>Ga0181463_1000302_pt1 | contig 12611 bp, 13 predicted proteins | sample InSIn1gowninarea_FD_119071 | JGI IMG/M metagenome (GOLD analysis project Ga0181463, IMG submission 119071) | Clean room microbial communities from NASA Spacecraft Assembly Facility at Jet Propulsion Laboratory, Pasadena, California, USA -... ... | reverse complement strand
AAAAAAAAAAATTGCTATAGAGATTTTTCGATCACCATTAATGGCCATGTAAACGAAATATTATGAGCGAGGAAGTTCTTGAAGCTGCCATCGCTGACATCCATTGATATTAGTTCGATTAATCTTTATTTTTTATTTTTTTTATACTCATCGATCTTTAGAGGTTATGTTGATTAAAAACCTATCCACTTTAATCAAATCCTTAGAGTATGTTGAATATGAATATATCCATGTATATTTTGCACTATTGGGCATAGTTTAAGATGCTTTAGGTTTCATACATTATGTAGAGTTCCATAAATGTTTTGTTTTGACACCCTTTTTCCACCATTTTCCCCTTCTTAATCATCACTATCAAATCAATAAAGGAAATAAATCATAGATTTTGATAAGGTAATAACTCTTACATGTATTATTTCTCATATGCATTAACGTTCCTTATTGTTATATTAAAGAGTGCACTAGCTACATAATTAACATGATTCTGCAACCATTTTGTAAATTTGCAGCTACATGGTTCGCGAGGTTCTGGTGCGCTAATGAAACAATGAAGGATATGATAGTTGAGGATTGATCCCCTCATGGATCTCATCCTATCTGCCCGAGCCAGTTCATCAAAACGATTACACAACAACATGGTCAAAGATACAGGTCAACACGTAGTAGCAAGGAGTCCAGATAAAACATGTTTTCTCGATTTGCTTTCCAAATAGAAAATCGATGAATAACGATTTTCCTGTTTAAAGTTTCATATTTGAATTAGGATTAAAACATCAGATCCGTAGGTATTAAAGTCTCAACATATTTATCACGCATTCTATATACATATGTATTCTCTGTAAACAATGACAAGGAGAGGAAGTATCAAGTTAATTTCTAAAGAAATTATGAACCAGACTTTCACTTTTTCATTAATTTGAAGTTACTTTGCTGATCCTGTTATCACTCAGGTTGTTCCCCAAAGTTGTAAGAAAGGGAATACGGCCGAGGTAACCACAGACCAATCTTTTAGATACAGATTCTAGCCAACCTGCATCCAGAGAGGGCTCTCTCTTTATGATTTAGCTTTGTTTTGAAAGGTGTTAGGCTAGTTATGAAGTTCAAGGGTTTTGTTTTGGTTTTGGACGGTGAGATTCAATAGAACAGTGAGACATACTAAATAGTTCAGTGCGTTGGGCATGATGGAGTCAAAGGAGGTAGCTTCCTGGATTAGGTTTCTTAACAGAGGATGGTATCACAGAGCAAGGTAGTTAAACATGGAACAATTTAAAGGCTGGAATTAGATGGAATAGAATCAAATGGGTGAAGGGGCTTTAAGAATCCTTCATCATATTGACAGAGGGAAAATGGATGATTACTGTTAAGGAGCAATTAAGAATTCCTTAGCAAATACTCAACAGGAAAGAATCAGGGGAAACAAGAGAAATCAAGAATTCACTGTTTATTCTAAATCTGAGGAAAACACATGAAATAATAAAGACTGAAAACATAGTGCAGTTAAGCAAATTCTAGATTATTCTTTTTCTTTATTATTGAGATCATGAAACATAGACGATAAAATAAACGTAGAAAACTGTAAAACACAAGTTAGAAGGGACTTATTGATCCATAAGTTGATTCAAGAATTCTGTAACAAGTCCTTAGCATCAATTTGTCATCCAGTAGGCCAGACAACAGATGATTCCAACAGCCTTTTTTATTCCAAAATTCTGTATTACAGCAAAGTATGAGAATACTCACCAACCCCAAATACTTCGTCTGGGGGGGTATTTATACAAAAAATATCAACATATCTTACAAAATATCTGATATGAATAATATCTAGTGATGACTAACACCTTTTTACAAAAGATAGAGACAAACAGTCTCGTAAACATGGAAACAATAAATAGATGCCACGCGGCTGTTCCATCTTTATGGGATGTACCGGAGGTAGGTTTTGAGAGTCAGTTTACAGCTGTTTTCCACTGGTACTCTGCGTTGGCTACTCCGTCTTTAGTCAGATGTTTTTAGATCATGATCAGATATGCTTTGACTCGCTTGAGCCTCATTTATCTTTGTTTATCTTATCACGGAAAAAATAGCTTGAAATCTCCGCTTTATCCGAGAGAAATTTACAAAATCCCCAACATGTCTTCCCACCATTGTTGATCTGGAACCTTATGCCTCTGAAGTTTCCTCAGTGTTTCATCAATTTCTGTATATCTTAAGAAATTAGTTTGGAGCTGAAACACATGTTTTACCTCATGCTCAATATCAAATAAATTCTCCAAATTATCATAGAGAGTTTGGCCTATGGGGAGTGCTTTTACTTCTAAAGCACTTGTTGATGAATTAATTTGATCAACAGCATATGTGTTCAACTTATGTAGATAATCTGTGTGTTTCATAAGCCGATCATTATTTCCTAAAAGACTTGGTAGCCCTTTATCCTGCAAAACTGTAAATCTTTGCATGAAAGAATTAATTTCCACTTGCATATTCTGGCATCTTTTTTCCAAATTCTGCATTAAAGTTCTCTTGGTTAGAATTCTTTGATATCCAAAATGGTGCCTATCCTATCTGGGATGCCTAGTTGCTCTAGTTGTTCCCTGTTTCTGCTATTCAAAAAGTGTATGAGCCGGTTGGCTTGATCAGGCATTTGTCCCAATAAGGCTCTTGCTTTTTGAATTTCTCCATGTGTTGCATTCACTAACTCAATCTGCTCATAAATTGCTTGGATAGATGGCCAAATATTACTTAGGGATTGATTGATGTTGGTCCAAAGGATTCCTTTGATTTCTGCTAGAGGCTTGTCCATAGTGAGATCCTTCTCTAATGTTCTGACTTTGTTCTGTAATGCTTTAACCTCTCTTATTTTCTCTGCCACACTTATTTTGGATTTATCATAACTCTGTTCTACTTAAATTCTTTTTCCTTTACTTGCTTCAGCTTTGACACTTGGAGTTTCAATTCTTCCATGGATTTTATCAATTCTTCTATGCTCATATCTGTACTGCTGCTTGGTGTTGCTGCTGTGGTTTCTGTACCTGTAACTACTATTGCTGTGACTGCTGGGACATTTGGGGCCAATGCTGATCCAGTTGTTGAGGGGATTGCACTTGTAACTGTAGGGATTACCTCAGGTGGCTAGGAGGTCGACTCTCCCTGCTTCTCTTTTAATGCTTTTTCAAGTGCCTACTCTGTATCAGTTAATCTTTCATTGAGTTTCATGAGCAGGTCCATCATGTATTCTTTTGATTTTTGCTCTATAATTTTTGCAGTCTTAGGGTGCCTTGAAGGAGGTAGCTTCAACTGTTTCCTCAGGGCAGCAATGTCCTCTTCCTTCTTCTTGATTAGTACCTTTGTGCCTTTAGCATCTTTGGGGTCATGTCCCAGTTCCATGATGATATCTTCCAATGATTTGATTCTATTATCTTTGGCCAAAGAAGAAGCTTTTTCCCAATCTAACTGAGCTGTTGTGCTGTCTAAGGAACTTCGTAACTGGTGGGCCAACATTGCTTTGTCAGCTAGTGTAGAATAAACCATTTCTCCAGTCTATTTGTGGAGCTCAATCTGGTCCATTGGATGAATGTCTTTGGCTAGGACCTCTAAGTTTGTTCTGATGTAATCTGCTGCAGACCGGGGTTGCTGTACCTTTGGCTTAAAAAACTCATAATAATTTTGCCTTCTTTAATGTCATAGGCAGACATTAACCTTTGCTGGTTGGAGGGGGCCATCTTCAAGTATTGATTGTACATTTGAATTCTCATAGGATCATTTTTTGCCTTGATTTCTATGAAAGTCCATTTGATGTCAGAGGGTTGTTTGCTTTGTGGCTTGGTAGATGATACTTCAACACTGTGTTGCCTTTCTAGCTCCTGCCTATGTGAGCTAGTTGATGTATCTACCACTGGAGAAGTCTACTAGCTGACTAACCTCTCACCTCTTAGGCTGTCTGTTGTTTCTTCAATGATTTCCTCTTCTGACAGAGGATCCAATCTTTGCCTCTTTTCACCTGGTTGTTCTGAAGGTCCACTAATATGTGTAGCCTCTTATCTATCTCTCTTCTTGCTTCTTTCCTCATTTAGAGGAGTTTGTAATGCTGGGATTTCTGCTGCTTTAGATTGGGTAGGAGGAATTTGTACTTGTTCCTGTTCTTTAGACCCCCCTAGCTAATCAGTCATGATTGGCTACTCTGTAGTTTCTACCTCTTTGCCCTTTGAAGTCCCTGTGACTAATGTGTTGGTTTTCTGTGCAGGCTGCTGAGAAGTTCCAGCAGAAGATGTTCCAACTCTTGATTGTTGAGGCAGCATGAAAGATACCTGTCCAAAAGATTCCAGGTCAAGGGTTTTTTCAAGATCTTTCATAGCCTTTTCCATCTTTTCTTGCTCACTAATTTCTTTTATTAAGGTCCCTTCTACCCATTCTTCTTGATTTGCACACTGTTCAATTTCTGGGATCCTATGATGTACATACACTGATAGCCTGTACCTTACCCTTCTGTCACTTATGAAACTACGTGGGTCATATGGCACCCACCCAAAACTCTTCTTCAATGTAAGGTGGTCTTCTAAGATCTTTTCAGCATCTTTCCACGCATCCCTATCATGGATAACATAAGGGCCTAACTGGTTTTTGATTCTCAGCCAAGCTTTCTTCTTTACATTACAAAAGTGGGTTAAATCTGCATGGATGATCTGGCTGAAATGCTCTAATGCAAATAACCTCATGGGCACATATTTAGGCAACTTAAAAGGGCAAAGTTCATGCCCATACATTCTGATCTCTATATGATTCTGGTAGAGGTACCAGTCACCTATTCTATAGTTTTTGGAAAGCTACAAAATCTTCTTCATGTCACTAGTGATCCTAGGAGGAGGGGCTCCTATCAATAGAGTGGAGGCTGGGTGTACAAACAAGTCAATGAATTCACTATAAGTATAAGGTCACTCATAGGTATTGTAGAAGACTGAGCTCCAAAAGATCACAGACCTTTGATTTCCCCTTGAGTCTAACTTCCTGATGGGAAATGGAAAGTTGTCTGGTTGATAATATAACAACAGATGGTATATAAAAGATGTGTATTTGAACACTCATTCCCTCTCCAAATTCATGAATTGAGCATGGATTTTGTTGGCAATGAAAGTGGCATAGTCATATTTTACAGTAGGGGGTTGTCCTAGAGTAAATATAGATAATAGAACTATGGTGATATCATCCACATATTCATTGGACCTAAATCCCAAGACCGAGGATATCATGTCAACAATAAGCCTACCAGTTTCATTGAAAAAAGTGTGCAGATAAGGAGGAGGGCCTTTAGGTTGGTGCTTTGGTGACATGAACATCTGAGCAATACGGGTTATCTCTGAGCTAAGCAATTGAAAAGCTTTTTCCAGCAAAAAACCCATGGAAAGAGAAGCAAGAGGCTCAGTGGAATGGAAGTGTATCATCTCATTGATGGATTCAACGGTTATGGAAAAAAGGACATCTTGGGAAGAAGACATAACTTCTCTATGGACAGGGTCATAGCTGGCACAACATTGGTGAATGATGTCTGGGAAAACATGGAATGAGGGGAGGAAGTACATGGGAAGGTTTGATTCCTGATGAGCCCCAAAAATGGATAATTATATGGGCTCATTCAACCTCCTAATTCGACTTAATCCACCATTCTCATTAGTTTATTGCATGTTTTTTATTATATTTATGCTAATAGAGTGAATTGGGTTAGTCATTATGCCAACAAGTCTAATGTGTGCTTTGTGTAGTCTTTTTGGTCAATTTGGAGACAAAATCAAAGGTTTAAATGAGCACTTGGCAGCCAAATTCGTGGAGAGAATTTTTAGGAAGGTGTTCCCTTCATTTATGGGCCCTTACCTTGAATTCTCCACCATCAGCTCGGAGTTCAAGGGCCACCAAATCAATTATCACAAGGGCAGCCAAGCAAGTCAAGTAGGACTGCTGTTAACTGCAAGTTTTGGGCAGCCGAGTCCCTAAAGTTTAGGAGGAATGTTGGGGTCCTCAATTTGTATAAATAAGAGGGCTTATGGCCTCATTTCAGTTAGTCATTTTTTAGTCACTTTGTAGGCAGAAGTTAGCTAGTTTGTAGTTTGATTTTAGTCAGTAGATTAGCTTTGCATTTCAGCACATTTTCAAGCTTTCCCTTGTGGATAGTTTTTGATGTAACTCTTCTTTTCTTGCTCAATAAAGATGAATCCAGCTTTGCACCAGCTCTAAATCTCTCTTAGGTGGTTGTAGCTCTTGGGGTTGGGCCCATCTCAAGTGCCCAATACCCCCTTTTTTACTTTCATGTGTCTTTGCTGCATTCTTAGAATAAAATCTGTTATTTAGATTAAAATATTGCTTTGTTACTTAGGTTATTTTTGCTGATTAAAATAGCTTTTCATATTAAGATTTACTTGATAGGTTGTTAACAGGAAAAAGGCTCCAAAAAAGGGTCAACAAACACTTTCAGTTTCACCTTTTCCTTATTGGATCAGGGGCTGGAATTGAAGTAACCTTGCTGCCCACAAAAACACTGATTTTTCTTTGCCATGCAACCACTAGTGTTTGATTTTCATGTGTAGAAGTTGGTTACAAGTTCATACTTTTTCTTGCTTAGTTGCATGAGTTAGAATACATGGTTTCATTGCAGGTCACACTTCTGTTCATTCTCTTTACTGATAGCTAGCAAATTAGGTCAACATGACTAGGTCTTTGAATTTACAAGTATTTGTTGGTTTAGATTGGAAAAACGACTTGCAAAGCACCTGTACCACTCCTTCACCTGCTTATTCTCCATCAGAACCATCCACTCCACCCTCTACTTAGAATCCTTACCTCGCGTTTGCCACATTTTCTCACATAACCCTGATTTTTGTGCGACATTGCTTCACTCTCCCTTGAACAAATCGAACCATCCTCGCCATTTCTTAGCTCCATCCACCAAGTCTTGGACCTCCTCACACCCTTATCTCACCTCCATACCCATTCCTCCATCTTTTTCCCTCCATCCATGCTCCAAAATCCCATTTCTGAACATCCTGTAGAAAATCACAGAACATCCTGTAGAACCCCAGCAAACTTCCTGTAGAAGCTCACGAATGAGGTTTCTTGATAGCCAAACTCTGTGAAACTCTCTGGAAGGGTGTTAGGGACCCCTTAGGCCCTCTCTGAACCTTCCTGACCTCCTCCAAGCATTTCCTCTCACCAATCCACCTCTGCATAGTCAAAAATAGTTAAAAGCACATGCATGATAATTCTAACAACTTATTCAAAAATACAAAAAGATGTTTTCTTCAGATAGTGATAACTTAGACACATGCATTTTACCTTCCTAGAAGTCAATGGCATTCCTTTCAGTAGCTTGCATCCTCTTCCTTGCATCAGTAGGACTAGCTGGTAGAATTAAGGTTTACTAGGGTTTGCATTTCTTTTTGGCTTTTAGTTTCTTTCCGCAAGTAGATTAGCTTCCTTTAAGTTAGCTTCCATCCATCAGTTAAAAAGCTTCTTCTAAGAGCTCATAGAAGTTGGCTTAAGCCCCTAGCGGACTTGTGCTAGCTGACCAAGTGACAGCTGCGGCAAGAGCTAGTACTTGTGCATACAGCACCGTCGCTTCCAAGTTTGTTACGAACTACGGGTTGATAAAATTAAAGAAGGGAGTTCCAGGAGTTGTAGCATTATTGCTGCAATACTGGAGCCCACCATCTTTTTGGCGCCGTTGCCGGGGAAGTGTCAGAGTATTGGTGATTGTTGCTTTTCTTCTATTTTCCACTACAACCTTCTGCCAAGTAGTTTATTTCATTTCCATTATGCAATTTCGTTTCTACAAAAGTAGATTAGCATTTCCCGCTTTCATAGATTAGCATTTCAATTCCGCAATTTATTTCTGCAAGCGTAGAGTAGCATTTCAATTCCACAAGCATAGCCTAGCATTTCATTCCTGCAATTTCATTTGAGCAAAATAGATTAGTCCTTTCTTGCTTTCAATTCAATTTCGCATTTTCCTTTCAACAAGATAGTTAGTTGTAGTTCAATCTATTTTAGTTTTGCAGGTACAAGAAGAAAAATACAAAAATCAACCAAAAAGATTTCCTTTCCTGCCTTATAGGAGTAGAGATAAGTTAAAAAAATGATTGCACAACACCCACACTGCTTCACACAGCCAACCTTCTCTCTTCTTCGATGGCTGTGATTAAAGAACCCTTAGGTGGACAACAAGACATATTTGAAGAACCTCAAGGGGAGAAGAAGAAGAAAACATTCCTCTGGAGCAAATGGCTACAAATAGAAATGTTGGGAGCAGTACCTTGTCCAAAAATGAGTTTGCAAATCAGATGGAAGATTTCAAGAGAGAAATGAGGCAGTTTCTTGCCATGCAACTAGATACCTTACAGATCCGAAGGAAGCAAGAGGAAGCCAAGAGCGCTTTGGTCATCTTTTGTCCTAGGTGCAGTAGAAAGCATCCTAGGAATGAATGTCCAATGCAATCCCTAGAAGTGTGTTTCGTCTGTGAAGAATACCATCCTACGAATAAGTACCCTTCCTTGCCTGGACTTAAAGCTGCATATCAGAGAGCCAAAGGAGCCATTGAATCACTCTATTATATGAACCAAAGGAGGCCACATGGACCCATACCCTACCAGCAGGGAATGCAAGGGACATCCCAGACCTATTACGACCCCTATCAAGCCACTTCCATGCCTTCTTGGGGTCCCCCTACTCATCCTTCCTGGTCCACACCCCCTCCTTGGTCGGATCCATCTCCATATTATGCCCAACCATCTGCTCATTTGTTTCACTCTTATGCTTAGCCACAGCCTCAGTGGAATACACCTCATCAGGGGTGGAGGCCCTAACACAACTCTCATCCCACTCCTTTGCCTCCACCACCTGCTCAACTGCAACCATCGCCTCCTACTCCACCAAGGCAGCCCCAAATGCCTGCCCAACCACAACCCCATCCACATCCATCTCAAATATACACCCCCACTCCGCTACCCGTACCACCATTCCCAAAACCATATAATGGAGTAGCTCAATCCAATTACAATGTTGAGGCAAAACATGTCCAAACAACTCCTCTTGAGCTAAATGATGTTGAACCATATCTCAGGAAGAGTATTGCAAAAAAGTGACTATATTGAAATCATTGAAGGACCACATCAAGCAAAAGAAGATTCAAAAGAAAAGATCAAAGAACCATGGGCTACACTTGATGAAGGGAAGGCATCAAAATCGGAGATCGAGAGAGTTCCCTCAAGGTTACCATCAAATCCTCCATGTACTCAAGAGAAAGATCAACAAAAAGAGGAAGATTAGAAGGTCATGATAGAAGGTGACATGAAGAATGATCCAGATCAGCAAGAGGACCAAGGATATCAGAGCTATATTGAGATATGGTTTCAGACGGTCACTAAGTTGCAGCGGTACTCTCTTCCTCAGCTATGTTTGATCCCTTCAAAGTAAGATCATTTGGTCTCTGAAATCCGGATAGTTGTCAAAGCATGCATTTCAAGCCTTCACATCATCTTGTCTCTAATCTCGATGTGCACATGGCTCCATTGGAAGTATTCTTATACTTCAAAATGATTTTGTTTTTCAAGTAGGGTAGGGTAGGAAAAAAATGAAAATAAGAGGAAAATAGAAATCTAAGGTGAAAACCTCCTCGGAGGTGCCTTAGATTGGCTCATTGATTGAAAACCTTCATGAGACGGTCAATGGGTTGGGAAAAAAGAGAAAAGAGAATAAGATCTCTGGGTGAAAACCTCCCTTGGAGGCACCCAGGGCAAGCAATTAGGTGAAAACCTCCATGAGGCACCCTAGTTGTTTTTCAAAAAAAAGAGAAAAAGAAAAAGAAAAATAAACCTAATTTCCATTGAATAATTACAGGGTGCAAGAATGACATTTCAGGTCAGGAGGATCACTCAAAACAAAGACAGAGGAAGTTTTGTGCCTTCTACAGGAAGTTCTGTGTTTTCTACAGGAAGTTCTGTGTCTTCTACAGGAAGCCTACAAACAAGCCAAAATTGATCTCTGAAGAGGACCTGAAGGCCGGGAATCTGTCCATGAGGCATGCAAGCATCCATGTTTCCATCCCTCACCCTTCTCCATCATTTTTTCCATATCATTGTGCTTCTTTCCTCAAAATTGTGTGTTCTATAGGAAGTTCCTGTAGAAATGACAAGATTTCTACAGGAAGCTAGAAATGGATGTCAAAAAGGTGGTTTGGCGAATATGATAGCTTCCGCAAGGGTTCAGAAGTCCTCCAGCAATCTTAAAACTCCTCCTCCATCATTTCCATGTCTGCATCACAGCCCAAGCTCATTTTTTTTACCATGCAAAAACTTGCAGAATGCTTTGAAGAAAAAATACATAGAACAGAATTTGTTTTTGCCCTAACATGAAAACCATGCATCCATTTGAAAAACTGTTTTACGAGGAATTGTACAGGGATGATGGAAACATGCCCGAGCAGTTTCAACCAATTCTGGTGCATGGTTTCCAAGAAACCAACCTCCATCACCTTCAGCCATTTTTGCATTTTCTCCATATCCATGCATCCGTTTCAAAACCTATTTCATGGGGAGATGCACATGGGTGATAGTAACCTACCCAAGCAGTTTCAGCCAATTCCGATGCACGGTTTTCGAGAAATTGATCTCTGTAATCTTCAACCATTTCCCATTTTCCTCGAAATCTGTGCATCCATTGATTTCGATTTTGCTATGGGAGGTGCATAATGATGATAGGAACATGCTCAACAAGTTTCAGATCGATCCGATCTATCGTTCGGGAGAAATGGCAAAAACAAGTTTATGTCCTATGAAAATTCAACATCAGCAGCTTGAGGGTGCAGAGCTGAACGTGGAAACGAACTCCTGCAGCTTAGATCTGGCTAGAGGATGCCTGCACAATCAAAATAACCACACATCAGATATCAAAGAGCTTATAGCACAAAGGATCCAGGCATGCAGCAGCGGAATATGAGCATGTAGCAGCAGGAACGGACCCAACAACACGTCGACTTGCAGGTATGTGTCTAAACCAGCTCCTCTACTTGCATCAATATGATTTGAAAGTGCATAACGAATGAAGTGGTGGGATTAAGCCGATAGTTCCTTGTCCAATTCTCTAGCGCTCAGCTAGGAATCATGTAGTGTACGTGTTAGACAACTCACGTGAAATTAAAAAAAACAGGTAGTGTTGGTCGTTTGAACTCCAGTGCAACTAATTAACAAGAAGAGAACATATAGTTCATCACAACACTACCATCTGCATGTGGCCACGTACACCTAGCCACTTCACTCCCTCACCAATAATCATGCAGCAATTAAAAAAATGCTCGGCTGAAACTCACCAACTGTTGTTCATGTGCACTTGCAACATCCTCAACTGAAGTTTGCACAAATTGATTAACTAGTCATCCTCCACCAGTTTCTCTACCGGTCTTCGAGATTCTGCTATGTATCAGGCTCGCTTAGAGGCGCGGGGGTGCTCTACAGGAAGTCTTCTACAGGAAACACAGAAAACAACCATGCAGAAAGAAAACGTGGGATTTTCGGCGAATTTCAAGCTCCAAACGAGGTAGGATCGGGGAAACTTCTTTGTTCATGATTTGTTGGTGCAAAATGGTGAATTGAACACGACATTAAATTGAAAAATGAGGGTAAAAACTCTACCTGTGCATTGAGAATAGTGGAAGTCTGCCTGCATGATTCAATGAGTTTACCCATTCTTTTCTTCTGCTTCCAAAATCTCCTCATCAGTTTTAAAAAGAAAAAGAAGAAAATAAAAAATTCCCTTGCAAGGAAGACATGCAGCAGACAACTTGTGTGTGGAAAAACCCAAATTTACATATCTATCAATGTGTGAGAAAACCGGTGTCCTTATGCTTTGATCTGTGAAAATTTCTTTCATAAACAGACAGACCAATTCGAGGTGACAGCAGTTTTAACACAAGGGAATTACTGCCATTTGATGTTGTAGAGAGCACACAAAAAAATCCTTCTTGGGTTCAAAAAAATACCGAATTCGGTTGTCCTCTATTTCAGTGATTGACTGTGTTTTTTCCACTTGAGCATTTTCTCTTTTTTTAGTTAAAACACAAACTCAACACCATGCCAACTGAAGAAATTGAGAAGAACATTGATGAGGGAGCACAAGACATTCAAACAGAGGAAGAACAGAAGGAAAAATAGGAATTTGACATGACCACTGAGCATGAGACAGAAAAGGAGACAACGACAAAAATAGAGAGGGTGAAAAAGGAAAAAAGGCTTGAAAAAAGGCCAAGAAATCCCAAATGGGAGTTGTCACAACCAAGGCAACCACACCACAATTAAAAGGCAAGACACCCCCAACCAAGCAAACCGAAACAGTGAAGACGGTTTCTACAAGAAGCCAGAAAGCAGTTTCTACAGGAAGACAGAAAACAGTTAGCACAGGACTTTCTACAGGAAGTCTAGAAACAGAGGAACAAAAAGGGAAAATCGTCTGAGATTTTGGAGCATGGATGGAGGGAAAAAGATGGAGGAATGGGTATGGAGGTGAGATAAGGGTGTGAGGAGGTCCAAGACTTGGTGGATGGAGCTAAGAAATGGCGAGGATGGTTCGATTTGTTCAAG
>Ga0181463_1000322_pt1 | contig 12616 bp, 10 predicted proteins | sample InSIn1gowninarea_FD_119071 | JGI IMG/M metagenome (GOLD analysis project Ga0181463, IMG submission 119071) | Clean room microbial communities from NASA Spacecraft Assembly Facility at Jet Propulsion Laboratory, Pasadena, California, USA -... ... | reverse complement strand
AGTTGTTTTCGTACATCTTCCGGAAATCCTTCTTCTACCTGTATTTCGTCGGGCAGCCACTGATGATGGAGGTTTTTGGCAACTACAATTTTGAAGACTACGACATCAGAAAATCGCCAAGACTTATTTTTATAGCAAAAAAAATAAGAAGGTGATTATTTTACCTTCTTTTATAGAAGACAAAGGATAAAAATTGTACAGATATTTTTTTGGCCCACTCGGTATTACTACTATTAAGCTTTGCTTGCGTCGCACTCTTGTACTTTTTTCTCTTTACTTACCAAAACCAAAAGTTACCATACTAATTTATCCCTTAACAAGTATAATTTCCAATTTTAGTTTTTGTCATTCTGGGTTGGATCAGAGAGTTTGTTCGAAGGCAATTATAATGTTCCTCCACTTTTCTCGTCTCCTGCAACCGGCATATTATATTTAAAAGTTTTTCCAGGAACAAGGCAAGGCATATTGTCTGGTTCCATTGCATAAATTTCTGACCCCATTTCATTACTACCTAAATATTTACCCTTTAATGGTAGTTTAAGTACTGCCATAGGTTGTTGAGGAGGAAGTGCCCACTGCTTTTGAACTTCGGGTATTAATTTGAAAAGGCTGTCCGTTTTATGATCGAGCTTATACTTATCTGTATCAAGCTTTTTATTTTTGTATTCTTTCCAAAGCTTATTTTGAAACTGTTCGTTAACCTGGCCTTTTGCCGATATTGCAAAAGCGATGATTGAAATAAGCGCTGTTAGAAGTTTCATTATTAAAAACTTTTATTTGTTAAAATTAGTTCTAATTATAGTCAGTGCAAAGTTTCGATTAGCTGCATGGTGAAAATTAATATTGAATAATGTGCCTATATAATATTAATTGTAAGTGTGTTTTGCATTATTACTTCTTACAGGTTAAATGAGAGTACATCTTATCTTTGAAAAATAATCAACCATTCCTATGAGTTTAGCAAGTTCATTATTGGAAGCAGACAGAAGCATACTCTATCTTATAAATAAAAAACTATCATTTTCTGAACTTGATACTATAATGCTGTTACTTAGGGAGCCTTTAACCTGGGTACCCTTGTACTTGTTTTTTCTTTTATTTTTTTACGCCAACTGCCGAAAATACCTTTTACCAATAGTTATACTTTCAGTATTAACTTTTGCTGTTAGCGACTTTACAAGCGCAAGTATTATAAAACCACTTATTGGCAGGCTTCGCCCTTGCCACGACGCTACATTAGGCTTTGCACTTAACAATATTGCGGGTTGTGGTGGACCATATTCTATGCCATCGTCTCATGCTACCAATCACTTCGGATTAGCAACTTTTTGGTTCCTGGTTATACGAAATACCCTTAACTTAAAGTGGCACTGGCTTTTTGTGTGGGCATTTCTTGTTTGTTATGCCCAGGTTTATGTGGGTGTACACTTTCCGGGCGATGTTACTGTTGGAGGTTTATTGGGTATAGGAGTAGCTTATTGTACATATTATGTGTTTTGTCGCTGGATAGAATTACCAAATACCAAACTAGAAACGGGAGTTTAAAATACGGAAAGCGATGAAACAATTTGAAAAACTATTTCCTTATTTTTTATTTGCAGGTATTTTAATTAACGCTAATGGCTTAATTAACGACATTCTTGAACCTGACGGCGCCTTATATGCAACTATATCGAAACATATTGTTTTAAAAAATGATTGGGTTAACTTAATAGGTAACGGCAGCGATTGGCTCGATAAACCCCACTTTCATTTTTGGATTTCAGCCATAAGTTTCAAACTGTTTGGCATTACACCTTTTGCATATAAATTTCCCGCTTTTGTATTTTGGCTTGCAGGAACCTTTTTTACTTATAAACTTACTGAGGAAATATACGATTCATATACAGCAAAAATCGCTGTTATTATGTACACCTTTTCCTTGCATGGTATTTTAAATAACTTTGATGTAAGAGCCGAACCTTACCTAACTGCTTTATCTATTGGTGCCATTTATTTTTTTTATAAGACCACAGTTTCTAATAAATGGTATTACTTAATATTAACAGCAGTTCTCGCAGCTTGCGCCGTTATGACGAAAGGCATCTTTGTTCTGTTAACTATTGGTGGTGGTTTTATTGTTTATTGGATAATCAGTAAACAATGGAAACAATTTGTAAACTATCGTTGGTGGTTGCTACTCGTTTTAATTTTGCTGTTTATTACCCCCGAACTTTATTGCTTATATGTGCAGTTTGATTTACATCCTGAAAAGGTAGTTTTTGAAAAAACAAATGTATCCGGGCTAAAATTTTTCTTTTGGGATAGCCAGTTTGGAAGATTTTTTAATACAGGCCCTATAAGAGGAAACGGTGACAAAACATTTTTTCTTCACACAACTTTATGGGCTTTTTTACCATGGTCAATTTTATTATATGTGGCTGTTTTTAAATTAATTAAAAATAGAAAAACAGAAACACCGGGTATTAAGTGGATCATTTACGGAAGTGCCATATTAACTTTTATATTGTTTTCCCTTTCGGGTTTCCAGTTACCTCACTACATAGTCATCCTGTTTCCACAATTTGCAATTATCTCAGCAGATTATCTTGCCAAAATACAAACAGAACGAACATTTAAAAATATTTCAGTTCTACAAACCACACTTCTTATAATGGCTCTGGCAGCTATTTGTTTGCTAGCTTTTTTTAGCAAGCTCGCTAATGGTATATTGGTTTCGGTAATTAGTGTTCCCTTGGTAGTGGTGGCAATGTTGTCTATAAAAAAATATGGAACTACAAAAATTATGACATTAGGAGCATCATTCAGCTTTGTTTTATTCCTTTTTCTACATAACTTTTTTTATCCAAAATTAATGGAATACCAGGCAGGAATGGAAGCTGGTAAATGGCTTGCTCAACAAAAAGACAGCTTAGCTCCTGTAATGTTTCGTTCATTTTCTTACTCGTTTGAGTTTTATGCACCTGGGTTTATAAAGTCGATCGGCAATTTTAATGATCTTGATAATTTTCTAAAAACAAGTAGTAACGGAGCAATTTTTACAAGTGAAGAAAGTTTACCTGAATTAACTTCTCATGGTTACTACTATAATATCCTAAAAGATTTTCCTTACTTTCATGTAAGCATGTTAACAGGCAAATTTTTAAACTCACATACCCGAGCATCACAATTAGAACGAATGGTGTTGGTAACGGTTCAAAAGAGACGTATCTGAAATCGAAAACTTTAATTTAAACCTTCCCCTAAAATACATTTTGCTTGTTTTATATTACACGAAGAATAAAAGAGTGAGTTAAATTTTTTGGAGCCCAACAACGCACTACTATTAAGCAGCCGTTGCGTCGCACTCTTGTACTTTTTTTACACTTATTCAACAAGATAAAAGGCACTAACTTATCTATTTCATCAACTTAAGCATGTCTTTATTGCGCTGTAATACTAATAATTAATGCGATACTTTAAAGCTTAAAACTTGACATGAAATTATTTCTGCCTTCATGAACAAATACTTAATTTCAGTTAGTTTTTCTGTTTTAATTATTTAACATTATAATTGAACATAATAGTTGATATCGAACAGTTTTTATTAAGTCAGTCGCTGGACGTAAAGCATTTATATCCGCAATTTCCTAACTTAACGCTACCCGCCTTCTTTACTATTACAAATACCATAAATAAAAAAGCTGCCTCAAGCTAATGAAACAGCTTTTTATTATATGTCAAACTTATAAATTCGCTAGCCTGCAGTACTCACATTATTCTTATCTATTTTAGTTGGAATCAGTCTTCCACCCTCTTCACCTCTTTCACCTCCTTCATGATACTCTGCATCGCCGTTTACGTTCCAAAGATCATATAAGTTCTTACCAGCTTTTATATTTTCAGCAGCAAGCATTGCGGTCATCATACTATGATCCTGATTATTGTATTTGTGCATTCCGTTTCTGCCAACCAGGTATAAACCGGGATACTTATTTTGAAGTTCCTCTTTTATAATGTCGATGTTGTCTTTATAAACGGCATCATAAACAGGGTAAGCCTTAGGTTGTCTAACCACATAACCATCTATAACGTCAGAAGCCCTTCCTAAACCTATTTGTTCGAGTTCTTTTTTACCAAGAGCTATTAAATCTTCATTGCTGCTTGTCCACAATCCATCTCCTTCAAAACAAAAATATTCTAATCCATAACAAGCCATAGTCGGATCAGGCAGCATATAAGGACTCCACGATTTGAAATTTTGAACACGACCAACAGTAACCGAAGGGTCATGAATATAAATCCAGTTATCAGAAAAGACATTTTTATCTTTCATGATAAGAACAACAGTTAAAAAGTCACGATACTTCAAATCCTGCGATGCCTGTAACACTTTAGGGGCTACTTCAGGATAAATATTGGGAATAAGATCTCTTATAGGAGCTGAAGAAATAACATAATCGAAACCCTTTTCTTTAGGTGCATTTTCCAAAACAACGTTCCATTTGTCTTCAAATAGTTCAATACTTGAAACACCTGTATTCATTCTTACTTCACCGCCAAACTTTTTAATCTTTTCCGTACATACCTCCCACATCATTCCCGGACCATATTTTGGATAACGGAAAGTATCAATTAGAGTTTTAATTACTTTATCCTTGTCTCCTGTATTCTTTGGTTTAAAAATAGCATTTTTGATAGCAGAAGAAAGTGACAAACCTTTAATACGTTGGGCTGCCCAGTCAGCAGAAATTTCTTTACACGGCGTACCCCAAACCTTTTCAGTATATGTTTTAAAAAAAATATTAAACAGCCTTTTTCCAAACTGGTTAGTAACCCATTCCTCAAAATTTTGCGGGTTTTTTATCGGAAATGCTTTTGCCTTTAAATAACTTAAAACACATAATGCCGATTCTACCACACCCAATTTGTTCAATGCCTCCATTGCTTTCAATGGGTAAGAAAAGAACTTCTTATTATAATAAATTCTCGAACTTCTTGGCCGGTCAATAAGATCATCACCTAAAATTTCAGTCCAAAAGTCTTCAACTTCTTTAGATTTACTAAAAAAACGGTGACCACCAATATCAAAATTATAGCCTTTGTACGATTCTGTGCGTGATATACCTCCCACGTATTTCGGATCCTTTTCAAATACCAATACATCATGGTTCGCTTTGCTTAACAAGTAAGCAGCTGTTAATCCGGCAGGTCCCGCGCCAATAACTGCAATTCTCTTAGTTTCTGACATAAAGGCTGCAAGATAGCGCAATTACATATAAGTAAGCGCACATTTTGCCTTGGAATGTTTTTTTTATAAGTACTTTATATGAACGTAAACAATCACGATTGCATAGCTTTGCTATAACAAAATAAAATGACTGAGATACTTATAATTTTTGGATTAATGCTTCTAAATGGTCTTTTTTCGATGGCTGAGATCGCTTTGTTGTCAGCCCGGAAAACAAGACTCGAACTTCAGGCTAACAAAGGTGATGCCTCTGCGAAAAAAGCTTTAGACCTTGCAACCAACCCCGATACTTTTCTTTCAACTGTACAAATAGGTATAACATTAATAGGTATTTTAACCGGTGTTTTTTCCGGCGAAAATTTAAAAGGCGGCTTAATTGAATTTATAAACCGTTTTCCTCAATTGCAGCAATATAGCGGACCTATAGCAACTGCGGTAGTAGTAATATTGTTAACTTACTTTTCGCTGGTAATCGGTGAACTGGTACCTAAACGTCTTGGGCTTTCTAACCCTGAAGGCATAGCAAAAAATGTTGCTACCCCTATGCGGTACATTTCCCTTGTTACGCATCCTTTTATATGGTTATTAACAAAAAGCACCCAGTTTTTAGTTACGATTTTTAAAATTAAGCCGGTTGAAAATGCAGTTACCGAAGAAGAAATAAAGGCAATGATAAGTGAAGGAACAGAAACCGGGGCAATTGAAGAAAAAGAGCAGGAAGTAATAGAAAGGGTTTTTCACCTGGGAGATCGTAACATAGCTTCTCTTATGACGCACCGGAGCGATATTATTTGGATGGAATTGAATTGTAAGGTAGCTGATATTAAGCAAAAAATGCGCGAAATAGTTCATACCAACTATCCTTTGTGCGATGGTGTTATAGATAATATTAAGGGAATTGTGTCAATAAAAGACATTTTACTGGCAACAGACGAAACGCTGCTGAAAGATATAATGAAGCCCGGGCTTTACGTTCCTGAAAACAACTCAGCTTACCAGGTTTTGGAAAAGTTTAAGCAGCACAGCACAAACAGTTGTTTTATTGTTGATGAATATGGCAGCATGCTTGGTATGGTAACCTTAAACGATATTCTGGAAGCTATTGTGGGCGACATTGGTCCCGGTGATGATGATGATTACGAAATAGTTGAAAGAGGAGATGGCACTTATTTAATTGATGGACAATTGTCTTTCTACGACTTTCTAAGTCGTTTCGAGAAGACAGATTTTATGAACGAGGACGACCAGGATTACAACACACTTGCAGGTTTTATACTACATCGTTTGCAAACCATTCCTAAAACCGGCGATACACTTGACTGGGAGGGATTTCATTTCGAAATTATAGACATGGATGGAAACCGGATAGATAAAGTGTTAGTTATACTTTCTGAAGAAATAAAAACAGCTTTAGAAGAAAATAATCAATAGCATTTTTAAATAGAACCCTTAACAGAATTTATAAAACTTCGTTTAGATTACTTTTATTTTATTTAATATTTAATAAGAAATTGGGTAATCAGCTCTTTACTTTTTATAATACATTGTTGCGTCGCACACTTGTACTTTTGTATTTAATTGGCCATTTTACCATATATTGTTTTAAATAAAATTAATTTAAGCCCGAGGTTCTTTCGTAATATTTGCTTACTATAATTATAATTAACACAATCGTTCATTCAAGTGTTGCTAGTTGTTCTTAAGTTAAAGCAACTTACCACGTGTTACTAACTTGTCTTACGTTAAAAAATAAGCTGAATAGCAGTTTGCAGTACAAGTGAGTGACACAACAGTGTTTAATAGTTATTCTATGGCTCCTATCAAAATTGTTTATAATAGCCTTAGAAATTACCAGAGAAAGAGGCTTCGGGATAGTCTAGCTTATCTGACTGCTCTTTACCGTTGGCTTTAATGTGTAGCATATTAATTTGCTCAGTTCTGTAATCGTGCAGTAAAGTGTTATTTATTTCAATTTTCCTTACTTGTTCAACTTTTTTTACCTCGTAGTAAGTCCAAATACTTTCCTCCTCCTGTTGATATCCGACAAAGTCAAGCTTTTCAACTTGTCCGTCAACTTTTATTTGCAAATGCCTTAAGATATAACTATTTATTACATTGTTCATCGCATTTTTATCATCAGAATGCAACAAATCAACTTTGCAATTACAATTTTTTCTAAGGGTTTTTTCAAAATCGTCTGTAAAAATTCTTACGCTAACCTCTAATGCTCTATTCTTATTGTTGTAATTAATGTCGGTCATACTTATAAAAAAAGGATGAGAAAATAAGAGACTGACACTTAACCAGGTTAAAAAAGCCATTGAAAAATATATTTTTATGCCTACAAAAGTCTTACATAAATTCGGACTTTAAAATCAGCATTTTAAAAATGAGGTTAAAACTTCAATAGAATAATGGGCGATTTTGAATTATACTTTACTTTAGGCCGACAACACATAGCAGACTTAAAGGGACTTGACCATATATTGTTTATAACTGCATTGTGCCTACGCTACACTTTTAGCGATTGGAAAAAAGTATTAATTCTTGTTACCGCATTTACTATAGGACATTCAATTACGCTTGCGTTAAGTATTTTTAAAATAATTCACTTTTCAACCCGGTGGATTGAGTTTCTTATTCCTGTTACGATAATTTTTACTGCTTTAAATAACCTTTTTATAAAAAAATTTGCTTTTAAAAGTAAATATCCACTAATTTACTTTCTTGCCTTATTTTTTGGATTGATACATGGGTTAGGCTTTAGCAACTATTTAAAAAGTTTGCTTGGACACGGGCAAACTGTTGTAATGCAATTGCTCGCTTTTAATATCGGTCTCGAAATTGGACAGTTAATAATTGTATTTGCTGTACTACTTCTAACTTTTGTTTGCCTTAATGCTTTAAAAATAAACCGTAGAGAATATTTGCTTTTTGTAAGCGGAAGTATTTTTGGTTTAGCTGTTCAAATGGCTGTTGAAAGAATTCCATTTTAATTATTATAATACACATGAAGAAAATTTTATTTTTGATTACCGGCTTGGGCTACACGTGCCTAACTGCATACGGCCAAATGAACAATCCGGGATCGAACCATGGTAACAGGTTTGAAGAACTGAACTATTTGCTGGCGACGCCGAACGAGTATCGTACAGCGAGCGGCGCTCCCGGACCAAAATATTGGCAGCAAAGAGCCGATTATGATATGGCTGTAGAACTGGATGAACCTAATAACGTATTGAAAGGAACAGAAACCATTACTTACTATAATAATTCTCCTAACCCACTAAACTACATCTGGCTTCAACTCGATGAGAATTACCAGAGCCCTAAAGGTGCAAATAACTATGCTAACAGCAGTCATATAGATAATGCGATGACTGATGCTCAATTATCGAACCTTGAGCCATGGAGAAAATTCCAGGGTTATGGTGTAAACATTACGAGAGCTACAGACGCAAACTTTCGTACACTTAAATATACCATCAACCAAACTATGATGCGTATCGACCTGCCATCTACGCTCAATCCCGGGCAGCGTTTTGTTTTTAAACTCGACTGGAATTATAGAATACCTGACAAAGCAACAAGACCCGGTCGTGGAGGATACGAGTATTTTGCAGAGGACGATAACAACCTTTATTCGATTTCGCAATTTTATCCCCGCATGGCTGTTTATAGCGACTTCCAGGGTTGGCAAACTTTGCAATTTACGGGTGGAGCTGAATTTGCGCTTACTTTCGGAAACTTTAAGGTGAGCATTACCGTGCCATCTGACCACGTTATTGCTGCGACAGGCGAGTGCCAGAATTATAAGAATGTATTATCAGCAGCACAGTATAATCGTTGGCAACAGGCACAAACAGCAAAACAGCCTGTTGAGGTGGTAACGCTTGATGAAGCATTACAGGCAAGCAAAACAAAAAGTACTTCAAAAGAAACATGGGTTTATAAAGCTGACAATGTAAGAGATTTTGCCTTTAACTCTTCACGCCGGTTTGTATGGGATGCTATGGCTACCAATATAGAAGGTAAAAAGGTAATGAGCATGAGTTACTACGGAAAAGAAGCTTATCCTTTATATCGTAAATATTCTACCAAAGTAGTTGCTCATACCTTAAAAGTATATTCAAAACATACCATCCCCTACCCTTACCCGGTAGCAATTTCTGTAGAAGCTGCAAACGGAATGGAATATCCTATGTTGGCGATGAACTATGGTAGGGCAGAAAAAGACGGTACTTATACAGAGGCAACCAAAAATGGTATGATTGGGGTAATCATTCATGAAGTCGGTCATAACTTTTTTCCCATGATCGTTAATAGCGACGAAAGGCAATATTGGTGGATGGATGAAGGATTGAATTCTTTCATGCAGTTTTTGGCAGAACAGGAATTTGATATCAATTTTCCGTCTAATAGAGGGCCAGCACATAAAATAGTGGATTATATGCGTCTTCCTAAAGATAAATTAGAGCCCATTATGACTAAAGGTGATGCCGTTGCAAACGTTGGCTCTAACGCTTACGGAAAAGCTTCAACAGGTTTAAACATACTTCGCGAAACTGTGATGGGACCTGAACTGTTTGATTTTGCTTTTAAAGAATATGCTAAACGCTGGGCATTTAAACATCCAACACCAGCCGACCTTTTTAGAACCATGGAAGATGCAAGTGGTGTTGACCTTGACTGGTTTTGGAGAGGATGGTATTTTGGAACAGACCCCGTTGATATTTCAATAGACAGCGTAAAATGGTTTAAACTTGATCCCAACGGAACTGCAAGAACACGGAAGCCTGATTTTGAACCCACTTTTGTTACGCGTAACCGCAAAGATTCATCTATGAAATTTGCAGTAGATCAAGATACTTCTTTACGAGATTTCTATTATTACAATCCCCAGGCAACTGCCGATTTTGGAAACCAACAGCTAAATACTGTAAGTGCGGCAAAGGCTGATAAAGAAAATTTGGATAAATGGGTAAATAAAAACTACTACCAGCTTTCGTTTTCAAACAAAGGCGGTATGTTAATGCCTGTAATTTTGGAATGGACCTATAAAGACGGAACCAAAGAGGTTGAACGCATACCGGTAACTATTTGGAGACAAAACGAACAGGAAGTTACAAAGGTGTTTGTTAAAGACAAAGAAGTAACAGCTATCCGTCTTGATCCTTATAAAGAAACAGCAGATATTAACGAAGCTAATGGAATGTGGCCTGTTAAAGAATTACCAAACAGGTTTGAACTATTCAAACAGTCACAGTCAGCTTCAAGGGGGCAAAGTACCGGAGGCAATGCTTTTCAACAGGCGCAGCAAAAAAAACCTACCCGATAGTTTAATTAAAAAGCCCTGCATTTTGCAGGGCTTTTTAATTATCACGAAGTTAATCTTACAAAAAACAACATAAAAAAATTATCATTAGAAGATGGTTATATTGAAATTAATGTTAATTTACTCTTAATATAATCATCAATCCCCATGAGAAAAATTTCAAATTCCCTTTTAGGTTTACTATTTCTTATTGCTGCCTGTAACAAACACGACACAAAGGCACCAGCGGCTGAAGAACAGGACGTTGATAAAATTGAAATCACTCAACGTAAATGTGGAACAGCCGAGGTACTTGAACGGCAATTAGCAGAAGATCCATCACTTAGAAAAAGAATGGATCAAATTGAAACCTTTACACAAAAAGTAAGTAAAAATCCATCAGCTTTCAGGCTAGTAAATGGTGTAATTACCATTCCGGTAGTAGTGCATGTTGTTTACAAAACAACAGCTCAAAACATTAGCGATGCCCAGGTACAATCGCAAATTGATGTTTTAAACGAAGATTATGGAAACACTAATCAAGACAAGGCTTTAATACCTGCAGAGTTTCAAGGCGTTGATGCGACAGTAGGAATTCGTTTTGTGCTAGACAGAATAGTAAGAAAGCAAACCAATAAAACAAGCTGGAGCACCAATGATGCAGTTAAAAAAACTGCTCAGGGCGGAAGTAATCCTGTTGATCCCTCAACCTACCTTAATATGTGGGCTTGCAATTTGGGACAAGGTTTATTAGGTTATGCGCAGTTTCCGGGTGGAGCGGCTGCTACTGATGGCGTTGTTATTCTTTACTCAGCTTTTGGCAGAAACGGTACTTTAATTAATACTTATAACAAAGGCAGAACAGCAACCCATGAAGTTGGACATTGGATGAACCTAAGACATATTTGGGGCGATGCAAATTGTGGTAACGACCTAGTTGCTGATACCCCTCCTGCTTCTACAGCTAATTATGGATGTCCTAACTACCCTAAAAACACTACTTGTACAGGCGGTAAAGCAGAAATGACCATGAACTACATGGACTATACTGATGATGCTTGCATGTATATGTTTACAAATGGACAGAAAAGCAGGATAAATGCAGTTTTTGCAGCCGGTGGTCCAAGAGCTGCCATGGCAAAATAATCAGGTTAATATTTATTGCATTTAAAAAAATCCCCTTAATATTATATTAATTAAGGGGATTTTTTTAAGTTTTTTACATCTTAATTAAACATACTCCTTTACTAAAAAATTAAAACGTACTTCCATCAATTACTTTTACTTTCTTCTTACCTACTTTCTTCTCAAACTCCATTACCTCTTTAGGCTTTACTTTGGCTGGCGCTTTTGCAGTCTTGCCTCCGGCTGAATCTGTGGTTGCAGCGTCAGCAACAGCCATCGTTTTTGGCACCTCGAGTTTATCTAAAAACCAATTTTCAGTTTTCACTACATCGCCGGTTGCTACATTATAAAACTTCCACGTACCATGCTTTACAGATGTTCCCTCTATTTTTACAACCTGCAGTTTAACCTTGTAAGGATCAATCGGATCAAACACTTCCACTGTATCATAAGGGCTTGCAGGATTTACAGCCTTCCAACTTTCCTCTCTTTCAATCCCCTGTATGCTGTAATACTGGCTTTTACCATCCTTATAACCCCATTTATATCTTTCTACGGCAAAAAGGTCACCCATTTTGGTATAAGCCCGCCACATTCCTTCCTTTTTACCATTTTTATAAATTCCCTCCGATTCGTAACCTGGCTCCCCCCGCAAACTTTCAACTTTCTCGGCCCATCTTCCTTGCTTCAAATTATTATTATCTATCCTGTTAATAGTGTCGCCGTTAGCAGCTATTCTATAACTTTTCCATTGCGCGCTAACCGAAAACGACCATAACAATAAAAAACTTAGTAACCACCTCATTGTCTAAAAATTATGTTCGAAATTAAACCACATTTAGAAAGGGAGTTATATAAAGCTGTTAAATTAACCTAGGCTCAATAAATTAAACGTTCTTTTTTGTTGAGCCAACTTTTAAACTATGTGCATCTCCGGTTGTGTCACT
>Ga0181463_1000280_pt1 | contig 12666 bp, 13 predicted proteins | sample InSIn1gowninarea_FD_119071 | JGI IMG/M metagenome (GOLD analysis project Ga0181463, IMG submission 119071) | Clean room microbial communities from NASA Spacecraft Assembly Facility at Jet Propulsion Laboratory, Pasadena, California, USA -... ... | reverse complement strand
GGCTAGTCAAGACGAAATCGGGATTAATATGAACCCGAACCCAGTTGTTCAGGATGAACGGCAATAAAGCCCGCCCGAATGCATTGAAAGGCATAATTGTTGTCATGCAAGAAACGCAAAACAATACGAAATGAATTTTCTGGCCCACGCCTATTTATCCTTTAATAAACCGGAGCTATTGGTGGGCAATATGATCAGTGATTTCGTTAAGGGGAAAAGCAGGTTCAATTACTCCCAAGGGATACAGCAGGGTATTGTATTACATCGCCAGATCGATGCTTTTACCGACGTCCATGAGGCGACTAAAGAAGCACGTGCGTATTTGAAGCCTGCTGTCGGTTTGTATTCAGGCGCCTTTGTAGATGTTGTGTATGATCATTTTCTGGCAAACGACCCTGGTGAATTTTCAGATGCCTCTCTCCGCGAAAAAGCACTGGAGACCTACCAGGTTCTCGGGGTTAATGAAACTTTCCTGCCCCCGGCGTTTAAAGCAATCCTGCCTTATATGCAATCCCAGAACTGGTTATATAACTATAAAAGCATCGCTGGAACAAAAAGCAGCTTTGGGGGTGTGGTAAGGCGTGCAGCTTATCTGGAGAACAGTGAGTTTGTTTTCAATTTATTTGAAAAACATTATGATTCGTTACAAAGCTGTTACAAGGCTTTTTTCCCTTTTGTTAAAGCTTTCTCGAAATATCAAATTGAACAATTGGACCAATTAAATGGTCTTTAACTTAGACTTAAAAAGTAATGAAGAAAGTATTTTTTTTAGCGGTATTTTTTCTAACAGCTCTCAATTTGTTAGCACAGCAAAAACCAACTGAACTGGACAAAAGTCCTTTGGATGTTAGTTATTATCCTGCAAATTTTCCATTGATGAAAATGAAGGGTCAGGTCAAGGGGGATCCTCTTGCCCGAATTATTTACAGCCGGCCTATGAAGAAAGATAGAGTGATTTTTGGTGAAGAAGTTAAGTACAATGAGGTTTGGAGATTAGGAGCCAACGAAGCATCCGAACTGGAATTGTTTAAAAATGCGACGATTGGAGGAAAAAAAATACCTAAAGGCCGGTATACCATTTACTGTATACCGAGCGAATCAAAGTGGACCATTGTTCTGAACAAGGACAACTACAGCTGGGGAAGTTTTGTATATAAACCGCAGCTGGATGTAGCGAGGTTCGATGTGCCAGTTCAGAAAAACAATGAAAGCGTAGAAGCTCTTACTATGTTTTTCGACAATAACTCGTGGGTTATTCAATGGGATATGCTAAAGGCAGTTGTCCCGGTCAGCATATAGTTCACACACATTTCAATCAAGTCTACATATCACAAATCTCTGTCGTGAAGTATATCGCGCGGATACCAGGTGGGATTATCGGGTTGATGGAATAAATAATTGCGGACTATATGTGCGGAATTGCGGGGATAATATCCGGAAACATTGACCACGTAAGCCAGGAGCGTCTCGGAAAAATGACAGACGCGATACAGCATCGCGGTCCTGAAGCGGCGGGATTTTGGTGCAATACGAAAGGAACTGTTGGCTTTGGTCACCGCCGCTTATCGATCATAGACTTAAGTTACCTTGGCTCTCAGCCCATGCACTATCTGCAGCGGTACACCATTTCATATAATGGTGAAATCTATAACTACCTGGAATTAAGAGAAGAGCTGGTCAAAAAGGGGTATAGATTTACAACGCATTGTGATACTGAAGTTGTGCTGGCAGCGTATGCCTGTTATGGCAAAGGTTGCCTGGAATACTTCGACGGCATGTTTGCATTTGCAATCTGGGACGACCAGGAGCAGACGCTTTTTTGCGCAAGGGATCGTTTCGGTGAGAAGCCGTTTTATTACAACTATTCATCTCAACAAAATAAATTTGTTTTTAGTAGCGAAATGAAGTCGCTATGGGCGGCCGGAATAAATAGAAAAATGGACAATGGGATGCTCTTCAACTACCTGACCCTGGGATGGGTGCAGCATCCGGCGGATCAACAACGAACATTTTTTGAAGATATTTTTTCACTTCCGCCTTCTCATTATTTAGTCTTCAAACCGGAAACCGAGATGCCTTTCCCTGACGTGAGCAGGTACTGGGATACAGACAAGGAAACAACCGTTGGCAATTGTTCAGAAAGAACGGTGCAGGAGAAGTTTTTTGAGATTTTTGAAACATCGGTCCGCAGACGGTTGAGGAGCGATGTGGCATTAGGATCGGGTATAAGCGGAGGGCTAGATAGTTCCTCCATTGTTGCTATGGCCGATAAGCTGCTTGATAAAGCCCGAAGCTACAAATGTTTTTCCGCCGTTTTTCCAGGTTTTGAAAAAGATGAGACAAAGCATGTAGATCAGATGGTAGCACAGTTTGGACTGGAAAATTTTAAAGTGACTCCGATGGCAGATGGTTTTGCAGATGACTTTGAAAGGTTGATTTACCACCAGGAAGAACCATTTCAATCGTCGAGCATCTATGCCCAGTACAAGGTCTATGCGGCAGCAAAACAAAATGGGGTAACGGTGATATTAGACGGACAGGGAGCTGATGAGACGATAGGTGGTTACACGAAATACTATCACTGGTACTGGCAGGAATTATTGGCGAAGGGGCTTTGGAGCCGGGCCTGGAATGAAATTGACTATGCAAGAAAAAACGGGCAAGCGGTGGATTGGAACTGGAAAAATTATATCGCAGCGTTTATGCCAAAGCTGGCCGCAAATCAACTACGCAGAATTTCCTATAAAAATCAAGTAAGTCATCCGGAGTTATGCAGCGACTTTTTTTCAGTCTACTATAACAAAACAAACACTTTCAAGCCAACCGTTTCGAAGTTGAATGATATTCTATATTTCAATACTATGCAATTTGGTCTTGAAGAGCTTTTGAGATATGCGGATAGGAATTCTATGGCACATTCCGCAGAAGTCCGGTTGCCCTTTTTAAACCATGAACTGGTGCAGTTTGTTTTTAGCCTTCCCTCTGAGTTTAAGATAAAAAATGGATTTACAAAGTATTTACTCCGAGCGGGTATGAAGGATCTTTTGCCAGCGTCAATAGTCTGGCGAAAGGATAAAGTTGGTTTTGAGCCCCCGCAAAGACAGTGGATGAATAATAAAAGGGTGCAGGAATTAATTTTGGAAAGTCGGAAAAAGCTGGTAAAGAACGGAATCTTAAAGGTCGGGGTACTACGTCTACCGGTTCGCCCTCTTGGCGCCCATGATCAGGATAACTTTGACTGGCGGTATTTATGCGCCGCTCACTGTTTGTAAGGGCACTGCTTAAAATCACTCATCTTTGCTGTCCTATTTCCACGCAAACTCAATTTTATCTTTACCTTATGAAGTTAAATACCAGGATTATACATGCAGGGGCAGAACCGGATCCTTCTACCGGTGCTATTATGACGCCAATCTATCAAACGTCTACGTATGTGCAGGAGGCACCCGGAAAGAATAAAGGCTACGAATATGCCCGATCCCAAAATCCTACCCGGACAGCGCTGGAAACGGCATTGGCAGTACTCGAAAACGCAAAATTTGGTTTAAGTTTTAGCAGCGGGGTAGCTGCAACAGATGCAGTGATCAAGCTGTTGTCACCCGGGGATGAAGTAATAGCGAGCAATGATCTGTATGGTGGTTCGTATCGGTTGTTTTCTAAAATATTTCAAAAGTTTGGAATCAGGTTTCACTATATCAAGATGCTAAATGCAAGTCATGTTGCCGATTATATTAATGAAAATACAAAGCTGATATGGCTTGAAACACCAACCAATCCATTAATGAATATTACCGATATCCAAGCGGTTGCTAATATTGCAAAACCGCGCAATATTCTTGTTTGTGTCGATAATACGTTTGCTTCACCCTACCTTCAAAACCCATTAGATCTTGGTGCTGATCTGGTGTTGCATTCGGCCACTAAATACCTGGGTGGTCATAGTGACGTCATCCACGGATGCCTGATGTTGAATGACCAGGAGCTTCGGGATAAGTTATTTTTTATTCAAAAGAGTTGCGGCGCCGTACCCGGGCCGCAGGATTGTTTCCTTGTGCTACGTGGTATCAAAACATTGCATGTGCGTATGCAGCGACATTGTGAAAACGGGGAGAAAGTGGCTTATTTTCTAAGGAACCATCCAAAGGTAGAGAGAGTGTACTGGTGCGGCTTTGAAGACAGTCCTAATTTCGAAATTGCGAAAAGACAAATGCGAGGGTTTGGCGGAATGATGAGCTTTACGCTTAAGGACGATAGGGTCGAAAATGCAATGCAAGTTCTGTCATCCACTAAGGTGTTCGCATTAGCGGAAAGCTTAGGTGGAATAGAGTCTCTTATCAATCATCCTGCGACCATGACCCATGCCTCGATACCAAAAGAAGAAAGGATCAAGAATGGATTATCAGAATCGTTGATCCGGCTAAGTGTGGGAATAGAAGATGCAGATGATCTGATCGATGACCTGAACCAGGCAATCGGGTAGTTGCAGGATAACCGAAATGGAAGGCGGGATAGACATTTCTATACTTTACCCCTAACCGATTACCTTTGGCTTGTGACAGATGAATTGAAAGAGTTTCTCGACAGCAAAGTGGAAGAATATAATACACCTGCCTTTATCAACGATGACCCAATCTGTATTCCACACGCTTTCAGCAGCAGGCAAGACATTGAAATAGCTGCCCTGTTTGCTTCGGTATTCGCCTGGGGAAATCGTACTATTATTATAAAGAAGTCAAAAGAGGTCTTGCAAAGGATGGACAACGCACCTTATGATTTCGTTGTCCATCACAAAGATAACGACTTAAGAAGGCTGCTGGGTTTTAAGCACCGCACTTTCAACGACACAGACCTTTTGTATTTTGTTCATTTTTTACACCACCATTATACTTATAGTGATACCCTGGAGACGGCATTTACAAGCGGGTTGAACGAAGGGGATACAACTATTGAGAATTCGCTCAACTACTTATCCAGGTACTTTTTCTCGTTAGACGAGGCGCCGGCAAGGACAAAAAAACATATTGCAGCACCTGCAAGAAATAGTACTTGTAAAAGGCTTAATATGTTCCTACGCTGGATGGTAAGAAATGACAGATGTGGGGTTGATTTTGGAATCTGGAAAAAAATTTCTCCGGCTCAGCTTGTCTGTCCTATCGACGTTCATGTTGCGAGGGTGGCCATTCGTTTCAAACTTCTACAGCGAAACCAGGTAGACTGGGCTGCCGGCCTTCAACTTACAAATAACCTTCGTAATTTAGATCCGGTTGATCCGGTCAAGTATGACTTTGCATTATTCGGGTTAGGAGTAGTGGAAAGATTCTAAACGGCTTGTCTGATGGCTAATGATAATGAAATACAAGAGGTAGTGGCAATGCTTCAAAAATTCGATCTTTTAACGGTTGATAAGAACTATTCATATGAACAATTACACTCCTCGATAGCAGAAAAGGTAAATTTCTTAATTACAAACAATTTTTCCCGATTTATTTCTGTTTTGTACCAGGTGGATATTTCTGAAAAAAAATTAAGAACGGCGCTTATAAATACATCTGACCTTCCGTCAGCGACCATCATTGCTACTATGATCATTGAAAGGCAATTACAAAAAATCGAAACGAAGAAAGTTTTTAAAAACACGGGCGTTTCAGATGAAGAAAAGTGGTGAGTAACAGGGAACTAATTCCCTAATTTTGCGCTTCGTTTAAATCACCAGAAGACCATGAATCAACAATTGAGTGAGCAGGAATTGATACGCCGTGAAAAGCTGAGTGCACTACAGAATCTAGGGATTGATCCCTTTCCTGCTGCATTATACCCCGTTAACACGACTTCATCATGGATTAAGGATAATTATAAAGGAGAAGAAAACAAGAACGATTTTTCAAGCGTCTGTCTTGCAGGCCGTATTATGAGCATCCGCGATATGGGTAAGGCCGCCTTTGCTGTACTGCAGGATAGTGTGGGCAAAATTCAAATATATGTGAAGCGTGATGAGATCTGTCCCGGGGAGAATAAGACTCAATATGACCAGGTTTGGAAGAAACTACTGGATATTGGGGATATCATTGGAGTAAAAGGGTACGTCTTCACGACTAAGACCGGCGAAACTTCAATTCATGTCAATGAATTTTCTCTACTTACAAAATCATTAAAACCCCTACCAGTTGTAAAAGAAGCTGAAGGCCATACGTTTGATGCCGTTACTGATCCCGAATTCCGATACAGACAGCGATATGCAGATTTAATTGTAAATCCGCACGTCAAGGAAGTATTTGTAAAACGTACCAAACTGATAAATGCAATACGTGAATTTTTGAATGAAAAAGGCGCGCTTGAAGTAGATACTCCTGTTTTACAAAGCATTCCCGGGGGTGCTGCAGCAAAACCATTTATAACTCATCACAATGCACTTGATGTTCCTTTTTATATGCGTATTGCTAACGAGTTGTTTTTGAAAAGGTTAATAGTGGGTGGGTTTGAATGGGTCTACGAGTTTAGCCGAAACTTTAGAAATGAAGGAATGGATCGCACGCATAACCCGGAGTTTACTGTGCTTGAGTTTTATACGGCGTACAAAGATTATGAATGGATGATGAATATTACCGAGCAGCTGATGGAAAAAGTGGCTGTTGCAGTAAATGGAACCACCAGAACGACTGTCGCTGATAAAGAAATTGATTTTAAAGCACCTTACCCACGAATTAGCATTTATGACGCTATTAAAGACCATACCGGCTTCGATGTCAGCGAGATGAATGAAGAACAATTGCGGGACGTGTGCAGGCAACTGCATTTGAAAAGCGATTCCAGCATGGGCAAAGGCAAGTTGATCGATGAAATATTCGGCGAAAAATGTGAAGAATTTTTCGTGCAGCCGACTTTTATTATCGACTACCCTGTTGAAATGAGTCCACTTACCAAAAAGCATCGGAGTAAACCAGGACTCGTAGAACGCTTTGAATTGATGGTTAACGGGAAAGAAATAGCAAACGCCTATACCGAGTTGAACGATCCCATAGATCAGCGCGAACGTTTCGAAGAGCAGGTAAAGCTAATGGAGAGAGGTGATGATGAGGCCATGTTCATAGATTATGATTTTCTACGTGCATTGGAGTACGGTATGCCTCCCACCTCAGGCATTGGTATTGGCATCGACCGCCTCTGCATGCTGATGACCAACCAGCCATCTATCCAGGATGTTTTGCTATTTCCGCAGATGAGACCCGAAAAGTTGGAAGATGAGCCGGACGCCAATTAGAGAAACAAATCCTGGTAAAGTTTTCCACCCGGAACCACCGCATATTTTTCCAGGTCATCAATGCCTTCGTCCCTTAAAACAGATTCATCAATAAATGTATTTCCTGTACAATCATTGGAGGGTTTAGTGAGAATATGAAAAGCAGCATCTGCCATTATTTCCGGCTTCCGGCTCATTTTTATTAGTGAATCCCCACCCAGCAAATTTTGAACTGCTGCTGTAGCCACTGCCGTCTTCGGCCATAGGGTGTTAGCAGCAATATGGTATTTTTTCAACTCTTCTGCAAGTCCTAGTGTTATCATCGTCATATTGTATTTGGAGATCGTATATGCAGCATAATTCTTAAACCATTTTATATCTAAGTTGATAGGTGGTGACAACGTGAGAATATGCGGATTAGTTCCTTTCTTAAGATGTGGGATGCAGAATTTGCTAACCAAAAAAGTACCCAGCACGTTTATATCCTGCATCAGGTCGAAACGCTTGATTTCAATCTGCTCGGTTGTGTTTAAAGATATTGCTGATGCATTATTGACAAGGATATCGATTAACCCAAATTTCGCAACGGCTCTATCCACTGCATCTTGTACCTGTACCTCATCCCTGATATCACATTGAACGGGCAAAGCTTTGCCTCCGGCGTTTTCTATTTCTTCCGCAGCACTATAAATTGTACCGCCAAGTTTAGGGTTTTCTTCCACGCTTTTGGCAGCTACTACAATGTTTGCACCTTCTGCAGCCAGCTTAAGTGCAATAGCTTTGCCAATTCCACGGCTTGCTCCTGTTATAAAGGCAGTCTTGTTTTTAAGGGACATGGCAGGTTGTTTAATCTGTAAATTAACGGTAACAATCGATATAAGTAAATGTTGCGGCTTGGATGCTTAATGCGAAGGGCTTATTCTGGAAAACGCTGCTTTCAGAGCCTGGACGTTTGGAAATAGCCAGCTAAAAAGAAAAATTTGAGACTGGCTATTTCTTTTTAAAGTCGCGTTCATAATCTTTTTCCTCGAAGCCCACCACCAATTTACCATCTGTTTCAATAACAGGTCGTTTTATTAGGGAAGGTTTTTCTATCATCAACTCAATAGCCGCCTTTTCATTGGTAACCCTTTGTTGTTGTTCTTCAGTTAGCGTTCTCCAGGTTGTACCTTTTCTGTTGACAAGCGTTTCCCACCCGACGACATTTGACCACTCCTTTAATTTTTCTTTGGTGATCCCTTTCTTTTTATAGTCATGAAATTCGAACTCACCCTCATTTTTCTTCAGCCAGTCAAGTGCTTTTTTTACGGTATTGCAATTTGGAATTCCATACACTTTCATACTATTCGATGTTGGTAAACTGTTTGATGACCGCTTCTGTTTCTGCACACGCCTGTTGTAGGTCATCATTTATAATAACTTTGTCAAACGAGTGGTTAAATGACAATTCGTAAGAAGCCTTATTAAGCCGGGTCGCGATATTGTCCAGGGTCTCGGTGCCTCTACCTTCAAGTCTTTTTCTTAATTCCTCCACAGAAGGAGGTTGTACAAATATGGTAAGGGTATTTGTAGGAAATTGCTGTTGAACATGTATAGCCCCTTTTACATCAATATCCAGGATCGGTGTTTTTCCGTCTGCCCATATTCTTTCAAGTTCACTTTTTAACGTCCCATAATATTTTCCCTCATATACCATTTCCCACTCAACAAATTCATTTTTTTTTATTTTTTCACGAAATTCCTCCAAACTCATGAAATAGTAATCCACCCCGTTTTTTTCCTTACCACGTGCAGATCTTGTAGCTGCGCTGATTGAGAAAACAAGTTTAGGATATTTTTTGAGCAGGTAACGTGTTATACTTGTCTTGCCCGCGCCCGAAGGAGCCGTGATAATAATTAGTTTTCCGTTCATGCTTAAATAAAATGCAAATAAAAGAAAGTATATCCAATGAAAATGGTTTTGAAGAATAAGGTGGTAGAATGATTAATGAATCGATATTTTTTTAAATAATATGTTAACGAAAAATAATAACACTATTAAAAATTGTTTAAAGGACTGTATTTTCTTAGCTTTACCCGAATCCCCTATATTAAAATTTTATTATGTTACCAGAACAGATTGCAAAATTTGTAGAAACTGAACAGTTGAACAATCAAACAGTAAAAGTTGAGTTTAAAAAGCGGAACTCCATTAATGGAATGTTTATCAAGCATACCGATTACGAAGAATTAAAGTCAAAAAATTTTTGGCGGGTTGTGACAGAAGCGAATCTGGAGACCTACAATAAATCTAAGGACATAAATCGTGGCAGAATGTTTAATGGAAGCGAGTTTACTCGTTTGTCCGTCAGTAAAAAGAAGGTTTAATTCGTTTTATACATTCGGGTTTTTCTATTTCACAGCCGTTTCGGGCGTATTTGCGATTTTAGGAGTTGTACGATTTCGGTGACTATTCTACTGAATAGGAAACCTTTGGCCTGTTGCACATGCAGCAAATATTATTGGTTGAATGACTACTCCTTTGCATCTAACCTTTTAACCTAAACAGGCTATTAAAATCACGGATTGATGGCGAGGCTATCGTGGAGACATTTCTTAAGAATATGTGCTATTTCTTTTCAGGAATTTAAGAGAAACGAGCCGTTGCATCTTGCTGGTGCGACGGCTTTTTTTACCACCTTTGCCCTTCCTCCTATATTAATAATCCTGGTTCAGATAATTGGACTGGTCTTTAAAATCGAAAACCTCCGTGATAAATTTTTTGTGCGACTTGCCCAGGTTTTAGGCAGGCAAAGCGCCGCACAGGTTAGGGAGACTTTTCTAGGCTTCACTTCCCTTGCAAAAAACTGGTTTTTCGTATGCGCGGGATTTATTTTCCTGATGTTTGTTGCCACTACGCTTTTCAAGGTAATTAAAGATTCGATCAACCATCTTTGGAATGTGAAGGGCAACGGAGCGATACCTTTTAAATTGAAGATGGAAAAACGCGCTGTATCACTTATTATAATACTGCTTGCCGGGGTATTGTTTATATGTGGAATGCTTATAGAAGGGATGGAAGCTTTCCTTCATCAATATACAGGTCAAATTCCGGAAAACACTTCAAATTTCCTGAGCATTATTATCAAAAACGCCGTCTCCATTGTCATAGTATCGACCTGGTTTGCTATATTGTTTAAAGTATTACCTGATGCGAAGGCTTCCTGGCGGGTGGTGATCACCGGAGGCGTATTTACAGGTGTTTTATTTACGATTGGAAGGATAATAATTCGGTACATGTTATCATTAGGAAACCTTAACAACATATTTGGGGCTTCCAGTTCCTTTGTACTTTTGCTGTTATTTGTTTTTTATTCTTCGTTCATCCTGTATTATGGTGCGTGTTTTACGAAAGTCTATGCCGCCTTTATAAAAGATCCAATAAAGCCAGCAGAACATGCGATTAAATACAAAATGGTAGAAGTTTGATCGGGGAGCAACAGAAGGTCATTAGGTCATTGAGTCATTAGGTCATTGAGTCAATAAGTCATTCAGTCAATAAGCTATTGAGTCAATAAGGCATTGAGTCAATAAGTCATTGAGGCAATAGGTCATTGAGGCAATAAGTTGCTGGGTAATGAAATATCAGATTTAATGAGCGACAAGGGGTTAGTTAACCCGACTTATGTCAGCTCCGAGGGCTTGTAACCGGTGATCTATATATTGATAGCCCCGATCTATTTGTTCGATATTTTGAATGGTACTTTTGCCTTCGGCACTTAGGGCAGCTATAAGCAAGGCAACGCCGGCCCGGATGTCAGGGCTACTCATAGTGATACCACGGAGCGGATGCTTCCTGCCCAGCCCAATAACTGTGGCGCGATGCGGATCACATAGAATAATTTGCGCGCCCATTTCCATCACCTTATCAACGAAGAATAAACGGCTCTCAAACATTTTCTGGTGAATAAGAACACTGCCTTCGGCCTGGGTAGCAACTACCAGTACAATGCTGAGCAAATCAGGTGTAAAACCAGGCCAGGGATGATCGTATATAGTTAAAACAGAACCATCGAGGAAGGTTTGGATCTCATACTTTTCCTGAGCAGGTATATAGATATCGTCTCCACGAAATTCCATTTGTATGCCTAGCTGTGCAAACTTTTCGGGTATTACTCCCAGGTGTACGATACCGGCATCCTTGATGGTTATCTCACTTTGGGTCATTGCCGCAAGTCCAATAAAACTACCTACTTCAATCATGTCTGGAAGCATGGTGTGCTCCGTTCCGGCCAGCATTTGTACACCCTCCACCGTGAGCAGATTACTGCCCACGCCAGTGATCCTGGCCCCCATCCGGTTTAGCATTCTGCACAATTGCTGCACATAAGGTTCGCATGCGGCATTATAAATGGTGGTTGTTCCGTCGGCCATCACAGAGGCCATTAAGATGTTAGCGGTGCCTGTCACTGAAGGTTCATCCAGTAATATTGCAACACCCTTTAGTCCTCCGGTAGTTAATTGAAAATAATGTTCAGCATCATCAAACTGAATTCTGGCTCCGAGCTTTTGGAAGCCGATGATATGGGTGTCGAGCCTTCTTCGGCCTATTTTGTCTCCCCCAGGCTTGGGTATGTATGCTTTTTTAAAACGAGCAAGCAGAGGACCTGCGAGCATCACGGAACCGCGAAGTTTACCGCTTTTTTGTCTAAATTTCTCTGACCCTAAATGATCGACGTTTACTACATCTGCCTGGAAAATACAGGTGTCTCTCGATGGCCTTTCAACTTTGACACCCATTTCCTGGAGCAGTTCTATTTGCAAATTTACATCGACAATATCAGGTATGTTGGTAACCGTGACTTTTTCGGCTGTCAATAAAACGGCAGAGATAATCTGAAGCGCTTCATTTTTTGCCCCTTGCGGAACGATCTGCCCACTTAGTTTTTTCCCGCCGGTAACCTGGAAACTACTCACTAATACCGTTTTTTATTTCCACCGAATTTATTGTTCCTGTTGTCACGGCCTCCGGCACCGTTTGCGGAATTTCTGTTATTGTCGCGTACATTGCCGCTACTACCTCCGTTTCTGTTATCACGTGCATTGCCACCTTCACGACTGATGCCACCATCGCGATTATTTCTCTGAAACTGGCTGGCATTATTACTACGCTTAAAGCGGTTTTCACCTCCAAAGCTGCCACTGCCACGGCTATTATCGCGACCTTCGTTGGGCCGATAATGTTTAACAAAAGGAGTGCTGTCAAATTCAAGCTGGCCGTTTGTTATAATATTTAGCTCTGCGCGGATCCCGTCGTCATGCACCAGTTCTTTATGCCAGTTGCTATATGCCAGCTTCATGTAATAAGCAATAGAATTTGCAAAACCTGCACGTTTCTCAGGATTTTCTTCCTTCAATGCCTTATCTATTATAATCTCCAGGTTTTTACC
>Ga0181463_1000342_pt1 | contig 12695 bp, 9 predicted proteins | sample InSIn1gowninarea_FD_119071 | JGI IMG/M metagenome (GOLD analysis project Ga0181463, IMG submission 119071) | Clean room microbial communities from NASA Spacecraft Assembly Facility at Jet Propulsion Laboratory, Pasadena, California, USA -... ... | reverse complement strand
GGAAAGGATGTAGACTTTGTAAATCCTGCAGCAAAAGCTGCGCTTCCACAAGTACGACAACTGTTGTTTGCAGGCAAGTATGCTGAGGCACAAAAGATGGCTAAGGAAAAGATGATGGGTGACAAAAAGCTGGGCAGTAACTATCAAACGCTCGGAGACCTCCATCTTAATTTTATGTTGCCGGACAGCGATGTGAGCGATTATCGCCGTGAACTTAATGTCGATTCGGCAATTGCAAAAGTTAGCTTTAGATCAGGCAATACGCTTTTTACCCGCGAAGTTTTTTCAAGCGCTCCAGACCAGGCTATTGTCGTTAGACTTACCGCCAATAGACCACAAAGCTTATCTGTTGATTTGGGATTATCAAGACCCGGAAATAAAGCAAAGATCGAGGCTGATGGCGATGAACTGACCATAAGTGAGCACGTGGGTGATGGGGTAGGCGTACAAATGGTAGGCAGAGTAAAAACTTTGGTTCAAGGCGGTTTAGTATCGATAAAAGGCCAAAGCTTGCACATTGAAAAAGCGGATGTGGTTACCCTGTATCTAAACTGCAGCAACTGATTACTGGAAGAAAGATCCAACAGCCCTTTCGCGTGGGCAACTAGACGCTGTGGTTAAAAAGCCTTTCGAAGAAATAAGGAAAGAACACATAGCAGACTATCAACATTTTTTTAAAAGAGTTGATTTAGATCTTGGTAGAAGTGACGGTAGTTATTTTCCAACTGATGCACGGATACAGGCTGTTCAAAATGGTTTTGTTGACCAGGATTTGATAAAGCTGTATTACCAGTTTGGCCGTTACCTTCTAATTAGTAGCTCAAGACCGGGCGGCCTTCCTGCTAACTTGCAGGGGTTATGGGCCGATGGATTATACCCGCCCTGGAGCGCCGACTATCACATCAACATCAACATCCAAATGAATTACTGGCCCTCGGAAATCACGAATCTTAGTGAACTCCAAATGCCGTTTTTAGAATTCATTAGGGCTTTGCAAACTAATGCGCATAGAACGGCCACACAGATGTACGGTCTGCCAGGAGCCGTTGCCCATTTCGCTACCGATGCCTGGCATTTTACAGAACCTTACGGGGAACCACAATGGGCAATGTGGCCAATGGGTTTGGCTTGGTGTTGTCAACACTTGTGGGAGCATTACTTGTTTACGGAAGACAAGGAGTATCTGAAGAAGATGGGCTACCCGCTGATGAAGGAGTCGGCACTATTTTGTGCTGCTTGGTTAGTAGAAAACCCTGTTACAAAACAGTTAGTATCCGGGCCTTCTATATCCCCCGAAAATAGGTTTATTACAAAAAACGGGGATACAGCAACGATGGTTATGGGGCCAACAATGGACCACATGATTATCCGTGATGTGCTTACCAATACCATTAATGCTGCAAAAACATTGAACCAGGACAAACCACTCATCAATCGCCTGGAAAAAATTCTAACTCGTTTGGCTCCAACTAAGATTGGTTCCGATGGCAGGATATTGGAATGGACCGAAGAATTCAAAGAGCCTGAACCTGGGCACAGGCACATTTCTCATTTGTTTGGTTTGTTTCCAGGCAAAGAAATCAACCAGCAAAAAACACCGGAATTGATGCAAGCGGCACGGAAAACAATCGATTATCGGCTTGCTCATGGCGGCGGACATACAGGCTGGAGTCGTGCGTGGATCATCAACTATTTTGCCCGGCTAAAAGATGGTGAAACCGCGTACCAGAATTTGTTGGCGTTGCTGAGAAAGTCAACACTTACCAATCTTTTTGATAATCATCCTCCGTTCCAAATTGATGGAAATTTTGGGGCTACCGCTGGCATGACAGAGATGTTGCTACAAAGCCAGGCGGGAGAAATTGAACTACTTCCAGCGCTTCCTGAAGAGTGGCAACGAGGATACATACACGGAATAGTTGCCCGTGGAGGATTTGATGTGGACATTGATTGGGATGGAGGAAGATTGAAAGCAGTTCGCATCCTATCAACCCTAGGAAATACTGCTGTGATCAGATATGGCGACAAGGTGATTACCGTCAAGACTGAAAAGGGCAGGAGCTACAGTTTTAATGGAGCTCTTCAATAACATTTACTTTTTCTACGCCAATAAAAACTCCAACATTTCGATTGGAGTTTATGATAAAGCCTGTTCGTTTCATTCTTAGTAATGTCCTCTGATGAGCGGTTTTATCTTTTGATCATACAACGCTCTTAGTTTCTGGTGAGTCTCTCCAGGAAGCGGTGATAAATTCGAAGCTGCTACATTGCTTTCTACCTGCGACACTTTAGACGCTCCGGGAATTACCGTAGTCACTTCTGGATGATCTAAGATCCAGCGGATGGCTAGCTGTGCTAATGGCGCCTTAGGGAGCATGCCCGATATTTCCCTGCTAAACTGAATGCCTTTTGAAAACTCAATACCTGAAAACGTTTCTCCGGCATTGAAAGCCTTTCCATCGGCGTTGAAATTTCGGTGATCGTTCTTTGCAAACTTTGTCTGTTCATTGAACTTTCCCGTCAGCAATCCGCTGGCAAGTGGAACACGAATAATCAGGGCAACATTTCTTTCTTTTGCTTTTGCAAATATCTCATCTGCAACATGTTGCCGAAAAAGATTAAAGATAATTTGTAATGAAGCAAGGCCCTCCTGCTCAAGACAGATTAGCGCTTCTTCACTTGTTTCTACACTTACCCCCCAATGTTTTATCAAGCCTTCTTGCTGTAATTTTCGATAATGATCGAACACTTCACCTTTGCGCAGTTCTTCCGTAGGAATGCAATGCAGTTGCTCAAGGAATAACTGATTTACGTCAAGGTTTTTCAACGAGCTTTCCATCTGTTTGCGCATCCCATCGTAAGTGAAGTTTTGAGGCCAGCCAAAACCAGGGTCAGATCTCCGTCCTAACTTGGTGGCTACAAAAATTTCTTTGTCTACCGTTTTCAAAAACCGCCCAATAATCTGCTCGCTGATACCCATTCCATACACATCAGCAGTGTCGATAAAATTGCCGCCGCCATCAACAAAACTTTGTAAAATTGCAAATGCTTCCTCATCAGTTACCACACCCCAATCCGCATTTCCCAATTGCCAGGTACCCAATCCTACTTCCGAAATATTTGTTCCCCTGAATGAACGATATTGCATAAATAAGAATTAAAAATTTTTACAGTAGAAGATCAACAATTATACCTCGAAACAAACTAGTCCAATGATAAAAAATTTTCAGTCTGTCATCACCCCTTGTGCTTTTAATCATTTTACTGGCAAAAAAAGCCAAAAGCTCATTTTCGTTCTGGCTGCGTTATTTTCTCTGTGTACAGTAAATGCCCAATTGGTAAGTGACCGCATTAAAATCAACCAACTAGGATATTACACCAACGCTCCCAAGCTTGCTGTAGTTACCGGAACGACCGATGCTACTACATTTTTTGTCACCTCTACAAACCTTCGCGACACGCTATACCGCGGCACGCTGGGAAGTGAGATGCAGTCAAAAAACTCTTCCACTAAAACAAAGCTTGCCGATTTTTCTTCCTTGCATACCGATGGTACCTTTGTATTGTTTATTCCTGGTATCGGTCATTCTTACGTCTTCGACGTACGGGGTCATGTAAATCACACGGCGGCAGTTGCAGGTATAAAAGGCTACTATTATCAAAGAGCGTCAATGCCTCTGGAAGAACCATTTGCAGGTAAATGGCACCGTTCTGCCGGCCATCCCGATAATGACGTGCTCATTCATCCATCTGCTGCAAGTAAAGAACGTCCTGCAGGAACAAGGATATCTACCCCTGGTGGTTGGTACGACGCGGGAGATTATAATAAGTATGTTGTGAACAGTGGTATCAGCATGGGAACAATGTTGTCTGCTTACGAAGATTTTCCAGCTTATTTCGATACACTTAAAACAAATATTCCTGAAAGCAGCGATCATGTACCAGACTTATTGAACGAATTGATCTACAACCTTCGATGGATGCTTACCATGCAGGATCCAACTGATGGCGGTGTGTACAACAAATGCACGAATGCATCATTTGATGGAATGATAATGCCGGGCGTTACAACTTTACCAAGATATGTGGTACAAAAAGGAACTGGTGCTACCCTCGATTTTGCAGCGGTAACTGCACAAGCAGCCAGAATTTTACGGAGGTTTCAACGGCAACTTCCGGGACTATCGGATAGCTGTTTAAGGGCATCGGTAAAAGCATGGCAATGGGCAGAAAAAAGCCCCTCGATGGAGTACGATCAAAACGCTATCAATAAAACCCACGAGCCAAAAATAACTACGGGTGCTTATGGTGATAGAAACTTTACGGATGAATGGACCTGGGCCGCTGCCGAATTGTTTGCAACAACTGGCAACAAGACTTATTATGATGCATATAGCAGGCAAAAAAAGGAAACAATTTCATTGCCATCTTGGGGCAGTGTTGAATTGCTCGGCCACTACACAATGATCCGGTTTCAGAAAAATTTGCCAGCTTATGCGCAGAAGGACGTTCAGGCTATCATACCTCAAATAACTGCCCTTGCCGATAAATATATTTCCAATGTTGACGCAAATGCATTTCACACTGTAATGGGCCAAACTCCTGCAGATTTTAATTGGGGCAGCAATTCCAACGCAGCTAACCAGGGTATTGTATTAATAAATGCTTACCTGCTTACTAAAGACAAAAAGTACATAGATTATGCGCTGACAAACCTTGATTATATCCTCGGCAGGAATGCTACTGGTTATTCATTTCTTACAGGTGTTGGTAGCAAATCAACGATGCATCCGCATCACAGGCAATCGGTTTCTGATGGGGTTACTGATCCTGTCCCCGGCTTGTTGGCAGGCGGTCCGAATCCGGGCAAGCAGGATAAATGCCAGGGCTACGAGTTCTCTGAACCCGAAACCACTTACCTGGACCAGGACTGTTCTTATTCTACTAACGAAATCGCTATTAACTGGAATTCACCTTTTGTTTATCTGGCAAATGCTATCGAGGCATTGCAATACAACGTGAACTATAGCACAAAAAAATAACGGTGTACATTAAACTGGAAATTTCAGCCTGTTTGCTCGAAAAAAACCAATAGTAGCATTCGGTTTACCTAAATAAAAACGACCTGCTTGAGTAATTCAACCAGGTCGTTTTTGTATTGTGTCTAAGATTATTCAGTTTTGGTAATGCAGCCCATACTTTTTAAAGTAGTATTTAACAATTGATTGAAAGCTAATCTTTCCTTTTGATCGGCCAACTGGTTTTGCAATATGTCCTGCAGTTTATGCTGAACAGTGTCAGCGGTTGTTAGACTTGCTTTTACAATTACCTTTTTATCCTTATTAAATTGGTCAAGCGTTGTTTTTAGCCTTTCTTTTGTTGCGACGTCTTTTACTTTCAATAAACTGTCTTCAGTAAACCTGATTTTGTTAGCCAGTTCAAATCTTTGTTCCCTGAGTGTTATCGCCCTACATTCAAGTTCAGCAAAACTATCCACTTTAGCTATTAGCTTTCTTCGGTCTTCCGGCGCTCTCTTGCACGCGAATGGAACGACGATGACGGTAGCGAATAAAAGAGTTTTAAACCTTTTCATTTTACTAACTTAAAAATTTACTAACGAATACCTTTTGGCCAACTGATAGCTGTATTTACAAGGTCGCCAACAGTCTTGCCCTGTTCCAGGCCTTTATCGTTATCTTCTTTGTAGTGTATGCCCCCATAAAGACGTGAATTCGCGCATTCCTCTGCGAGAGCTGTAAAGCTGCTGAAGTGACGGGCCGCAAAGCCATATTGCAACTGGCTGTAATCAGTAAAGTTGTAATGATCGTCGCCATTAGTAAATACATCGATGAAAATGCGTGATCCAGCGCCAATTTCAACTGAATGGCCGGAAGTAAATGCAGGAAAAGCTGGAGTGCCAATTACAGTAGTGAAAGTTGGATCAATGTTTTGTTTTATATAGCTCACTGGTCTAATCAGGATCGATTTGTATTTCGATTTCCAGCAAGCGATGAATGCGTCATTTTCAGCAATACAAAGTTTTGCATAAGCTACCGAAGTTTTTTCCAGCGTAGCATTTGCCTCCTCCAGCAACTGGGTCATAATATTAAAAGTATGGCCGGTAGGCGTGCAGGTATTAAAGGGATCATCAGACCAATACTTCGTGATTTCAACCTGCTCGGGCGTATTGTGTTTTACCTGGTTATAGACTTCCAATGCATGCTTATAAAAAGCAGATGACGGATCGGTAGAAAATTTAATAGGCTCATAGTTCTGTGTTGTGCTTACTGTAGCCTGGATAAAAGCACGGTTACTGCCCCAATAAGGGCTAACAGGGTGCGTGGTTGCACTTGTAGGAACCCAGCACGACGGATCAGGAGGCATATTGTAAGGCAGTTGAAAAGGATCGAGATAAGACTCATGCCCACCATCATTGATTGAATAATTATAAATCGCTGCTGCTATTTGTTTTCCATATTGAACTGACCTGTTTACCATATCTGCACTATTGCCTGCTGAAAGCTCTTTCAAGTTGGCTTGTTCTGCACTATCCACCTTTGCGGCATTTTCTGCAGTTATTTTTTTCGCAAACATTTTCCGGATCATGTCTGCTATTGCTGCGTTTGATGAGATGGACCAATTACACTCTAGATTTTGAGGAAGCCCGGGTATATCTGAAGCAGATAAACCATTTAACTGTCCAGCCAGACTAGCTGCACCGGGAATACCTTTTACGACCGCTTCATAATTTGCAATGCCTATATATCCGTAAGCACGGGCAACCTGCGGAGGAAAAAAACCTGGAGTTGATTTTGATATGGTACAAAGTAGAGAGAAATAATTTCGAACATATTTTCCTGAGTAGTTGTAAGTAGCACCACCAGAGAAATCATGATAGATAATATTGTCTTCTTTTCGGCACCCGGTCACAACAACTAATAGTAAAATAAAGGGAAATAGTTTTTTCATTATTTATCAGTTAACACATAAAAAGACCGCTTTTATTTGTCTTTGGTTGCATACTTTCCTTAGCGTCATGCACTATGTAGTGTTATAAATCGGTGAATGCGTCAATTGCGGTCAAATACTTCAATCGATATTCGGTTATTCGGCCTTTTAAAAATTAGTATAGCAGATCGCTGATTCTACAAATAGTTTAAAGAGTGTAATCATGTTATTTTTGCCTTACTAAAAAAAATTGAATGATTGGCGTTGCGATGATTGAAATTAAGAGCGTACTTCGGATCTTTTTGATTTCGTTGATAATTAATTGCACGACCAGTGTCATTGCACAAAAACGGGCTTCGATCAATAAAGTGATTGGTTTTTATACTGCTAAAAATGACAAAGCCCATATTAGCTTTGTTCATGAAGCCAACAGGTGGTTTTCTCAATCAGCTGCTAAAGACAATTTTATATACGACTCCACTAACAACTGGGATAACCTAAATGACAGTTTCCTTTCACAATATAAGGTTGTAATCTTTTTAGATACGAGGCCGGAAGTAGTTAGCGAACGTGAAGCATTTGAACGCTACATCAAGAAGGGGGGAGGATGGATAGGATTCCATTTTAGTGCGTTTGCATTAACGCCTTCCATGTATCCTCAAAATTGGGATTGGTATCACAATGATTTTTTGGGGTCAGGGCAGTATGTTAGTAATACCTGGAGGCCAACCGCTGCTGTACTTCGCGTCGAAAATTCAAAACATCCGGTAACCAAAGGTTTACCAACTACGTTTACATCCTGCCCGAACGAGTGGTACCGATGGGAAAAAGATTTGAAAGCGAATGCGGATATAGATATTCTTTTATCCATTGATCCTGCCAGTTTTCCTTTGGGCACGGGACCGAAGCAAAGCGAAATCTGGCATAGCGGTTATTACCCTGTTGTCTGGACCAACAAAAAGTACAACATGGTTTATTTTAATATGGGGCATAACGATATTGACTACGAAAATAAAACAGACAAAGAGCTATCATTTACATTTAATAACAAGACGGAGAATCAACTGGTTATTAACGCACTTTTTTGGCTTTTTCAGGCCAAAGCTCCAGTTACTCACAAATAACATTAGAAGCGGATAAGAGGGGTAATTTGGTGGCTGCATTACACCAGGTCTTTAGGCCTTATTTGGACCTTTAATGAACGAAAATGAAAGAATTATCAATTCAAACAATAGCTGACCTACAGGAGCAACTGGGACTACAAACTTCGTCTAGCTCCATCTTCACTCTTCCAGAAAAAGTTTTGCAATTCGGAACAGGCGTATTACTACGAGGGCTTCCTGATTACTTTATTGACAAGGCAAATAAGCAGGGAATTTTCAATGGGAGAGTAGTTGTAGTAAAATCAACTTCACAAGGTGGAACAGATGCTTATGAAACACAAAACTGCCTTTATACGCATTTTATCCGCGGGTTAGAAGAAGGAAAAAAAGTGGAAGAGAATATTGTGAATGGAAGTATAAGTCGGGTACTTTCAGCTAGTCAAGAATGGTCTACTATCCTTAAATTTGCTACAGATTCTTCATTGCAAATTGTCATTTCAAATACAACGGAGGTGGGCATTGCACTGGTAAAAGAAGATAAAATTGATGCTGATCCACCGGTCTCTTTTCCCGGAAAATTATTAGCGGTCTTACATGCCAGATTTAAGGCGTTTAACGGAGATCCGAGCAAAGGATTGGTAATAATTCCGACTGAATTGATTGTCGATAATGCAAAGAAACTGCGTTCGATCCTACTTGAACTTGCAGCGTTAAACAAGGCTGAGAATGCGTTTATTGAGTGGGTTAAAAACTGTAATCATTTTTGCAATTCTTTAGTCGACCGCATTGTGCCGGGTAAGTTGCCTGCGTCAGAAAAAGAGACATTTGAAACTGAATTTGGCTATCATGACGATTTAATGATCATGAGCGAAAGTTATAGTTTATGGGCCGTTGAAACAGGGAATGAAACCGTAAAGGAAATTCTATCTTTTTACAAAGCAGGTGCAGGCGTTGTGATTGCCGACGACATCAACAAATTTAGAGAACTCAAATTAAGATTACTGAATGGAGCACATACGTTAACATGTGCGCTGGCCCACATAGCAGGTTGTACGACAGTGAAAGAAGCAATGGATGATGAGATGATTGCCGCGTATGTAGCTTCGTTAATGTTAGGCGAAATTGCACCTGCAATTACAACTCCCAACTTACCTTTCGACGAGGCAACTGCATTTGCACAAAAAGTGATGGATCGTTTTAGAAATCCATTTATCGAGCATTGGTGTTTGAGCATTTCTGTTCAATATTCTTCTAAAATGAAAATGCGGATTTTACCTGTCCTTATCAAGCATTACGAAAATCATGGAACAGTTCCGTCACTCGTAGCCGCTGGATTTGCAGCCTATATATTGTTTATGAAATGTCGCAAAGAACATGATAGTTTTGTAGGATCAGCGGGTGGAAAAGAATATTCTATACAAGACGAGCATGCAGGTTGGTTTGCCGAACGCGCGGAACTGGAAGGTAGGGAACTAGTGCAAGCGGTGCTAACCAATACCGAGTTTTGGCAAACAGATCTATCTAAGCTTCCGGGGTTTCCCGAAGCTGTTTTAAATAACTATGATCAGTTGGCGAAAGGAGAAGTGAAACGGTTAATTTCGGATTGCTTAAACTGCCACTCCTTATAATCCATAAGCTTATATGAAGAAAAGTATATTAAAAGTTCATCCTTCCGACAATGTAATTGTAGCACTTAGAGACCTTAAAAAAGGGGAGGAAGTATTGTTGGATGAGCAAGCCTATGTTGTAACTGAAGACATTGCTGCAAAGCATAAATTTACCGAAACGGCAATCGAACCTGGCGGATCTATTTACATGTACGGGGTATTGGTGGGTAAAGCGCAGGTACATATCAATGCTGGCGCAAGGATATCAACGGCAAACGTAAAACACGCTTCAACCGGTTTTGAATTGGGACAACGGAGAACAGAATGGCAAGTGCCAGACGTAAGAGAATGGTCGACCAAAACATTTAATGGCTTTTACCGGAATGATGGAAGCGTGGGAACAGCAAATCATTGGCTGGTAATTCCGCTGGTGTTTTGTGAGAACCGAAATATTGAAGTGCTGAAAGAAACGCTGTTAGATGAGCTTGGTTTTGCACGTCCAAAAAAATACAACGAGTTTGCAAAGCAGCTAAAGCAACTATATACTTCCGGTAAGTCGGTGCAGGAAATTCTGGATGCAGAGTTTAAGGAAGATGACAAAACGGAAAAGGCTGATAGATTATTTAAGAATATTGATGGAGTAAAATTTATCATTCACGAAGGTGGATGCGGGGGAACAAGGCAGGATGCGCAAGCTTTATGCGGCTTGTTAGCCGGATATATTACGCATCCAAATGTTGCTGGTGCAACGGTCTTAAGTCTTGGTTGTCAAAATGCGCAAGCTGCAATGCTGGAGGAAGAAATTGCAAAACGTTCTCCGAACTTTGATAAGCCTTTATATGTTTTAGAACAGCAGCGAATAGGTACCGAAACGGATTTGATTTCTGCAGCATTGAAGCAAACGTTTGCAGGGCTAATGATCGCAAATCAAAATGAAAGAAGACCAGCGCCAATCAGCAAATTATGTATCGGCCTGGAATGTGGAGGTTCTGATGGTTTCTCGGGTATTTCTGCCAATCCTGCTATTGGTTATACCAGCGACCTTTTAGTTGCAGCTGGTGGTACCGTTATTCTCTCCGAATTTCCTGAACTCTGCGGAGTTGAACAGGAGTTGAGCGACCGATGTGTTGACGAAGAAAAAGCAGTTCGTTTTATTGACATCATGCGTCGATATGGCCAGCAAGCAAAAGACGTAGGATCTGGCTTTGATATGAATCCTTCTCCTGGAAACATCAGGGACGGTTTAATTACAGATGCGATCAAATCAGCAGGAGCAGCTAAAAAAGGCGGAACCTCACCCGTGACGGATGTATTAGATTACCCCGAAAAAGTATCAAAGCCGGGTTTGAACCTTTTGTGTACTCCTGGCAATGATGTTGAATCCACCACTGCTGAAGTTGCAGCCGGGGCAAATATTGTTTTGTTTACTACCGGCCTCGGTACCCCAACCGGAAACCCTGTTGCACCTGTTTTAAAGATCTCGAGCAATTCCACTTTGTACAATAAGATGACTGACATTATTGATATCAATACTGGCACAATCATAGAAGGAGAGGAGACAATCGAGCAGGCAGGCGAACGAATTCTTGATTATGTGATTAAGGTTGCCAGTGGCCAAATAGTGGCCAAGGCAGTCAAAAACGGACAGGAAGATTTTATACCTTGGAAAAGAGGTGTAAGTTTATAGAAATTGGAAGCTGTGCCGGCAAGATTTAGTGATACAAAGCCTGTACAGTTTCCTTCGTTTTTTGTAGCAGAACAACTGTTTTATCAGCTACCATTTCATTTAACACAGCTTCATTGTAATGGCGAATCGTAAGAAGGGTTAGGCCTTTTTCTAACTGCACATCAAAAATCTGGCTTGCCATTGCGGCAAAATGTTCTAGTTTTTCCTGCTTGTCATCCATGCAAAGCTGCAGATTGATAGCGGCCGTTTGAATCAGGTTTGGTTTAATATTCAGCTCTGCAAATAATTGGTACAGTCGGCTCATTGGCCTTTCGCCAATAAAAGAAAAATCCTGCGTTTGTAAGTGTACCAGTGCCTGGTTATTCTTAAGCACAATTACAGGGGGAAGGTTCTTGCTCGCTTTATTACTGATGGTTGTGCCAGCTAATGATGGATCAAGAAAACTTTTCACCTGCAACGTTATCTTTTTGTTTTGGAGAGGTTTGATGGTCTTCGGATGTATCACCTGCGCTCCATAAAATGCCATCTCAATTACCTCGCTAAAACTAAGTTCTGGTATCAGGCACGCTGCCGGAAATATTTTTGGATCAGCGTTCATTACACCTTCCACATCTTTCCAAATCGTTAGGCTTTCAGCTTCCAGAAGATTGGCAAAAATGGCAGCGGTAAAATCACTTCCCTCGCGCCCCAGTGTTGTGCTTTCGTTTTGATCGGTCGATCCGATGAAGCCCTGCGTTATATAGATCGTATTTTTATTGTTCAAACCAGCTCTCTCAATATTTTCCTTAGTGTCTTCCCAACAGATATTTGCCGCTTTAAAATTACCAGATGAAAGTTTTTAAGTTCGGGGGGGCCAGTTTAAACACCGTAGAAAGGATCGAAAATGTGGGTGAGATCTTGAGGACTTACAAAGAACAACCAATAATGGTCGTGTTGTCTGCAATGGGCAAAACGACAAACGCACTTGAAAAAGTTGTTGAGGCTTTTTATGCTGAAAATAAAGAAGAGGCTATCAATTTATTTCATCTTGTAAAAGAAAATCATCTTACTACCGCAAAGTACTTGCTGGTTACATCGTACAACAAAACTTACGATGTGTTAAACTCTTTTTTTACAGAAGTCGAATGGCTGTTGCACGACAAACCGGTGCAGTCATTTGATTATTATTACGACCAGGTAGTATGTGTTGGTGAACTACTAAGTAGTTGTATTGTTAGTGCCTATTTAAATGAAAAAGGAATCGATAATACATGGATCGACGTGAGGGATGTAATAAGAACGGACAACAACTTTCGGGAGGCAAATATCTGTTGGGAAGACACTAAGGAAAATATTGAGAGAGCTGGTTTG
>Ga0181463_1000341_pt1 | contig 12703 bp, 5 predicted proteins | sample InSIn1gowninarea_FD_119071 | JGI IMG/M metagenome (GOLD analysis project Ga0181463, IMG submission 119071) | Clean room microbial communities from NASA Spacecraft Assembly Facility at Jet Propulsion Laboratory, Pasadena, California, USA -... ... | reverse complement strand
ACACTCATAATTAAACTTATGACATAAAAATCACTTTAAAATATGGTTATTATCTGATATCTCTAAAAAATTTGGTTGAACATGTTGAACCTATCTTTAATCTCAAGAATTTTATTTCTAAATGTGAATCAAGTGAAAAAGTTCTTTGTTCGTTCTAACCATAATCTTATTGATTGTTACAATTGGGTAAGGCGAAATGAACAACTAATCATCATCAAACCAATGTGGATCTTTGTCATCATGTCACCCAAACTACATATTTCAACAAACGAAAAGATTTTTTGATTATCTAAATAAATAATTAATATCACATTAACTTATTTCAATTATTTAAACAAATAATCTCCTACATTCTTTTCAAGCCTTACCAATATTTCTGAAATGTATCTTCAGCGAAGGAAAACATTTTATTTTCTTGCCGTAAACATTTCTAGAAGTAGTGAAAGAAATAAACATTTTATTTTCCTTTCATAAACATCCTTGTAAGTAGTGAAATAAATATATTGCGATAACCTATCTTGCATATACTATAGATAGCAAGGAAAGAAGTAAAGAATAGATAGAGATGGAGCGTTGTCGATTACTATCAAAAAGATTCTACCAAACAATGGAAATTAAACCTCACTTTATAGAAACTTGATCCTCCTCAATGAGGCACCACTCTCATGTAATGTGCCTACCTTGACTTATGATGAAGTGAAGTGAAGGAGAAACAAGTGAATTCTACTCTTCTTATTGTTTCAATCAAGGTGGAAAATAATCCCATATTACCTGAGCAAACCAATTATATCAAGATAAAGTACCATTTGATTCAATATCATGTAGAGGGAAAGACTATTCATTTGAGATATTGTTCCACAAATGAGAAAATTGCTGACATCTTCACCAAATCACTTGGAAGATAAAATTTTGAAAATTTTAAAATGATGCTTGGACTCGAAAACATCCATTCAAATTAGGTGGGGAATGTTAGATACATAATCCTTCGGATTTTTTGTTGTTGTACACAATTCATAGGTACGTGAAATGAACAATCTTAAGGAAGAACAATATTCCCTCATGGAATGTGAAGAAACTAAATAGAAATTTAACATGTAAGAAATGGGAAACACTACAAGATCACAACTGCATTGTCCCTTGTTGCAATTTGTAACTAGTTTTAGTATTCATAATTGTCATTTGGCTCATGTCATGATGTAATTTGTATGTAAAAATGAGAAAGGAAAATAATGTAAAGAATAAAAAGAAAGTATTTTTGGATCATGGGTTTCATTCTCAAGCTATTTTTCATTAGGTATCATAGGTTTTTCATGAGTCAAAGAGTACTTGGCATTGTAAAAGATTGATTTGGGCACTTGTAAAATTTTTCTTTTTGTGCATTTCAAATTATAAAGGGTTGGTTTAGTAATGAGGGTTTTGTAAGACTAGAATCTAGGGTTTGAACTGTTTTGGCATCTAGAGATTTAAAATACTACATGAGACTTGAGTTAGAAAACCTTTTTAAGTAAGTAACCCTAACCCTAATATCATTTTCCCTAATAGAAACCCTATCTACTAAATTTTAGAGTTTGCAAGGAAGATCTAGGGGCATATGGTAAAATCTAGTGAGGGTGAAATTTAATCAAGTTTAGTGTATGACACAAAAACCTTAGGGTTGATGTTTCAAAGGAGAAGTAAAGGAATGTAGGGTTTGTGTCTAAGAACCTTAGGAGTACACTCTTTAAGAAATCCATGAAAATTGTAGATCGTCATTATGTCTTTGTCTTTGTATATCTTGCTTGGTTTCACTTAAAGTTGTAGGTACATAGAGAAAGCAAGATACGGAGGAACAAAGGTCAAATCAAAGCATGATGGAAGGGGGGAATGGTAAGGACCCAAAAGGAACTATTGCTAAAGGCATAAGTATGCATCATGGTATTAAAATATTGTTTTTGTATGGCATCATAGAAAGAAGCATGTAGTATATCTAGAATCTACTTGATTGAGTTGCTTTGTAAAAATCATCTAGTATTCCAAGAATAAGAAGCCTTGAGTACCATATTGCATAAATGTTCCTCCATACAATGTCTAACATTATGTTAGAAGCAATAATTTTGTGCCTAAATTGGATCTTCATGATCCTATAAGAGTCATCATTTTGGAAGAATCTTGGAAGAAGCATTATGACAATATTAGTATACATTCCATATAGTATGGAAATAATACCCTTGAAGGATGGAGGAATGTAGTTAGTCAAGTTGTCGGCTTAGTTGATGTCAGATAGTTGGTCAAGGACATATAGTTAGATGATTATATGAAATATTGAATGCATGTTTAAATAACTTTTGGATAGGATTCATATACACATAATCCTGTAAGAAATGGCTGGTCTTGAATTATGCATGATGAATCTTTCATTTGATGCCTAAAAGGATGAATTTGGATTAGTTTAGAATTGATAAAATGTTAAAACTTTCTCAAATCAACATCAAAATGGTAACTCAGTAATGAAGTTCGATTCTTGGGCACTCTTACACAAGAATGAAGATTCGAGTGGAGATGGATCATGAGAATGTTGATGAAAAATTTGTCATGATGAGGTAAGTCTAATGTTAGTACTTTCATTGTTTATCCAATTAACATATTTCTTTTCTACCTAGAAGAATGTTGCACGAATTCATGATGATTTGAAGCAAATTCAACTATATGAAAATAGTGAGGGAAACTCAATGATAGGAAACTATGAACTCAAGATGTGTGCATCTTTGGTACCAATGCAAGAAGATAACCAAAATTTCAAGGGAATCACTTTCTTGGGGATGCTTTGATTAGCTAAAAGTCTAGGAAGGTTGAATTGATGACGAGAAGATGAAATAGCTGAAAGAAAGACATTAAGATACATAAAGAAACAAATAGAAAACATTCATTCATTCATTCGTATATCCACAAAATATTTCATCTCCATAAATTTTATCACAAAATATATGTTTACATAATATTAAGCAAGGTCATTTTAATTTTTTTCCAATGGAAAAATAAGAAATTTTTATCAAGTTAGTAAAAAGTTACATGTACACATGCCACGGGGCATTCAACCTATTAGTAAAAAATGTGGTACTAAAAAATCTAGGCTCCAAATAAGCAAGTACAGTCATTTATTTTTTGGTCTCTTTCTAATTTTTAGGTATTTCACAAGGACTTCATCTTTCCCTTCAATTGTTATGCGCTATGTATGCTTTGCTCCAAACCTAATCATTCATCTATGCTACTCCAAGGGGGGGAGAGCATCAACTGCAATAATAAAGAAATGTTAAATTCATAATTATAATTATTATTATTAGAAGTGTTTTATTAATAAAAATGGATTGTACTAGTTATATCATTAGAAACATCATGTACCATATTATGAAAACATATTTTTGATGATGAAATTGTTGGGTATGTGTTATATTCTTTCCACAAATAATCCTACACTATGTACGTTGAACCAGGCACAGTAGTGGGGGGTCACGGGGGCGGGGGGGCGACGGCCCCCCCTGTCAGGGGATTTGAAGGGAGTGGTAGTTGCCCTGCATGGGATCTGGGGTAGCACCCTAGGAATTTTTTTATGCGGACCCAAGGATGGGGGGTAGACCCACAGATGATGGGTAGACCTACCCATGGTTTTGTGCATGGGTTTTGGGCATGACAGTATTCTTCCCATGGTATTTTGTAGATCTAGTAAAGGGAACTACGTTTATGTTCTAATCGAGGGTTATGGATTGGGGTTTATGAATATTTCAATATGTATATATATGAATTGTAACATTGAAAGGAATATAATGTAAAAAATCAATTTGGTAGTTTCGATTTTTGGATCCAGGGGAAATCTATGTGTATATTTGTTTTATGTTCTTGCCATTGTATATTTTTTTGTTTTAAGAATTCGTTTGCAAGTAATTTATGTACAAGGTTAAAACCTAAAAAAAAATTTGAGATAAAGTATTTTGTGTCTATGATTAATGATGAATGAATGAATGATATATGTTAATGAATAATTTGTATATGTTTTTGTATGTACACATCTTGTTTCATATTGTGTAAACATATTTTTATAATAAATTTTATTTAAGTGAAATATTTTGTGGATATATGAATGCATGAATGAATGAATGTTTGTTATTTATTTCTTTATGTATCTGAATGTATTTCTTTCAACTATTTTCTAGTAGATAGATTGGTTACTAGGGAATTGAGAGTGATATGAGGGGGAGGGAGAGGTGCCATGCGCTATTCCACCTTCACATGGTTGGCTTTGTTCAGTAGATAATAAATTAGGATTTGGATAATCTTGGAGTAAACCACCCTTGATTCAACAGAGCAACAACAAAGTCAATGTTGACTTCATTGTTTCTTCTTCGAGTGGAGGGAGGTTTGGTCCAATATTAAACTACTCCAATAATTTTTTCTTGAAACCAAGAGGATCTCATTCAGGTATTAATGCACCCAAGTATTTTTAATTATTATTTATTCATGCAATTAAATTTAATATTTGTTCAAATTTAATCTAATTTTTCCTCATTGGTCTCATGAATATGTGCATGAAAACTATGATCAATTTAGATGTTGAAGTGGAGAAAATATTAGAAGAATATAGCTAAAAAATGGTAACATTACATTTAGCATTCAATTTTTCATTATTGTTATTAGGCATTTGTTTTATTACCAAATATTAAAAATATGTCTATTTATTCACTTTGTCATCTCATTTGCTTGAACCTATTCCCTTATTTCATATACTCGATTACATAGCTAAGATTTAAATATGAAAAATTTGTGAATAAATAGGTATAACAAACAAACTTATATCCCCCTCAATGGATCACTAGATAAAGATAAAGGAGGCCCTAGATTTGATGGACAATTCATTAGGGAAACATATTAATTCACCTTTCCTTGCTTTGACATTATTTTTGACATTATATTATTCTTATTTTGTTTATGCTATGTTCTTATAATTAAATAATTAAGATCACATGAACACAATATATAGGCCCCAAGCTAAAGCAAAACCTTTCCAAGGGGAAAACCCAAAAGAAATTTTCTTCTTATAGAATCAGTTTCAAAGGAGACTTCGAAGACCAAATCCTAGACTATGGCTCCCACCGAAAACTAAGTTAAGTTACCACCCTTTCTTCTGCAAAATAAGACAAGGTTCTTCTAAGGATAACAAAGAAACATATTCATACCTTCCGTCCTTACCCAAATATTTTGCGGCCTTCTCTGCAATTTTAGAGCCTAGAAACCCTAGGGAACTCACACGTGTGGTCAATAAGGGATAGCTTTCACACCTCATATTTATTCTAAAGCTTCTTCATTCCTTCACTGGCCTTTTCCTTCTTTTCTAGTATTTTTCAGACTTCTTCTTAATTAAATATCGAACTCAAAATTGATGCTTGATATCTATCCAATGAGGTCAAAATTCCTCCTTTATATAGCCTTCTAAGTAGTTCTTTAATCCCAATCTAGGCCGACTTTACCTGGTTGTCTGAATTTTTCTTGGGATCCCTGTAGACACTACCAAATACAAAATAAATTATATTTTTCTTCATACAAGTGCCCACAAGGGTCTTTTACAAAGTGACAATGACTCTTGACTCATAAAAAACCCTAGGAGAATTCAATGGATGCTTAAACTAATGACAAAATGACTTGAGCTTGAAACCCATGCTCCAAAAATATTTTTCTTTTTAATTATTTACATGATTTTCTTTCTCCAAGTAAGATTTACATCATTACACAAGTCAAATGACAATTATGAAGACTAAAACTAGTTACATTCTTCAACACTCCCTCTTAACTAGGGAGGTATTCATAATTGTCCAAATGGTACAAGGAAAATACTCCCTTTGAAAATTTCTCATAAGAAGATTTAGATTAATAAGCCAAATATAGGAATCAACATTATGATCAACCAACACTATATTTTAGTCCTAACTAGACAAACTCTACTTCATTCACGACCATTATGCTGGGAGGCTTTGCATGTGATACTACACTAGCTATAAAAGGCACATACCCCATCCAAATGTCGATAAAGTATGTCCTTTTATGACTTTTTATATTGGATTATTGGCCATGAATCCTTAAAGAGTATCAATCCTCTTCACCCAGTATTATCTTGGATACCTGTAACGTCCTCAAAGAGTGTCAATCCCTTTCTTTTCTTGGATGTTCTATCCTCAATGAAACCATAAATGTTCATCTATCCTCTACCATTATCCATCCAAGGTCTTCACTTAGACTTGCGACTGTTAGTCCTAGTTAAGTGCTTGAAATATGAAGAAGAGAATACACATGTGATGTCCAACATCACTCCCTTTCAACCATAAAGGATATCCCTATTCTCATTTTTAACTTGAGAATAGATCTTTACTCCTATTTAAGGACACTCCTTTACTCCCCCTCAAATGTAGAGGTGATTCTTGACTTCCTGTATCGGTTTCCAATTATTCATAGTTTCCCGGATCCTTATTTTCTCCACATATCATCGTATCAATTCTACTTCCTTTTCATGTAGACATCTTCTTCAATGTTGTGACAGATTCCAAGTAATTAATTTTGCACACCACTTTCAACTTTTCAATTTTATTGAAGGGATTATATTAAGCCTTCCCAAGTTTCCAGTTGGTCATAACTTTCTAAAAAAAATTATATCCTTTGACCTTCAGGTTATCTTCTCCCACTGCTAGGTTTCTATGAGGGAACACACATATTGGGGTTTCTCACTAAGGTTTTTCCTATTTAAGTTCCATCTATGGTTTTCAATCCCTAGATTCCAAAAACTTTTGACTAGATAAAATCTACAAACCCTAAGTTCAAAAAATGCAGAAAAACCCTAACTCATTGCTTTATGCAAACCCTTTATAAAACAAATATACATGATATGTACCATATGTTGAAATTTCCCTCAATATCCACATAATTGAACTTGTCTCAATTTTCATCACGTATCCCTGCAACATCTTTCCAGGTAGCATAACAACATGTTAACCATATAAACAATAATATCAACATTAGATTTGCCTCACCATGATGGCCTTTTCAAAACATCAACATCCTCATGGCCTATCTTCATATGAGTCTACCTTTATGCATCAGAGTGTCCAAGGATCCAACTTTCTTACCAAGTTAAAAATTTTCGTTCAATGAATTTTGATAGCAATAGTTCTTTCAAGATCTTAGAGGGAGAATTCCTAGGGTTTTTATATCCAAACCCTAAGTTCCTTGATATTTCCCTCTTGTCCAATTTTTATAAACTTGTTCTGAATTTTTATTACTTGCTTATAGATCTTCAAGAGATATTCAAATTTTTTAGTAATAAAAGTTTCTTAACGTAGACACAAACATGGCCAAATCAAATTCCATTTAGTTTTTTCCTAAAATGTTTGTCCTTGTGCTTTGGTATATTTGTGGAACAACTTTATTCCTTTAGGAATTGGATGCACATCTTATTTTCTTTGTACAATTCCTTAGCACATAAGGAATTTTATATCATTCCTTCTAAAAATGAATTGAATTCTTCTCTTGCAACTATTTTTCTTGTCTTCAGAGTTTAACTATGTCAAAGGATCTCATCATTAAATGAAATTGATTCTTGGACCAATGCACTACAACCAACCTAAAAGAAAATAATAGGAAAACCATAAATCCCTTCCACTATCATCCTATGTTTGAACAAGCCTTTATAGCAACACAAATTGATTCTAGCACAAGGTGTTGAACAAAGAGCCTGCAAGATTAACAAATTGAATCCTGTAAAGAACAATTTTTTTTTTACTATAGATGATATCTATAAACTTAAAAAATAGATCAAAATTTACAACTATTGCTTTCACTCATTAATTTTTATTTTTTGAAACAAATGTAGCTTTTGTAAATTGTTGGTAAGTTTGAAAGTGTCACTTTATGTAACCTTGGCTTCCTCCATACCTCCTTTATCATTTTCAACTACTATAACACACATGTTAGAGTTTGAAGATATTTTCTAGACATCAAATGACTATTAGAAAAGAGCAGGAAACTGTCATGACCAACAAAAGTGTTGGTACAACAATTTCAATATTCTTTTGTAATTTTCAAACTATAGGAATTTTTGGAATTTATATAAAAATCTTATTTAATGTTTTTTTCAAATATTCCTCATTATGCACTTTCTCAAAATTTCCTTTGCATATTACTCAAATTTCTATCTGAGTAAAGAACCATGTTGTAGAATTTTTTATTTCAGCTTCAGTTGAATGCAAATGTATTGCAAAAATTTCATATGAAAATAGGCTACTACACGAAATCCTCAAAATTTATGGTGGTAGGAAGTTCCTACAATAACTTCCGAAATTCAACTTACTTCGTCCTGAGGGCATAATTAGTCTGTCCAACACTTTATTGCATGATGTGATATTTTTATACCTTGTTCCTACTATTCATTTCACATAAATAGCTCCAATGATGGTGGTTGTTATCTATATTGAAAGCACAAATGTTCTGTGAGTTTCATGAAAGTCCATAAATCCTTCTGAGCATGGAAGCACAACTAGTGTCCAATTACACCCATGCTTAATGTTTTTGTAGAAAATGTTAGGTTCCTATACCAATAGGAGTCATAATTTTTGAATGGCTGAGATTAAACCTGTAATATGTACATACCTTTGATTTTTGCAAATGTTTTCCATATTCAAAAAATTAAAAAATGTAAAGAGGGTATGTCGTAAAAGAAAAATCAAATGACAAAAACAATAAAAAGGTAAAAAAAGATGAAGATATGAACCCTGAGAAAGTGAAAGACCATGAAAGTGTGCTAGTCAAAATGCCACTACTATTTTCTTTTTATGCAGAATAAATGATTATGTGCAGTTTGTAACCTATGCCACAATTCATGATAGTCAAAATGTTTAAACTTGGCTATTTCATGTTTATAGATAGAGAATAAAAATCTGACCAAACAGTGTAATCTTGGCAGATAAGTAGATTAGGTAGAGTAAATAAAAAGGAGCTCAACTACTTAATCTGAGCCCTTGGATGTAATAAGGTTAGATTCAGCTAGATTACCATTGTAAAGAAAAGAAAATATTTGATAAGGGTTCGCTAGCTTAAACGCACCCTAATAAAGAGAAGAAAAAATGGTAGGATGAGAAGATGGGTAAGTAGAAGAAAGGTTGCAAATTTATGATGATTATTAGATAAAAGGATATTGATCACCCTCATCATGAGAGTTCTAAGTATGAATGAGAAATTGGACTGGCATAAACTCACATAGTCAAATTAACTAATTTCCCCTCACACATTTCACCCTTTACTTAACTAATTTCCCACAATAAGTTTAAAGTACCCAAAATCTTAAGTCAAAGAGGCTCAGAGAATTTCTCTAACTTCTAGAGGGACCGGACCCTTAGCCCAATGAATCATAGATCTTAAGTACTAAAATCCCCTCATAAACATTCACTCCCTTCAATTCATTCATTTTCCCCTAATAAATCCCTTTTCTTAAGGTTAAAACATCATTTTCCTAAGGAAAAGCAATCACCCCCATGGATACCCATTTTTATGAAAAACCTACAAAAATGCACTTAGCCTAAGTTATAATGTTTTATGTAAAAACAATGAATTACAAAAACACATTATGCTTAGCGCAATCCATCTCCTACAATTTTCATATTAATTTTTAACATTATTTATATGTAAATTCAAAAAAAAATCCCTTTTCCCGTATATTTTATTAAACCCCTTTAATATTAATATCCCTACCCCTAAGTTTGAAATATAAACTTTATATTATCCAACCTTGACAAATGACATAATTCATCGATCTATGATTAATTAAATTCAACCCATTAACCAATCAAATCTCCTCTGATACTTTAATCCTTGCCTTAACCCATCATTAAACTAAAACCACTGTGATTAAATACCTATCGGGCCCCTCCATTACCCTTCATGTGCCCGATCACCACACGATCTCCCCCCTCCCCATCCGATGACCCACGTTGATTTCAAAAGGGCCCAAAATCTGAATAATACCTGCCCGAAATGGTTTGTTTTCCATCAGGCCCTCAAGGAAATGTGGCGTTCGATGAGTGGAATTAGGCGGCCTCCCCCCCAATACCTCCAAGCCCCCAAAGGCTGTGCGAAGTAAACCACCTATCGCCAACCCGCTACCCACCAAAACTATCACTGTTCATCCTGCTACATGACAAATAGTGACTATTCACCGATACCCACCAAATTGACTTTTTGTGCATAAATCTAAAAAAACCCCTAATCATTGTTTTTATCATTTTAACTATAATTTTCCATGGATGCGCCTGTGAATGTTGAAATTTCGTCAACCCATGTACACCTATACTCTGAAGACACGAAAAGCTCCTGGATTTCCTTCTAGCCTAGTTGCAGCCTTTTCAACCATTTATAATTGTCATTTACCTAGTTCACACCCCGTTTTCATCAATTCCAGGTATTTAAGCCAGAATCCATTGAAAACCTCATTAATTTCCAAACCAATCTCTAAATCTTTCTTAATTGAAATTAAAGCGAACTTTAATAACATAAAACCCACCTGGAATTGACCCCCATTACTTCAGACTAAAAATTTACTTTCCCCCATTCTTAAATCCACAAGAAATAAGAATGGTTTCCCTAATTGCCTTGGATGTCAGGCCAATTACCACTCCTCACCTGGACCTGGACCATCTTCCTCTCGCTAACAAAGGCTTCCAAATCAAGGACACCTCTGTCTATGAATCCCCTTTAAAACTGTACTGCCAATACAAAGACCAATACCTCAACCAAGTTGATAAAATAGGTCAGTGGGAATCTAATTTTCCCAAATACCAATTCCTTGAGGTGCACATCTTTCCAGAGATTGTCCATTATTTCCATGAAAACTACATTCCCAGTCAAAGAGCAGTGATGTCCCTTGGCCACACCATACTTTTCACCATCACTGCCGAGTCAATCAATGAAATGTTGCAACTACAACCAAGGCAGAAATTAACCGATATTTCAATTGGAGACCTACTAGACAAATTTCCGAAGCTTACCACTGCCAAGGTTGCTCAAATGTTCCAAACTTTTATTGTAGAAGAGAAACATACCCCACAAGAACCTCCCCCATATATGTATACCATATTTTCTCAGTTTTTCCAAGACATTGTGTCAATGATATCTAGTATCTTAGGCTATACAATCATTGAATACATAGACAAAATCATCTTATCCTTCATGTCCATTTTTACTCAAAGACATCCCCCTGCTGTCATGTATGATTATGCCAAGTACATAGCTGATAGGATGCATGAACAATTTATAAGAATGAGTAATGAAAGAGTGTTTAAGTATTCTTCAGTTTTGTACCACCTTTTCTTGTACTACCAAACTGATAAGTTCCCATTCACTCTCTAAAATCTTGACACTAAAGGTCATCCTAGGTCAGTCATTTGATGGACTCCTTTGACACATAAGTATGATTCCCCTTATCCATACACATATTTCATTGATCATTTTGTACATCTAGTAGTGACCATGCTGCTAGGAAGTCCTCCTCCAAGAATCAGTTCAGATATTAGGGGGATCCTGCAGCTGTCAAAACAACACAAAATGGGAGTTTGGTACTTGTACCAAAATCACACGGAAATTAGGATCTATGGATATGACTTGGCCTCATAAAAACTACCCAGATACCTCCCAATGAGGTTATTTAATCTGGAGTACTACAGACAAATAATCAACTCAGATGAGGTACATTTTATTAAGGCCAAGAATAAGGCCCAACTCAGAATCAAAGATCATCTAGGCCCCTTTGTATGCAATAGCAGAGAATCTGGAAGAGAAGTAGAAGAGATACTTTAGAGACTCAAACTAAAACAAAGCTTCATGTGGAGATATGACCCCTATGACTTCATCTGCAACAGAAGAAATAAAAACAAGATGGCTTCCTACATTCACCACTGAATCCCTAAGATAGAGAAATATGTAAATCAATTGGAATGGGTGGAGAATACTTTAGTGGATAGGGATAGCACTGAAGTTGCAGTTGAAAACGCTCCGATTGATTTAGAGAAAAGGCTTGATGAAGGTTCTTTCCTACAGGTGCAAGGAGAATCTCAAGCACAAATTGAATCACAGGCCTAGGGAGAATCACAACTACAAAGTGAATAAAAAATAGAAGAAGAATCCTAGGTGTAGGAAGGATCAGAGTAGCTAGACCTATCATAGGAATTAGGTCAAATAGGTATATAGAAGCCCACTATGAGTACTCACCCTAACTTGTAAACTCCTCTAAATGAGGAGAAAAGCCTCAAAAGGAATAGGGAAGGGGCCACTCATCAGGCAGAGCGATAATACAAACATATGCAGAAACCAACCTAGTCAAAAGGCAAAGGTTAAATCCTACTTCAGAATAGGAATTCATAGAATAAAATGTGGGAGCCACTAGCACTAAAAGAGAAAGAAGCAATCTTGCCACTCCTTCTGGGGGCACACTAGAACCTTCCACAACAAACACTCAGATGTTGGAAAGGAAACAAAGTGTTGAAGTGTCCTCCCTTAGGATGCCAGATGATAGGGATCAAGACATTAGAGAGAGGTACAAATATATAAAGGATAGGAATGAGAGGATAAAAGACCAGACTTACACGTAGTACCTTAAGATGGCACATACAAACCAGACAAGGTTAATGTCAGACTATGA
>Ga0181463_1000338_pt1 | contig 12736 bp, 14 predicted proteins | sample InSIn1gowninarea_FD_119071 | JGI IMG/M metagenome (GOLD analysis project Ga0181463, IMG submission 119071) | Clean room microbial communities from NASA Spacecraft Assembly Facility at Jet Propulsion Laboratory, Pasadena, California, USA -... ... | reverse complement strand
ACAGTATAAACATGACCTAAATGGGTGTAGATTAGATAAAATTTCAACATTATTTACAGTATTTAAGCACTTTATTTTCAGTGGCACATGGCATCATAAAACATGCTCAATTAACTCATCCACTTGACACATTATTTTCACACACTCACACCCTAATCAAACGTAAGCTTGGTTAACACTACTAAGTCAAGAATTGAAATACTACACCTTAATAATTCAACATGCATAGATTAATCCCACTTGAGCACCAAGGCCAAACAATATCTGTAGTTTAGGTGTAGGATCAGTGGGATATGCTTCCAATAACATCCATCAATCGCTTACATTGACAAATATAATTTCACATATTAGGGAGCTTAAAATCCCTCACCATCCCATGGTCCAAAACCGAAGTGCGTCACAAACCCGATTCATAGGGGTTTAGGATAGCTCATCATGTGAGCGTCTCTCCTTGGGGTTACACAACCTGTGGTAGGGAATCTCGTGCACTGACTTATCACCAATATTCTCAAGACTCGACCACCCCCATGGGACAAAGGTAACCATAGTGACCAATCTTAGGAAAACACCCTATAGGACTAACTGTGGGAAGCAGTTGGTTCTCTACCCTACTTTTCTCTGAACAACGTTTCTTACGAGGATGATATTATGTTAAGTAATAATTTCTTTGGAAGGTCATCTAAAATAGTAGAATTAGGATTGTTTGAGCATTTATACCATTGTAGGCTAGATCTTTTTTTATTTGATAGGATGTGTTTGCTTGTATTAGAGTAACATCATTAATATAGTTATTTTACACTTGACACCACTTCATTGGGTGTTTTCTTGTTGTTTGTTCCTCTTTTACTCCTATCATCACCCTTTAATCCTTAGAGTCACCATTTTCTTGACATCATTACCACATCATTGTCTTGACATCATCCTTAGTTTCCATTAGTACATATTACTCCTCCCCATCAAGTTCGAGTTCATCCTCCCAGTCCTTCATCTAGTCATCATTATGACTTCGGTTCTACTAATTCTTCCAGTTCCTCCTTTGATTCCACGTCTTCTCAACCCCATATTGTCACCATGTCAGGCACCAACATGGGTGCAGGAAACCCAGGTACTAACCAGGGTATCCCCACAAGTGGAACCACCACTGGTATGGTCACTCCTCCTCCATTTCTTCCTTTTATGGCTGGTTTGGGTCTCCTTGATTTCAGCTAACCCATCAACAATCCTCTTCTCCATGTTCCCAATTGGCCAGCTTATTCCTACTAAAATTCCTTCTGACCTACTCAAGTTTGAAGGTAATCCTGGAGAAGATCCCACAAATCATGTTCACTCATTCCATATGTGGTGTTCATAAAATTCTATCACTAAAGACTCCATTTGTCTTCATCTGTTCCAACGTACTCTTGCTAGAGTTGCTACTAAGTGGTATGTCAATCAACCCAGAGCCACTCATTCCACTTTCATGAATCTTGCCAAATATTTTCTAGCTTATTTCCAGTTACCTCTCCATCATGATACTGATATCAAACTATTAACTTCTTTCTATCAAACTTCTACCACTTGCCTATCCGACAATGTTCAGGAATGGCATTGAAGGAGGAGAATATGTAGAGCTCTTGAATTTGAAGACTGTGTCTATATGGATTGGTTCCTTAGATCACTTTTGGCCCCCGTTGCTAAATATTTTGCTTCACACTTTCCCCAATCTAAGGAAGATGTGCTCCAAGTAACGTTGAAATTTTATCTAATCTACACCCATTTAGGTCATGTTTATACTGTCGTCCCCAATATTCCTTGACCTAGTGTTGTTAATGCACCGAGGGCATCTCATTTCGCTGATGGTATTGTTGGAATCATTTCACACCCTAAAATTCAACCATTTGTTCCATCTCTGATGAGTTATGGTCAACCTTAGGGAGGGACCAGTTCCTCTTACATCTATCCCTCCCCTATCTTCCACATGGTAACTCTTATCCAAGTCCCATCACATCATATGCATATCCCCATCCACATCAACAAATGTTAGGTCTAGTTGTTTCTCCACCTATTTATCCCAATGTTGCCCCATATCCTTATTATTTGTATCCACTGCCTAGCATTCCATCCCCTCCAACACTCACGCCCAAGCCCCCCATGCCTCCTCCACCTCTGCCATATAACAACCTCCTCTACAAGGTCAAGTTTATGCTTAATAGAGCGCAACCAATCCCCCTAACCCAAAGAAACGAAATAAGGGGAAATGTAATTGAAACTAACAATATCATGATAATCAAGGTAGCCAGGGTCCATTGCCTAATGCACCTTAGGGAAGCTGGCCTAATACCGCAACCGAGCAATAGGGCAGCCAACCCAAGAAAAAAAGGGGTCTTCGTACAAACAAACCTTTTTCCTGTTGTGGCATATATGACCATTATACTCACAAGTGTCCCCTTTTACCTCAGTTACATCAAGTATGGGAAGCCCATGTAACTACTTCTAGAGGACCACAACCCATAACTCCATCTCCTCCTCTTGCTTCATCTCAACTGGCTGTGCTTACCAATATTTTTCCTCACCAAGGATATATTACTGCTTAACCTACACAAAGTCATGCATCTTCTCCACCTCCACCATCTAGTCACAATTATTATCAAATTATTATGATGAATTCTGATGAGGTCAATATCAAACAAGTCAACCACCAAACTCGATCATGCCAATACCACAAGCCACCCGCTAAATCTAAAACTGAGTCCCAACCCCAAGTTTCCATTGAGCCTCTGTCGTCGTCAAATGGTACCTTACAGATCCCTTCGCCTAAGGTAGAGGTTATCCCCAAGATCCCCAAAGGTCCATTATGTTGAAACACTACTTCTATTAAAGTCGCCCATACCTATAGCATAGTAAATGACTTGGTGCAATATCTTTTTGCCATGTCAATGATGGAAGTTCTCTAGACATGCCCATCCCAATAGAAATATCTAATCTCTAATTTGGGTGTTTTGGATCCCCATGACGATCGTATGATTTCCTTTCATGTTGACAAGTCCTAATATCCTTCCCTACCTTCATCCATTACATTTCAAATAGCAGTCTCCATAAGAAATGTCATTATTCATCAGTGTATCATAGACGAAGGCACCTTCACCTGTGCGATGACTGCTAGTGTTTGGAAGTGACTTGGTTCCCCGAACCTGTCCCCATCTACCATCACTCTCCGTGCTTGGAAAGGTCATCCCTTACAACCCCTTAGCTTATATCACAATTGTCTTATCACTGTTACCGACAAGATTGTCTCTATCGACATTAATGTCATTGATGCATCATTAGATTACAACATCCTTTTGTGTCATAGTTATACCTATGTTACATTAGTGTTCGCATTTGTGGTTCACCATAAGATGTGCTTCCATCATAATGGAAATATTGTCACCATCAATCAGCTAACATACTATGATCCTAAGTCTCAGACTAACAATATTGCTCACCGCAATCCAATATCTCATTAATTACTAACAATAAGATTGTCTCGTCCCTCACCAATGTCTCTCCTAGAGTCTACAAAGGTTCCATCTTACTTGGTACTTATTATGGTCCACCACCTACTCCTTATGAACCTAACTCATCAAGTGTTTTCATGCTTCAAGCATCACAGGTTTCTCACAAGTAGTTTCATATTCCTTCACAACAGCCAACACCTCCACAACGTATTGTTCCCAACTCAACCTAGCCTTCCAGTACTACTCCTCAAGGACCATTTCCTTCTGCTGGTATCTTTCCTAGACCTTTACATTATCCTCATCACATGCTTTTACCATAACCTTTCATTGTAGTGCATAATCATATTCTTCCATTGCATGGCATCATCACATCCTTTCATCCTTTATCGCATGCATGGCCTTGCACTCTCATAGCCCTCTCATAGCCTTATAGCACATTTTTACATTGCATCCTTACAACAAAAAAATTGGCCAAAAGAAAATAACTTACACTCTACATGTAGAATTTGGAAATTCTTTGGAGATACCATGGACTACATACAGAGCCAAATGCTTCAGAATATATTTTTTCCTTGTACTATTCCTTTCAATCAAAGTGCAATGCCCAATGAAAAAGTAACAATCATCACCATACAAACTCAATGCAAATATGACTGGCAGATATAATAATAAATGTTTGTGTAAAATTGGAACTCTTTAATGCTTTGTATAGGAGAGAAAATGACAAGTCATTTGCAAACTTGACGGTTGAAGTCTCGGGTGCACACTAGATAAAAGATTGCAAGTATTAGCTCCAAGAGAGAATCCAAAAGAAACCTTCAAAATTTTGTAAATATAGGTAATATATATGTTTCTAATGTCTTTCCTTGAGGGGAGTCAAGCTTAATGTAGGAGCAATCATTTACCTTAAAGCACACAAATCAAATTAATATTTGAAATGGCATGAACACATGACTTAACCTTATAACATGATGATGCAACTACTATGATTGTAAAACATCATGAAATTCTCATGAGAATTCAATGCTTGAAACTGTGAATTAGGGGATAAATGCCAAGATGAAGTATAGCCAACAATGCAATCTGAATGCCTATAATTTGCAAAGCATAGTATGGGGATATAAGACATTAAATGCATAACTAAAGCAACAGTTTCCCTAAACCTTAATGAATTCAAAAGGATACGAACCGTGCTAAAGTAATGTACACAATGAAAGCATGATAAACCACAGGGTTTGATGGCAATTGGGTCATTGAAATATTTGACCAATTCAGGATTGTTATCCCCAAAAAATGACTGCCTAGCCATTTCTAACTAGGTGGATCAAAATACACCATGTAGGATTAATTTTACCATAGTAAAATCACTTCAAACATGGGAAATAATTTAGTAAACCATTTTTATTAAATTATTTTCTGATTAAAATTAAAAAACCCCAGGAGAATAATTAGATAAATCATTATTTAGTTAATTTTCTCTAGGAAAATTTATTAAATCATTGTTTGATAATTATTCCTTGTCACATTTGACTAAATCCCCTAGGAATAACTAAATAAATCACTATTTATTTATGCTTCCTTAATTCCATTATTGGAATAATTGTTAAATAATTATTTAATCATTATTTCAATTTCACACTATTCTTAATCCTCATGAAATTATTAATAAATCATTTTATTTGTTAATTATTTCTAAATAAATATATTTTACCATTTTGAATATCTTCTCCCTCTCCAAAAAATATAATAAAGTATTCCTAACGGTTAGATCTTGATTTGGTCAATATTATTTTATTATTCTCCATTTTCTAGATTAACTCAATACTCTGTTATAAATAGGAGGGTTTTCCATTCATTCTTCACCATGATCATTATCATCATCACCGTTATTTTCTCGTTTCACATGAATTCCCATTTGAGTGCTACCCATTGTTTTGGTTTTCCACATATTGAGAGAGAGAATCGATTACTAAAGCATCAAGAAAATCAAGGGAACCATCCCACGGAGGGAGATTTGTAGACCCTTTTTATAGATCTCCTTCACCAGGTGTTATCAATAAAATATTTATTCATTTTAAAATTATTTCCATTTGGGTTATTACATTTGATACATGCATTGTTATTTGTTGTTTTGGATCGTATATGTTGTTTTGTTGCAGGTTTTTCTATTTTTATTGTAGATCTAAAGTGTAAGAAGCTACAATTTGTTGTTAGGGTCACATGTCTCCTAGTGAATTAAGTGAAGTATTTTTGGTACACCTTCCAACAAATTTCACACTAACAAATGGTGATTCCACTAGGTCTTTAAGCTACATTTATTGTTAAAAATGATGACTCCACTCATGTAGTAATTCAGTTCTTGGGTGACTGGAGTTTTTGTAAATTTCATAGTTTTCTACAACTATTTTTAGCCTCTCAATCTACATTTATAGTATTCTTTCCTTTTTTGTCAAATTTTCGAATTCTGGTGGTTTTCTACTTCTTTCCACAGGTCACAAGTACCAATCGAGTAGGAGACGAAAAAATATGTGCAAGATCTAATGACTGAGAGTATCAATATAAAAATGCACTTTTTAGCTCCACATCTACATTCCATCATCTCAATGTATTGGGAAACCCTTGATGTCTCTTATTGTGATTCTATTGAACGTTTTTTGATGAACACTTTGGCGTCAACATCGGTAGATGTCCCATCTACTAGTCATATGTCTCCCAAGCGTGACGATGTGTATGCGAACCTTGTATCTCATGAAGATGCATCAATTATATCCTCTTCACCATGTGGTATATATTTCTCCCTCCCCCCATATTCCATTATGATGAAGACGTCAGGGAAACCATGACCACCCTTGATTATCCTTGGGATTATATGCACCATCATGCATACTTCTTTTCGCAACAAACCCATGATCAATAAATTGTGGAGTCAAAAGAATTCATTCATGGTGAAGTCAATTGGTTTAAAAATCCTACTCCTGCACTAGATGGTTTTGAGTAAGGAAATATGGCTAACATTTTCGCTACCATGAAAATTAACATTTTCAATAAACCATGGATCGAAGAAAATATCATCCTGGTGGCACAATGCACCTCAAAAGAAATTGGTTCTTACACCAAGTTATTTAAATAATTTCATGATGTTTTCTCCTATTCATATTCTAAAATGCCTAGACTTAATCTTGCCATTGTTGAACATCACATTAACACTTGGCTCAATTCCATCCCTGTCCGCCAAAAGAAAATACCTATCAATCCTTCCAAACATGAAGCTATCAACTTTGGAATTGATAAGCTCAAGCATGTTGGTTTCATCTATCCCATTGTATACACCACATGGGCATTCAATCCTATTCCCATTCTTAATAAACAAGGCACCATTCATGTATGCACATACTTTTGTGATTTAAACATAGCTTGTCCCAAAGGCAACTTTCCTACACCCTTCGTAGACCGAGTCAGTGATGAGTGTGCAGGGCATGAGGTTCTCTTTGTTATGGATGGATTCTCTAGAAATAACAAAATATGTATTCATTATTCCGATCAGCTTAAAACCTCCTTGACTATTCCATGGGGAAAAGTAGATTATCAGGTCATGCCTTCAAGTCTAAATAATGATGGGGCCACTTTGCCTCCTTGTCGGTGAAAATATTTATTTTCGCGATGTCAACAATGTCCTCTGTCATTGTCTCACTGTGCTAAAGATGAGCTAGTGCTCAATGCCTGCTATGGTGGTTCTTGTGGTGGTCACCTCTCCGAAATAGCCACTTCCCATAAAATCATGTGTTTCAATTAATTTTGTCCTTCTCTCCTTAGTGATTACATTGATGCAGTCAAGCGCTATCCCAATTTCTAGTTATACACCCCTAAGGCACGATCTCCACCTATTCCCCTCCATCCCATCATCGCAACCGGTCATTTCTGTAAATGGGCTATTGAATTTATGGAGTGTCGACCCCCATATACTAATAACCATAAGTATATTATCGTGTCCATTGACTATTCCACCAAATGGGTTGAAGACATGCCAACATTCAATAACACTGCAACCTTCTTTTTCTTTAACCATGTTATCAATCAATTTGGGGTTTCAAAACAATTGGTCTCTGACCATGGTCGACACTTTGAAGATGAGATATGGTGTGATCTATCCTCTCCATTGTTCTAACACCAATATGCATCGTCTTACTACCCCCAAGGAAATCTCGAAGTTGAAGATGTCAACAAAATCCTTAATACTATGCTTCAGTGGATGATGAATAAGCACAAGACCAACTGGCATCTTATGCGCTTCCCTACTTTGTGGCTAAATAGAACTTTTGTCAATACCACCACCAGGTTCACTCCTTTCCACCTCATTTTTGAAGAGGAGGCAGTCTTACCAATCGAGTGTAAAATCCCCTCCCTCCACCTTTCCATTTAACTCTTCCCAGACACCCAACCTCTATAAAAATGAATTATCATGCTTGAGCATGCTAATGAAGACTATCATGTTGCATTGCAAACTATTGAAGTAGCCAAAAAATGCACTAAAGCTCAATATGACAAAAAAATCCACCATCTTACCTTCCATGAAAGTGGCCTTGTTCTTGTTTATGACCATTCTCATGATGTCCTAGGGCATGGAAAGTTTGAACTATTATGGCTAGGACCTTACATCATCCATACATGTTTGGGAAAAGGGGCATAAATTTTAGAGGGTCTAGAAGGAGAAATCGTTCCTAACCCTCGCAATGCACTCTACCTCAAGAAATTTTACCCATAGCATTTCCCATTGAAATTCGTGTATCTTTTTCTTTTTTCTTGCATGTAGGTAGCTTGCATCCCCTATAATCTTATACATTTTATTCTTTCTTCTTTCATATGCATCCATCATCAACACCTCATATTGGCTATGTCGATGGTGCGAGTTTCTCCACTAGGAATCTAGCCTCAGTAACTTGCACCATTTTCTCCCCCTTGCATTCGTTAGTCCAATTCAACGATGTCTGCATTGCACCTGCCACCAATAACAAAGACGAATATGATGTTGCGATAGTTTTGTTAGCTGATTCCCTTGATCATAACATCCTTCACCTTCATGTATGTATTGATTCCTTCTAACCTGTCATGCAATTGAATGACATTTATCATGTGCATAATCCTATCCTATTTATAAAATATCTACAAGTTATTCTTTTGAAATGTGAATTTGAATCCATTACATTCAATCATGTTCCTAGAGCCCAAAATCACTATGTAGATATCTTTGCAAATAATATTATAGATTGGCATTTATCACATGCATATACAAGAAGACATCCATATCATAAAACAATGGTGAACCACATCGATCATGTGACCATGTACTACAAAGGCCTCATGATCTAGGTCTCATTAGTTCACAATCCTCAGCAATGAAGGCTCACCTACCCTCATCAATTAGTTCTCCAAGAACTTCAACACCCTATACCAATCCAAAACACCTCTGACTGTTGTATTCCCCTTAATATTAGCACAAAGACTTTCCAAATCTCATTCTTTCCATATAACCTTTAGCTCTGCCATAATTGAAAAATACAATTATGTTTTGTTTGTTCAAAGTCAAAGGCATGCATTTCTAGTTCTTAGCTCCAGCTCACCACAAACCACCAATATTTCCTTTTCTCTTAGCCTAGAATGCAATTTTTTCCCTCAAAATAGTGCTAGACACACTTATCAACCAAGTTTATATGTTCTAGAATGTAGAATAGAACCCCAAAAGAAGTAGAGGTCCCCCACAATGAACTAAATCCCTAATATGAAATTCTAATCCACCAAAAATGATGAATAAGGTTAGGCCACCTACCTCCAACTCGTAGATTCTGATTTTGGTGGTCATCTTTTTTGCTACGATCTCCACGAGATTTAGGGTCTTCTCCTCCTCTCCAAAGTCTACAATAAGTCACTATGCAGATAAATTGGATTTGGGGGCAAGAAGCCCTTTTATAGGAAAAAAAACTACTTTTTTGTTGCCCATTGCAACCAAACCACAACTCTGTTTGACGAGTCATTAGCATTGTTGGAAATCTATCACCAATTTGTTTAATGGGTTTTCCTTTTTTTTTTTGCAATTTTACACTTTACCAGGAAGCCATTTTTTCCATGAGGTCCCAGTTTGCCACCTATTAAAATTGAAGTTCCTCATATGAGTCATTTGTAATTTAGTACCACTTTTCCTTGGCACTTGTCGACTCATGTGTCAAATTTTTTCATGAGTAATCATTAATTACTAATGTTTTCATGGTCCCCTCTGGGCCTCCTCGATGTGGCAACGTCATCGAGTCATCCTTGTTTAAAGAATCCAAGATGAGTCACACTTGCATCTATGGAGTTAGTGTCAAGTCCCCTTAATTCTAGTTACAACATTCCATACATCTTTGTGTTGCATTTGTCCCATTGTATTCATATTTGACATCTAGCTATACCGTTATGTCTTTGAAAAGCCCCTATATAAGTAATTAACCATCCCCTCGAGAATTGAGTCAATTTTTGCCAGGTCAACCATACATATCATTCTCTAGAAAGGGAAGTTGTCTGTTCACCACTCATTATGTTTCTTTCCATCATCATCCTTGGTTTCATTCCATCAGTCACTCTACTATGATACCTCGTCCCTTTTTTAAGGATTCCTCATTGCCTTAACTCTGGCAGGCCATATTTTTTGACTTCAATGCATTTATTCCAGAAGTGTGGTCTAGAGGGTGGTGTACCTTGGTTCCAATGTTCACATAGGTTTAGTTCCTTAGATCAAACAAAGGGAATCATCATTTCCCTTTGAATTACCTGTTTCTCCATGCTCGGAGCCATCTCCTTATCACACGATTAAGGATTTGACACTTGATGGTTCAGTTATCCAGACGGTTGTCCCAATGATTCTTGGGTGTGTGTGAGATGTTTCATACCTCACGAGGGGGTGGAACTTCAGTTAGCCCCCCACATGCCCAGATGTACACAGATGTTGATCCAACCTCAAATGTAGTTCCATAGATGTGGCGAGTTCAGTTTCAGTTGCTTGTAGTGCCCACAACATGCATGTCTCCTTTAGATGATCCATTCATATCTTCAAGTCCCTTTCCTATTCAGCAGGGCTTCTTTGGTTGCGACCCCCCCCTCCCCCCTCCTCGCCATGTCATCTTGAGGGACATTATGTCTCATGTACTCATATGTTATTGTATTTAGTACTAGCCTATGTCTTTCTAGACACATTATGTATATGGGATTCATTGTATTATTTTATGGCCCATTGATGCCATCATATCATGTATCATGTACTTTGTAGCTCATTCCCACATTGTTGGGCTCATCGGTGGGTATGGGTATGCCTCCCTCGCCTCATTTGAGATCATGTACTCCAACATAAAAGGAGACTTCTATCAGTTTAGTAGGTCTCTCCCCCTCCATTTGTGTTCTTCCTTGCATTGATTGATCTATCTTTCTCTTTATGACTCCCCTTTGGTGTCTCATGGTAGTGTAACCTACAACATATTTCGGTCATACGATTTTATCCTAACACTCATACCTTGGGGGGGAATCTATTATCACCAAAAAAGATCACCTAGCCATTTCTAACTAGGTGGATTGAAATACACAATGGGAAATAATTTAGTAAACCATTTTTATTAAATTATCTTCTGATTAAAAAAGAAAAAAACAACCATGAGAAAAATTAGATAAATCATTATTTATCTATTTTTCTCTAGGAATAATTATTAAATCATTGTTTGGTCATTATTCCTTGTCACATTTCACTGAATCCCCTAGGAATAACTAGATAAATCACTATTTATTTATTATTACTTAATTTCATTATTGGAATAATTGTTAAATCACTATTTAATAATTGTTTCAATTTCACACCATTCTTAATCCTCACGAAATAAATAATAAATCATTTTATTTGTTAATATTTTCTAAATAAATATCTTTGACCATTTTGAATATATTTTCCCTCTCGAAAAAATATAATAAAGTATTCCTAGAGTTTAGATCTTTATTTCGTCAATATTATTTTATTATTCTCCATTTTTTTAGATTAAATCAATATTTTTTTATAAATAGGAGGGTTTTGCATTCATTCTTCACCATGATCATTATCATTGTCACCATTATTATCTCTTTTCACTTGAGGTCCCATTTGAGTTCTACACACTGTTTTTGGTTTTTCACACATTGAAAGAGAGAATCGATTACTGAAGCATCAAGAACATCAAAGGACCCATCGCACGGAGGGGGATTCGCAGACCCTTCTTGTAGATCTCCTTCACTAGGTGTTATCAATAAAATATTTATTCATTTTAAAAGTATTTACATTTGGTTTATTACATTGGATATATACGTTGTTGTTTTCTATTTTGGATCATATATGTTGTTTTGTTGCAGTTTTTTCTAGTTTTATTGCATATCTAAAGCGTAAGAAGCCACAAATTATTGTTAGGGCCACGTGTCACCTAGTGACTTAAGTGAAGTGTTTTGGGTATACCTTTCAATAAATTTCACACTAACAAAGACATAGACATAACCATTGAAAACTTGAAAAGAAAATGGGGACCCAAAAGTTGGGTGTTAGGATAAAATTTTGGTTGTTGTTGTAGCAACTACAACAATTGGCAGACCACTGTTAAAATCCAACATCTCCGCCTTAGTCCCTTTAATATGTTGATTATATTAATAATACATGGAAGTATTAAACTAGATATTGTGTGTACCACTTGAGTTTCTTAACCAATTATAAATACACCATTCATCTGTCTCCTTAGCCGAGTCTTGTTAGTCTTCAAACACTAAGCTAAAATTTTAGACATGTAAGTCTTTTAGAATGATGGAAAAAATATGATAGAGGGTTATTATGTTAAGAATTGTAAATTGGGTTTCCGATGTTTCTCTACTACTAGCGAACATCAATGGCCCTAGCAGAGGCACTCTAGAAATCCCAAGCATCGCTTCACTTCCACGAAGCATCCATAGCCTCAACAGATTTTCTTGCATCACCTCTTTCCACATGAAGCATTTCTCATTCATTTAAAATTTATTTAATTAGTTTTATTTTTCTTGCACTTTGGCATAATTTATTAAAGTGTCCATTGCACTAGGGCGCAAGAGGGTGTTGGTGCCAAAATGCACCACCCCTTAAAAAATATCTCCAAGACCCCTCATAGCCAAAGAATGAATGGATCATCTAAAGGAGACATGCATGTTGTGGGCACTACAAGCAACTGAAACTGAACTCGCCACATCTATGGAAC
>Ga0181463_1000336_pt1 | contig 12739 bp, 14 predicted proteins | sample InSIn1gowninarea_FD_119071 | JGI IMG/M metagenome (GOLD analysis project Ga0181463, IMG submission 119071) | Clean room microbial communities from NASA Spacecraft Assembly Facility at Jet Propulsion Laboratory, Pasadena, California, USA -... ... | reverse complement strand
AGGATTTCCCCCATTGGTGCGGGCAATACGTTATGCACCCGCGCTAATGCAAAAGGGGCTGTTTTTATGAAGAAGCCACAGGAGATGTCTTCAGGGAAAATAAAGCTCATGTCCAGAGGGGAATGATGCAAGTGGTTTCAAGGTTTGTCACTTATCACAAGTCCCGGAATGAGTCCTCCAAGGTACAAGAGAGGGATAAGAGGGACGGTAACAAATGGTGACAAATTACTGTGTAACACTTGGTTAAAATGTTAAAGGAACATGCACTAGCAGTGATAGTATATCCAAAGGAATATTAGATCTTGTGCATTCTTATGTTTATGGGCCCATGCCTGATAAAACCTTGGGTGGATGCTTGTATTATGTATATCTCATTGATAATTATTCTCACAAAACATGGATATATCTCTTAAAGACCAAGGATCAAGTATTTGAGAAGTTTTGTGAATTCAAAGCACATGTTGAAAATTCTACAGGGGGAAGAATCAAGAGACTAAGGTTCGATAATGGTGGGGAATATGTTTCAAATGAATTGATTAACTTTTATGGGGATGCTAGAATCAAGAGGGAGTTGATAGTTCCCTACTACCTCGAACAAAATGGTATTGCTAAAAGAAATAACAAAACTAATATGGAAGTTGCTAAAGCTATGATTCATGATCAAGAATTGCTTATGTTTCTTTGGGGAGAAGCTACAAGGACTATTTTCTACGTTCAAAACCGATGCCCGCATCAAATTTTGGATTACAAGACTCCTAAAGAAATCTTTATATGTGAGAGACTAAATGTTGAACATTTAATAATATTTAGTTGTCATATTTTTTTTCATGTTCCCAAAGAGAAAAGGACAAAGTTGGAACCATCAAGGAAGAAGGGTAATTTTGTTGGCTACTGTGAGAATTCAAAGACCTTTAGGGTATATATTACAGGAGAATGATATATTGAGACTTGCAGGGATGTTATTTTTGTGTTGCATTCTAAAAGTCCAAGGGTTCACATTTTGACTCTGATGATGAAGTATAGGTGGCTCCAAAGAATGTAGAATCAAGGTCTAAAGAACTTGAACCTATGAATGAAGCCCCACATGAAGAGGACATTGATCATGAACGTGTTGAGTCTACAAAAGATCCTATAGCTAAGACAAGAAAGAGACCTGTCTGGATAGAGAAAACATTGAAGGAATTTGAAGGTCATGTTGGTGCTCGTGGAACTTTCAGGGAGAGCGAGAAGCCTAAGGAGTATTCTGGTTATACAACCTTGGTGTGCAAGATCATTGAGTCTAAACAATCTTCCTATGGAGAGGTTTTTGAAGAATAGTATGGAAATATGTGATGACTGAAGAATATCAATCCATATTAAAGAATGATGTTTGGGAAATCGTTCCTAGACCTGAAGGGAAGTCCATTGTGTCTTCAAAATGAATCTATAAGATAAAACATGCTGCTGATGGGAGTGTTAAAAAATACAAGGCTAGATTTGTGGCTCGTGGATTCTCCAAGAAAGAGGGAGAGGATTATGAAGACACCTTTGCTCTCATTTCCAGGTATGCATCTATTACATATGTTATTTCTCTTGCATATATTACAGGTTGGAAGTTGCATGAAATGGATGTCAAAACAACTTTTTTGAATAGGGTCATTGAAGAAAAAATCTATATTGAAAAACCTCAAGGTTTTTAGGTCCATGATAGAGAGACACATGTTTGTATCATTAGAATCCAACTAAGAAAGAAATTGAAGGTTGGTTGGACAAGAGAATTCATGAGTTCGTGGTGCATGAGAACATGAATCCACGACTATCAAAAGAAGAGTGGTTAGACTGCTATATGTACACAAAGATCCACAAATTTTCTTCACATATTTCCATGCTGAGCTGTACAAGTGGATCGTGAAGCTAGCAGATAGCCAAGGAAGGTGCAAGCTCGACAGTGCTATTTTGTGGACCCCAGAGTTGGTGTGTAGATTGGAAGCATCAAAGGATAATATCTCACACGTTGTTGATCACTGGCTCGATCAAATTATATGAGGATTCATTATTGAGTTCACCGTAGATACTTCAGTCATCTATAGCGAGGCAGAGCGACACTTCCTCTGATATGAAAATGTGATCTTAGACTAATATTAAGGTATTACAGACTCATGTGCAAGATTTACCTATATTACTTAGTGCAATGGATTGAAAATATCGCGAATAGTATAGACAATGAAGTAGTTAGAAAAACATAATAGATACACGCATAACACAACAAATAATCAAGGAGTTCACCCAAAACTCTTGGGCTACGTCTCCTGGTCTAGCTTTAAGTGGTGACCTCTCTATTATGTCTTCAAGAGCAGAGTTTTTATAAATGTGAGCTTAAATTGAGTCTCAACACAACAAGAATAAAACAACAGGGATTTACTTGGATCCCCCAAGTATTTTTGAGTACACAAACTATCCCTCTCTCTTTGTGTCTCTGTTTTCTCTCTGTCTCAACACTGCCTGCCTTTGTCTCTGTCATTCTATGGCTTTTAAGCCATTCGGTGCTGTTTGTTCATTCCCTCTTCTAGGCTCTCTGACTCCCAACCTCTGTCCACTCAAATCCCATCCAAGCATTAAGCAATCATTGCTAAATGGCTTCAAGGATGGTGGTCACCTGTTTTGCAACGGAAGGTACCATCGGCGCGTTAAAAATCCCAAAATAGTCGTTCTCTGTTTACACAGAGAAATACACAGCAACACTGTAAAATCTACCAAAACGCCTTTTTCTAGACTTGAAATATTATTAATTCCGCCTTATAACTCCATTGGGTCTACTTTTATATCACTATTGCATGTCCACCATTAATCTATATGATCATTGATCCAATGGTTGTTATTCATTTTGGGCGGCTTATGCATATGGAGATTACCTGCCTAAAAAGGTGGTTTTCTCAAGCCATGTGTTATCCAGTGGATGGGATCGGGCAGAGCCCGTCCAATACCACTTACCACCTCAGGCCCACCTGAAATATCGCTCATTACGGAACTGAAAATATATATTGCTGCATGTATAAACCCTTTTGGGTCCATTTTATTGCTCCGTTCTCATTTCCTTTGTTTTTTGTTTATTTAACGAAAATGCGAAATACATAGAAAAAAACTATTTACCAGAACTCAAAATATATTAAATTCCATCCATAACCCCCTCGAGTACAATTATTGCAAGTCGCATTTGTATCGGTCCTGCTCCTTTGTATTGCTCTGATGCGATATTGCAATGCGATATGTCGCAACTGCATATTGAATAGTCCCCGGGCCTTTGGTAAGCACTCCCTTGTATTTTGCTGATGCGATATTGTGAGTTAACCCGGGCTGTTGATCTGCGTGCTTGATCGATAGTCCCTGCCGACTCGCACTGATTGCTGTCACAACTTTCATATGGTAGCCTCCGATAACCTATGCTTGCCATCTCCGATTGTGATATGCCGATCGGATCTGGACCATTGATTGGCCAGATCTGATGGCTCCTGTGCATCATTGTTTAAGCCTCTGATAAACTCTATTTTTGGCCATTTTACATGTTTTTTTCCTTTGCGATAGTGTTTTCTACCATTTTCTAATGTTTTCCCTTTGTGATAGTTTTTAAGTATATGAAGACTTAGAGGGTTTTAGGATCCATTTTGGATCATGCCTTCCCACTAAAAAAGCTTTTGGACCACCAAAAGTTGGTTTTTAAGCATCAATAAAGAGAGGAAACAACTTCCTCACTTGTCCAATCTCTATCCATCGTGCACTGCTTGGTTTTGAACCTTTGAGTTCGATTCTCAGGTACTAAATATCCCCTCTGCGTGTAGTTCTCACCTTCCTGTCCAGAACTGTGTCTTCCTTCAACTCATTGAGATATTCAAGCAATAGATCATCAATAGAAGGCAACTGACTTTGCTCTTCGGGATCTTCAATCAATGAAGGTTCAAATAGTCTCAAATTCTTTGCATTAACGACTGAATATATATGCATATAAGCTGGAAAATCAAGGCAAAAATAATTTTCACCAATTTTCTCAAGTATCTTGAAAGGCCCATACCTTATAGGCTTCAGCTTCTTACCTTCACCTTGCATTCTATCTTTGCTAATGTATAGCCAGACTTGATCACCAACTTGGAAGCTATGTTTAATTTGATGCTTGTCATGCCTTGCCTTATACTTGGCCTGGCTTCTTTCCAGCTGTTCCTGCACTGCCTGGTGAATTTCTTGGATCTGTTCAATGAAATTGGTTGCTTTGTCCACATCATTATGTCCATCAACTGCTATGTCTTTACCAAAGACAAAATTCAAGGGAGACTTTGGTGTAAAACCAAAACAAGTCTCAAAAGGAGATCTCTGAGTAGAAGAGTGCTTGGCACGGTTGTAAGCATGTTGCACATAACACAAATGTTCATCCCAAAGCTTGGGATGCTTGTTGCAATAGGCCCTAAGAAACTGGATCACTATCTTGTTGACCACCTCTGTTTGGCCATCTGTTTGTGGATGAAATGATGTGCTCTTCTTCAATATGGTGTCCATCAATTCCCACATAATTGACCAAAACTTCCCAACAAATTAGGAATCTCGATTAGATACAACGGAAGTGGGTAACCCAAAATGAACCCATATATGCTGAAAGAACAACTTCACTATCTGTTCAACTATAATCTTCTTGTTTATTTTTTACAGAAACGGTTATGGGGCTTTCATTGATTAATTGAAAAAATACCATAGATTCGGTTACAAAAGATGAGGTTGGTTTCTTGGAATCTCTCCAACTAGCTGAGCATGCCACACTCACTTGTGATTCAAATTTTTTTACAATTTTTCACTTGGCCTTTTCTAGTTGATTTCCAAAGCTTATGGATACAAATGAACTGCTTTAGCAAAAGACAGAAGAACATAGCGGTTTTTTAGGGGATTGGTTCCCATAAGACTTCTCTGTCTCTGAGGATAGTTCCAGCGTCTAATTGGACTACCTTATTTGCTTCTACATCTGATTCTTTGTTGTTGGTTCTCAGGATATGGAAAAATTCCAGTCTCAGGAATTTGGTCATGCCTTTAATTCCTCAGATTGTCCTTGCCAGTCGAAAATCTACTGGATTTTTTTTTGTCACCATAGCATTGATAATGACTTGTGAATCTCCCAAGGCAGTTGCTTCTGTGAGTCCCAGAACCTTAAGCGTTTTGATCCTTTGGAACAGCGCCATGACTTTAGCTTGGATGCTTGTGGTGTGGCCTAAACCCCATGCAAACCTGTGGGTGGAAGAATCTTTTGGATTTATGATTATGCCTCCTGCTCCAACTCTTCCTGGATTTCCCTTAGCTACCCCATCAAAGAACAGGGAGGGAAGAGTTTGATTGGACAACCAAGCTTGAAAATCTTCTCCATTTTTCCTTATTTTCTAGTCTTTGAGGCATATGGGAGGTATTATCGACTTTTGGAAGTTGAGATTGAGAACAGCTCCAAACTCAATGTCATGCTGGCTTAGATTTTTTTCGTCATTTTTATCACTCAGCCACTCATTTAGTTGTCCTTTAAATGTATTTGCAACTACCTTGTAGTTCTGTTCCTTATCTCTGAAGATCCTTTTGTTTCTCTCCAACCAGATTTGCTAACTGATAAATTTGGGCAGGGCAGTCCAAGCAAGTTTGAAAATCTTGTTTTTTGGGCCTGGGCCTGGATATCTTGCCAACCACCCATCAAACAAATTCGGGATTACGTGGGGGAGGATGGGCATCGATTTCAGCATTCCAAGGAGTTCATGCTAGACTAGTGTTGGGCAATTTATTGGGACCTAAATTGCTTCATTAATTATCAACCAGGGAGCTCGTGAGCTTGTGATGGTGCCAGCACTATTTATGCAGGAGTAGGAAACTAAGTCTATGTCTAGCTACCTTATCTATGATTCAATATAATATGAAAGGGAAGAGGCTCCTATTTAAGGAGGTCCTGGTTGTCCTTCCCTACAGTATCATAGAGAAATTATTCATTACATGAAATTAAAAAATTAAAGTAAAGACAAGAGAATGAATTTAATTGTTGTTTAGATTCAAAGAGAGAAAGACTAACTTATTCTTTTGTTTGTCCTCTCATGCACTAATCCAAACTAAACTAAGATTCATTCATAAGCATAATAAAGTAAATGACTTGAAACATAAAAGCACAAAAGGATGAATTTCAATTACCATATAAATCAGTGGAGAGAGAGCCTAACTTAGACTCTTGGTATCTCCTCATATGATACTTGAAACATAAAAGCAAAAGAATGAATTTTAATTATCATGCAAATCAACTAGAGGGAGAGCCTAACTTAGACCCCTGGTTGTTTCCTCACATGCTGATGAGATTCAATTCAAAACTCATTCACCAATCAAATCCTCAAACATCTAAACAATTGAATGAAAGAAAATCTAATATGAAATAACATGTTTCTCTCATCCTTCTAGAGTGAGCTCAATTCTCTTAAGAACAAGACAAATTATTCCATATACTAAATTAAGGAAACTTATATCTAAAACTACATAAATTCCATAAATTCATATTCTACATTGACACAATTTACATCTAAAACTACATAATGGAAATATATGAAAAATGAAGCCTTATTCTATTCCATCATCAATTGGATACAATGCTCTAAGAGTCCTCCCCTTTTGGAATGGAGGAGGTGCTCCTATTTATACAAAAACTAAGATAACAACCTCATAAATGTAGACCCACTATTCTCTCTTTAGTTCCATACATTTCTCAACCATCTTAGACACATAACCCTATCCTCCATGATCTCCTCCATGAGGTCCATGATCTTCTCCATGAGCTTATCTTTATCAAATTCGAATTTGCTCATTCAAGGCCACATAAAGATGCCCTGGAAGCTTCCTTTGTGCCTACACATGTCAACAAACTCATGCTAATTGTTAGGTATAAATTTAAGCATATTATTTTCTATGTTTTAGCCACAAATTCACTCTAAAATGTTAAGAATTAATAAACTTTGGAAAAACATAGTTATAACCCAATAATGAGGTGAATGCAATGATATGGAGGTGGAATGGAGGTGACATGAGGGTAAAATGTGAAGATATTCATGAATAATGGAGTGAAAATAGGGACCATTTTGAGGCCCAACAACTAGGACTGTAAAATTTCATTCCAGAGAAATATGAGCAACAGATTCAGAATTTTCTTTGCATAGAATGCATCTTGATGGACCAAGAAAGCCCCTTTTCTGCAGCCTATCTTCTGTTAGGATTTTTTGATGGCATAACAGCCAACATAAGAAATCAATCTTTGGAATAGTGGAGAAATTCCATATGTTGTTCCAAGGCGCCAAGTTGGGGGGAACATGGGGTCTCTCCCTGATTTTGGCATAGCCCTGAGCCACCGAATATCCAATCTGCTTTTCTCCCCAGCCTCTTGAGTCCTTCTTTCTTGCGTGTATAGGGGCAGCTCCATGGAGCAACTAAAGCAGCGTGGCATATTCTGGAAACCACGGAGCTGGGAAATTGGGCATTTTCCAACCTGCCCAACTATCTCCATGCCAAGTCGATATATCCCAAAGCGATTTTATGTTTGCTTCATCCATCCACGTATTTAGATCTCTCCTTAGACTCGAATTCGCTAGCAGAGGTCTGTTCATAATACTATCCTCCCAAATTCTGATATGTTTACCATTCCTGGGTATCCAATAGGCATTATCTCTTATAAGAGGCCCGAATTTGAAGATTAGGTTGCTGAGAGGGGATCTAAGATGGTCTTTGGGATGCTCCAGACACTAGAGTCTCTGACCTCTGAAGTATTTCTTCCACAACACCAACTGAACCCATCCAGGCTTTGGTGCTATAATCTTCCAAATCAGTTTAGCTCCCATTGCTAAATTCTGAATGTTTAGATCTTTAAAATTTAAACCTCCTTCTTGTAGCGGCCTCGAAACTATTTCCCATTTTACTAGAGAGAGTCTCTTCTCATTATTCTTGCCTCCTTTCCAAAGGAATTTTTTGATCAGCTCCTCCATGTTTTTGATGATTCCCATTGGAGCCAAAAGAACAGAAAAATTAAAGAGAAGAAGGCTGCTCAACACTGATTTAATTAGCATTGATTTCCCGACCAAGTTGAGCCAAGATGTCCCCCAGGTCTACATTTTGGATTTGAATTTTTCTATTTGTGGGAGCCAATCCTTGCTTGTAGCTCTCTTGTGGAAGACGGGTAGTCCGAGGTACTTGAAGGATGTCCAAGATGCTGAAGCTATAAAGCCCAGGCATCTGGCTATGGAACTAGCAGCACCTACTGAAACGTTCTAGCAATAAATATGGCACTTGACCCTGTTTAATTCACTGCCTGAATCATGGCAATAATCTTCTAGAACCTCTTTGAATTTCCTTGCCAACAGTTGGGAAGCAGCCCTAAGGAGAAAAGTGTCATCTACAAAGAGTGCATGATTGATGCTTTTGGTCCCTCTTTCTATGCACAATCTAGCTATCTCTTGGTCTTGTTGTTTCTTGTTTAAGTGAAAACTAAGAATAGAGGCTTGAAATACAAAGACGAGAGGTGACAGGGGGCACCCCTACCTCAGCCCTTTAGATGCTTTAAAGAAATCTGCAGCCCTGCCATTCACAAGAGGAGAAATCTAGGGTTCAAAGATACATGCTTTGATCCATTTGATGAAATTTTGTCCAAATCCTAGTTTGTGCATTACATCAAATAGAAATTTATGTCTTACACAATCAAATGCATTAGCTAGATTGAGTTTAATAACCATACCTTATTCTTTTCGGCGCTGACTCAAGTGGATTGCCTCTTGGACCAAGATGAAATTGTCTACCAGCTACCTACCTTGTATAAAGCCACCTTGATTCTTCGGGATGGCTTTAGGGAGGATTTTCTTCAATCTATTTGCTATAACTTTGGTGATCACTTTGTATCCAATGTTGCATAAGGATATTGGATGGAATTTATTGAAGCAGTTAGCACCTTTTTCTTTAGGAATAAGGACGAGGAAAGCTGAGTTTGTACAGTGCCCAATTTTCTGGCATTCTTGGGATTTTTGAATCATTTCCATAAAATCCTTCTCCACTATCTGCCAACATGTTTGAAGAAACCTAGGCGTGAATCCATCAGGACCCAAAGCTTTGTCGGGTTCCATTGCAAAGAGCACATCTTTGACTTGAATTGTTGAAATTTTATTTTCGAGAATATGATTCATTTTTGTAGTGATGAGCTTGGGGATATCATCTAATATTTCAGCATTCAGGTTGGTCCCCACGACTTCAGAATACATTTTTTCAAAGTGGTTTGATGCAGCCTTCTTGATGCTGGCAAAGTATTTTAAGGTGCTATCCTCATTTTTAATTTCTGAAATACTGTTACGACATTTTCTAGCTTGGGCTTTCTTATGATAAAAGGATGAATTATGGTCTCCAGCCTTGAGCCATAGACTCCTTGACTTGAGTCGCCAAAATTCCTCTTCTTCCAAGCATGCCCTATGGAATTTATGTTGCAACTGGTATTCCTTATCTAACTCTTCTTTTGTGATTTCAGAAACTTCTAGATGAAGGTGTTGTATTTCCAGATCTTGTTGAATTTATATTTATTTATATATATATTTTTTTCCACTGCAGGATTGGGCAAGGTCTTTACCCCGCCCTTCATCATCTTTTTAACCCTGCAAATTTTTTCCTCCCATACAAATAATGGAGATCCCTAGACCGGCTCTTTCTAGCACTCTCTCATCTTTCGCAAGAAATCTGTCTCTTTGGTCCATAGGGAGCTAAACCTGAAAGGTATAGGTCCTAGATCCTCAGAAGAGATCAGTTCTAGACTTATAGGTTTACGATCCGAGACACTGCTTTGGAGAATGCACATTCTAGCCTCCAGACCCAAGAGAAGGAAGGAGCTTTGAACAAGAAATCGGTCAAATCTTGCTGCTATGTGTCCCGGCCGCACTCTCTTGTTTGACCAAGTGAACATGCATGTGACTGGTTTTATATCTAGCAGGTCCCAGTCTTGCATGAGATATTTGGCCCATTCTCTTGCTGGATCCCTGACTATGCTGCCTCCTCTTTTTTCTGAGGCTCGGAGTGTGAGATTTAGATCTCCAGCGATGATAATATTTTCCAAGTTTTCTAGATCTGTTAGACTTTTAATGGAATCCCAACAGTTCTTTTTCTCACCTGCATTGTTAGGAGCATACGCATTGAATAGAAAAATAATCTCCTTTGTTTCTAAATGGTAAAATTTTTAAAAAATCCAATGGGTATAGAGGGACTCAGAGATTAGTGAAAACTTGTTTGAGTTCCAGAGCGCCCCAAGTCCTCCCGATGCTCCACGGGCAGACATTGCATGCGCTCCATTTTTTTTCCAAAATTTTTTGCTTGCTTGGAGGAAGGCTGAGTCCTCCAACTTGGTCTCCTGGATGAGGAGGATATCTGGGGATTCCAATATTATTAAGCTATGCATTGCTTCTTCCTTAGCTAAGGTTCCCACCCCCCTACAATTCCAGGAGATTATCTTCATCATTTATTTCTGCCTTGGAGGGCTCCCTTAGAACCCTGTGATTGAATCCTTGTCACCTTCAGAGTTTTAGCTAGGAGCTTCTCTAGTGTTGGCTGGCTTCCCTGGAGCTTGTCCTTGTAAGTTTCTTGTTCTCTTTTATCTTTTGCAGATTTGCGCCCTCGTGTAGATCTTCTGGGAGAGGACTGGGATTCCACGATTTCCCCTTCTTCCTCTGATTCTTCGGACTCTTGGGTTTCCTCCTCTTCTTATGAAGCCTTCTCTTTGGGTCTCTTTGGAATACTTTTGATGGAAGGGGAAGCTTTAGGGGGAGAGATCTCCTTAGGTACTTCTCTATCCTGTGTGATCATGATTTCAGATCCAAGGATTTCAAATTTATTTCCTTGGCTTTCCCTGGTTGATTTGTGAGCAATTCCCTTTTGAGGGGTTTTGGCACTGCCATTTGAGTTCTTCTTGTGAGAGGTTTTGGATCTGTTTGCCTGATTCCATCCATCTTCCTTTCCTTTTTCTTCCACCACTTTAGATGGGCAGTCCCTGGAAAAATGCCTGGAGACATGGCACTTCTGGCATTTGAATGGTAGCTGCTCATAATCCAGTTTCTGTATATGAGTCTAGGCACCAACCACTATTTTGACGGTTTCCTGTAGTTCGACCTATAGATCTACCTCTACACAGATTTTGGCACAGTCATATTGGTCCTTGCTGTTAGCCTTGTCTATAAATTTTCCAAGGGTGTTGCCGATATGCTTCAAAGAATCCCAGTTCCAGCAATGAATTCATAGGTTAGGGAGCCTCACCCACACCGGGACTGCTGTGGGCACATCCACCGCCGGATTCAAGTCTGGTGTCCATTTGTTTAAGTACAACCCTTGCGGGCCCATGAAGTAGGGGCCATTCCTGAAAATTAGGTCTTTGTCTTCTTTTGCAGAAAATTTGAACAAGAAATAGCCTCTCCCGAGGAAGTAAGAGGTTACCTTATTTTGGATCAGAGGTGCCTAGTTCCTAGCTACCTAGTTCTCGGTCATCTTTGGGGAAGGCCAAAGTCCTGTAAACTAACCTACTAGAGCTCGATCTGCCAGAGAGAGAGCTACTTGGATCAGTCCTTCCAGCGGGAGAGAAATCTCTGGGTTATCTTCTAGCTTTTTCACAAAATTCACTGCTTCGGTGCATTTCATCTTAGGTAGGGAGGCTAGAAGGGTTTTGAAGGCCTCTACTGTAGAGAGAGGAGGAGGAGAAAGAGGAGGCTCCTCCGTGGTGGGCCAAAAGTTCCAGCCAAGGCGGCCGCAGCTAAGAGAAGGACCCTCGGTGGACCCCGCAGACGCAAAGATGCTCCCTCCGCAAGAACCCTCGCAGGCTCCATACAAGTCTTTCTGAGAACTCCTACGCAGGCTCAGAACGTGAGGAGGGCGGATGTGCTCGCAGGTTCAGCTCCTTGGAGTGCGGGCTTCGAAGGTTGCAGAGAAATTTTCAATTGACAACTCCTCGAATCTTATTTAATCTGCTTGTTACAAGGTATTAAAATACACATTTTGTTGAACCTATCCACAACAACATACAAATAATCATGACTTTTCCTAGACTTTGGAAATCCCCCAACAAAGTCCATGGAAACACTTTCCCAAGGATGAGAAGGAACTGGAAGTGGAGTGTACAAGCCTAATTTTCTATTACTAGACTTGCTTTTAACACACATAAAACACCCTTTAATATATCTAGAAACTATTTCATGCATTCTTGGCCAATAACAAAACCTTTTGTAGCTGTACAACTGTTTTACTTACACCAAAATGACTTGATATAAGAGAAGTATGTGCTTCTTGGATTATGTTAACTCTTTCAGTTTGTGGAATGCATAACTTTCCCAAATGATACAAGAGTTGGTCCTTAACATGATAATCCAATTCTTCTACTTGTTTTCCATGACTTAAAGTTGCATATACATCTTTAAAATCTACATCTTAAGCATATTGTTCAATGTAGCTTTCATGCATTACTAATTTATGCTTAAGTATAGTAGATGCATTTATGATTGGTTTGGATAACATATCTGCAATCTTATTTTGTATGCCCTTCTTATATATGATGATAAGATGAAATTTCTATAGAAAATTCATCCACCTATAGTGTCTTGATTGCTGCAATTTAGTTTGTGAGTGAAAATATTGAAGTGGTTGATGATCTGTATGTATGATTGTTTCTTTGCCCATTAGGTAATGTTTCCACTTTTTCACACTCTGTACT
>Ga0181463_1000083_pt1 | contig 12740 bp, 12 predicted proteins | sample InSIn1gowninarea_FD_119071 | JGI IMG/M metagenome (GOLD analysis project Ga0181463, IMG submission 119071) | Clean room microbial communities from NASA Spacecraft Assembly Facility at Jet Propulsion Laboratory, Pasadena, California, USA -... ... | reverse complement strand
ATATATATAGGGTTTGGAGCATTTCACGTATCGCAATCGGCTCGATCCAAAGTTTTATATAAGGCACATCACTGTTTACCAGACCCTGCGATATTTATAGGCTACAGCATATAATATTTGAGGTCTGGCTTGGGCGATTGACTCAAGTTTTCCTGTGTATTTCTTTGTTTTCCAAATTTTCTGAAATTATAATGGGATCGGGTTTTAGTGTAAAGGGCAAGCCTGTGGACTCCCGATAATGCAATTGCGCATCGGGGCGGTGGAAGGCATGGGTCCTGTGACCTAAGAAGGGGTCAATACCTGATTGCAATGAGAGGAAGCCCTTGGAAACTGTGCCAAGCCTATGCTTTGAGCAGGAAATTATATGTTGATTGTGTTTTATGCATACATCCTTTTCACACTTGTTCCCACAATTATAAAAGTTAATGGAAGCAGTGTTTGTGTTTCATGTGAATATCTCTGTTATATCGCTCACAATTATGAAGCTAATGATAGATACCTTTGCAAGTGGGAGGTAAAGGATGCAGGCAGGGATACGAAGAGCCATGGATGCAAAAACATTGGTTTAAGGGTCTGGCTACAAGCGTTTTGGGTTGGGATCCCATGCGTTGCCTGTGCATTACATAAGCATAGCTATCTCGGTCTTCATTATGGGGGAGACAACACACAGTCACCCTTTTTGCCAACATTTGTTCTCCTCCTCATGAAAGAAATCAATCCAGCCATTATGCCTTCTACGTGCCAACGGTCACGCTAATGATCCTATCTCTATATACTCGATTGGCATATCTAAAACAGTGGGAGGATGAAGAGGCAGGGTGACCTTAGCTTGTCGGTAGCTTCACCAACATGTCGCATCTATATATACCGATCTATGTAATGACAAGAGGTAGGGAAAGGTCAGGGAAGGCCGAGGGTCGTTTAGGGCCACATAAGTATTACCTCAAAAGAGGAAAAGGTGCTTTTGATTTTCAGGAAGAACAGTGTTGCTTTATTGTCAATGAGGAGTATTGTTTTTAGGGGAAGAAGGAGCCATTAGTTTGAGGAATGATTGTATTGTTTTGGATCAGAGTGTTGTTACTGGCATGAATGTAAATGTGATTTGTATTTATGCATATTGATGACTTAAGATTCACTATTAGTCTTGTTAAATTGAATGTGTTTCAGCTTCATGGTTAACTTGTGAATGGTCTCTAATTTGAAACTAAATTAAACATCAGATGCAGTTTTAATTCCATAGAAGAATGTGGATTCCTATATGAGTGATTGGATTGCAATTTAACTTTAATACAGTATTTTCCAGCTATGAATTCAGTGATTGACTCATTTAGACTTGAATCTATGCATGATGTTTAACCTTCTTTATCATGCTCCTGCGGAACATATATATGATGTTTAAACCTCTGTATCATGCTCTTGTAGGATAGATTAGAGTAATTAGAAGTAGTATAGATAGGATTTAATACATAGAGGTTAGTTATTTAATTTTGTTGATTTAATTGAAGTCTTCTTCTTGGAAGCAATCTTTCCACATGTCGAAGTGGTTTACGGGGTCCCTTAAAACCCGTTGGAGCTATCCAATCCAAAAGAAAGCAGGTCAAATTGGGGATTGCGATCGGGTTAGTTTCCCTTGTTGGCATAGTGCACATTAGCCATGTCAACAGGTTGAAACATCCGAAAACAAGGGTCCACAAGGCTAATAGCCAAAGGAATTGGGACACTAGACAATGTGTACATATTGAAGGGAAGAGTGAGAAAAAGCAAGAGATCAAGGATAGTCTCTTCCTTTTCAGATTCTGAGTAGAGCAACTACCCCCCATTGTAGTCTATGATTCTTAGATTCACTCGAGAAATACTACATAACCGCATGTGATAAGTGCATGTGAATCCTACATAGTCTCAAGGGGAGCACATGGAAACATTATGGTAGCATGATGAGTTGATGCAGATGAGTGGAAACAGCAACATGATGTGACCGAGATATTACAAGTATGATTAGGTATGTAGGATAAACATGTATATTGGAGGTATATGGGCTCAGGGGGATCTATGCATGCATTATGGTTTTAAGGGCTATGTGTTATTTCTATTTTTCTTTCACTCATTTATGTTTGTCGCAGATCTATGCATTGTTATTATGAGTAGAAACATATCATTACATCCATATATATATACTTTTTCATCTTTTGTTTTGGTGGTTGAAATTTCCCTTGTACGAGTTATGGATCTTTTATTTCAATCATGCATAGGAGGATGAGTCATTTTCTCTGGCATCGATGTAGATAGGACTTATATCATCCATGTAAGCATATGTGTGTACAAGATCTAACCTTTTATCATTGTTTTCATCATCATCGGGTCTATTGGTTGTGTAATCATTATGTTTTCCATGCATGGAAGTGAGTCACACATCGTGGCATGAATAGCAGTGAGTCATTTATTCAGCCATTTTGTTTCATTGTTGTAGCCATGTTTGGAAAATAGTTGAGAGACACTTGGTATATGCATGCATGGGGAAGAAAATCCTTGTCATAATCATACTATGTATGTATTTTCTTATCATTTAGAATGCATCATAGTGATTCTAGAGTTCAGTAATGCATTAGAGGATGAGACATGTTACGGGATATTGAATGCATTGTTACAACCTTGTAGGCCTCATTTTGAAGCCTTGTACTCTTTTGTATTGATCATTTAGTTGTTGGTTGAGTGGCCTTAGTGCCAGACATGAATAAGAGAGAGAGTCTTGAATATTGTTACAACCATTTATAGGATTTTGGAGTCATTGTTATAAACATGTTCTTACATTGGTATAGTCATGTTATCTTAGTATAAGTCCTTGTATTTGATTTTCGTCGTTTGGTCTCAAAGTTATTATTCCAATTGATGTAGCCTCTTACATGTGACAAGGAGGAAAAGCTAGGAGGAAGTTTATTTGTATAGCATCATGGAGACTTATTTTTAATGCCAATACATGTTCAAGGGGATAATGTTCATAAAAGAAAAAGGTCATGGTATTGGCCTTGTAGTCCTTGATGTATCGTAGTTGTAGAAGATACAAGAGTAGCTATCGATCTCATTTGGCCTATAATTATTATTTTCCAGGTTTTTTTGTTGATAAAAGTTCATCAGCAAATCAGTTGGTATCAATAGAGATCAACATGCTGTCAGCATCGTAATTCAGTGTGAATTGGGAAATCCTTAGCCATTTATGTCAAAGAAGGAGAGAGAGCCAACCACTGGAGTGGGATTGACACTAGCCAACCAGAAGAGATTGAAAATAAAGAAAGAGGATTAGTTTTGTGTTCAGGGTTAAAGGTTGTCATTAATGCTAATGGGGCAGATTGTTGGTAGCATGGTGTTGGCATTGATGTTGACCATGGTACTAATCATTAAGCTTAGCATTGATGTCGACCACTAACGGAGTACTAGCATGATAATCTATTGATTCCAGGGGTTCTAGAGATGCCTGAGAATGTTGAAGAATAGTGGTGATGAAGGTGGAATAGATCCGATAGAGAAATTTTAGTTTTCTTTATGTATATGGACTATCACAAGAAACCTTCTGTCAGAATGAGGCACTTCTAGAGTGCTGCAAGATTTTCCCATCGTGCTCATAGTAATTGATGAGGCAAACCAACCTGTGACCATGACACTACTATAGGATGCAAAAGTCAATATGACAAGCATAATCCAATGAAATTGCACGTTGTTTTGATGCAACAACTTAGATAATTAGATCAATAATGTACTCGGTTGATTTAATTATTAAGGAGTTGATTTGGTCATGAACTCCAGTTAAATTGTCCAAGCTAACAAATTCTTTGAAGTGGAAAGTGATTAGTTTGTTGGAGTGGCATGGATCTAGTCCTATCTCCCTTGAGAAAACTTGTTTAAATATGCCATATGCTGGACAGAGTTGAAGTTACATGGTATGTTATTTTAAGAGAGACATTATGTGAATGCTAGAATAAATGAAGATGGTTGTTAAGCTTCTGCACAGAGGGATAAAACAAAGAGAATGATGGCATCTTATGTGTCTAACTGACAGTTAGACAATGCACATTGTGCCTTTGTTAAGGTCAATGTGAATAAAGTGAAATGAATAAATATCTATAAGTGCGTATGAGAATAGAGTATGGGAAAAGATCAAAGGGTACTTGTGTGCATAGAAAAAAGCAGAGTAGCTAATAGAATTTATAAATGGTGTAGCTATTTATATAAGGTTGTGTTTGCAAGGTTGTAGAGAAGCTAGCAATGTTTATTGTAGGGTTTATGAATAACTGACTTAATGAAATATATATGCCACTATGTTTTCATGTATATATTTCCTATCATGTTTATGATTGCCATAGCTAAGTATCATATGATGTTGTCTAATATGAGTGTGAGAGGGGTGAATTTCTATCAGTATAAAAATGATTCATGTCTGACAAAGAGTTTATAATGCCATTATGTATTGTAGTAAAGTGTTGTAATGACTTTGTATTGGTTATAAGTCTTGTTATCAGGTTTTGTTTGAGGAAAGTAGTTGTTTTGAGGGCTTGATGTGAATGGTGCTTGAGCTATATTATAAGTTTTTATATTGTTGTAAGGACAGAGTGTGTGTGAGGATAGATTTGATTGATTGAGCATGAAGCCCTTTATGATGCTACTAGGCTCATGTCATGAGAGTGTGTTTTGATGTTGTTGTTATATGAGTAGAGTGTGTGAGGAGAGATTTGTATAGGAGGTTTGTATTTAGTTGATGAGCATAACAATATAGTGAGTTGAGTGTGCAAATGGTATTAAACAAGTCCTATGAGTTGCTTATGTTATGCAAGTGGATCCTAGTTTGAAAATGCATGAAAATAGGTCCATGAAAGGCTGAAGGTTTGGGCATTTCCAGTGGTGGCTCACTAGCAAGTAGTGGCTTGTTGATTCAGGGTGTACTGATATCCTTCAGGTTGCTGCCTGAGAACTTGAGAGTGGTGGCCTCTATCTAGTGGTGACTGGAAAAGCTTTTGGGTGTTAGGGCATCGAACGAGTAGTTCCCTACATAGTTGAGGGATTGGTGGCTTCCAACATGTGGTGGCATGAAAAGTTCATAAAGTAGTGACTTCCATTAGGTAGTGGCTTAGAGTGGGTGGTTACTCTTATGCATTGCAACTCGTGGCTTGTACATTGGTGGTGGTTAGTTATATTAATGTAAAATATAATTTTTAATGATCAGAGAATGAAGACAAAGACAAGCATATGGTGGTTTTTCTCTAAGAAGGGTTTCTGCCTTATATCCTATGTTCACATGAGTTTGATGGTGTTTTATGTGCCTTTTTTATTATATGTTGCTCGTATTTGATGCCTATGTTATATGCTTATTATATTGTGATTATATATGTTGTTGCTTATTATATTGTGATTAGATATGTTGCTACACTTTGTGACGTGTTGCTAATTGACTAATGCATGATTTAGTTAATTATTTTAGAAGGATAAAAAGTTATAATTGGTGATCCACTGCACAATTTTGATTCACCTTTGCCATTTAGTATTGCCAAGTCTAAAACAAGTCCATATTTCTAGGAGAGAACTGACCTAACAACAGAAAAATCCCTAGAAAGCAGAAAGGGAAACACATAACCAAATAACAAAGGCCTCAAAATCAATAGAAGAGCTACCTAGCTCATGGAAAAAACCTCATATCTTGGATAGATAACCACCTAGACAACAACCTAGACAAATCCATACAATTTCAGAGCATGCCAGTTCCATAGTAGTCGCTTGCTATAATTTGGTAGCAACCAGATTTTCCAACAATTAGGTATAGGTATCATCCCCCAACAAGAAAGCTTCAGTGATATAAATCCTAACTCTACCAACTTTTTTCAATTCTAAAATAAAAGAAAAATATACATTATGATATATTCCTATGCTAATATCCACTATGATGAATCATATTTCAAAATTAAAACACACATAAAAATATTAAAATGAAGCCAAGCTATTATCGTGTGAATATGAACAAGCTATTGCAATAACATTAATGTATTACAACAAAAAACATAAGAGTAACTAGGAGCAGAGAGCCTTATTTTGAGTGGGACCTACCTCAAGTTTAGTTTGTGCTCATGATTCTATAAAGCTTGTAACACAGGTTTCAAAAGCACTCTGAAATCATGCACATGAAATAACTCAATGCAAATCACAAAACTATATGCACCAATTTATATTAAGTTGCACAAACTGGTAGCTATCACTTTAGAAGCTTACACACATACTATATAAAAATGAGGGGAGACATCGTTCAAACGTATCGAGACTTCTCTACCTCTATGGACTGGATGTGCCTTTGTCGAAGCTACTCTGAGATTGTTTTGCTTCGTGGGGGTGCCTTGTAACCATTGATATTTGACTATAACAATCGATGAGGTATTGTATAGCAAGTTGAACCTGTTGTAAGGGTAAATTAGTCTCATTATTTTCAAAATGAGAAGCTTCCTATATCAAGTTTTAAAACTACTAGCACATTGGCAGGGCTCCCTCATGTCTTTACACTTGTATCTCGATGACTACATGCCCTAATGATTGTACACCTACGGCCAAAATATTTCACAACCATAATCATTTTACTTATTTCACACAATCATAATCAATAATATATGTATATAATAGTTAGACTTCATAACTTCTCTAAAACATATCTTAACTCTAGTCTAAACAAGAAAATGAAAGAGATATAACAAACATTATACCTTGAGCTTGGAGATCGCAAAAGACACGTTTTAATGATTGAAAAGTTGAGGAGGAATGAATGGAGGAAAAAAGGGGTGGTTAAATGGAAAAAATAATACCAATTTTGTACCTCATCACCACCACCAATAATGTTGATGGAAATTATCAATAAACATGGTAGTAGATTAGGCTATGTTACAAGGACAGCCCACATCCCAAACTGAATCATGGTAGAGATATTCCATGCTAATCCTATAATGCCTCTTTGATTACATGCCAAATGCCACCTATGGGGAGTACCAAGCCCCCTCATAAACCTTATTTCCCACATCATGAGATAACAACACATATCTCCTAGAATGGCACCCATCATGGGGAGAACCACTTTGAATTTTTTTATTGTTGACTGCACACACAATATTCTTTATAATGGATGAAGCTTTACAACCAATGCAATTACGGATCTCCTTGGATAGAAAGGAATGCCCAACTCCCCTATAATTTCGATGGCCTTAGCACAAATGAGTTCTACTCTTATAACAAGAGTTGTGACAACATTATCCTAGTGATAGCATACCATTGTGGGTTGAACATTTCTCTTCCATCTAATAAAAAAGTTGACCCCAAACTAGACTTAGCCTAATAAGAAAGAAAAAAAAATAAACACCAAAGGTGATGATACTGATGGAGGAATCACCTAAAACCAACTATCTATGTATTGAAGTGGTGATGCCAGTTGCATGGCCAACAACATGGCATGTGGTAGGTAATTGTGGGGATAGGAAGTTTTCTTAAGCAATTAGTATAGGTGGACACATATCATAGTAATATGAATATTAAAACTATCCCTGATATGTCTTTAAGATAAATATATTAGTAGCAATAGTGAAAGATGCCCACTGTCGCCAAGTAAGTCTTTTTCTCGATGTGTCTATTTCATTGCTCTATGAAGGTGGTACATGATTCTTGTACAATTGATGGTTTGATTTTGGAAATATAGTTATAGATTTAACAACTTGGCTATATGTGGTTTGTACTTATTTTCATTTATGTTGATAAAAATGGTATTGATTTATTTATGTCAATAAAAATATCTTTAGTCATTTTTGTGTTGTATGAAAACTTAGAATTTTACGGAGAGTTTTCCCATAGACACGGTGATGAGCATCAACCAAAAGTAAATATAATAGGTCCACTACCATCAATTTAAGCCACCAACATCAAATTCAACATTCAACACAAATTGATTGACCTAAGTCATAAACACATTTACATTTCAAATGCGGCATGACTGTATCACATACTGACTTGAGCATATAGGGAGGATACTACAATACAAGTCCTTGTCATAGACATTGTAAGTACTCTTCTTTTGAATTGAACAAACTATCACACCCAAATAATATTTTATAGCCTATAATCAGGCACATAAAAACAAATCCTTTAACCTTCACCTTAGATCCTCATGAATGCAAGATAAAGTCTAGTGACACTATTGAACTCACAAAAGTTAGTTTCCTTAACTAAATTAAGAGGATGATTATATGTACAAAAGAAGGTAGTGGTGCTATCACACTACTTATCATCAATCAATGTAACTGGACTACTTGCAATGAGCAATGTCTCCTTGGATGGCAATTTGTACCTCCATCAACATACTTTCATTGATGTGGTTGGGAATCTTCTGCTGCATGTTAGAAGTGTGTTGCTCTTTCCCCTTACCCAAATGCTTGTAAACCACCTTTAAGTTACCAGATAAATATGAAAATGAGATCTGCTTATGACTCCTCTCTGAACCCTCATATCTACCATTTTTCAATCTATTTTTAACTCTGGGTTTCTCAAGATATCCAGACCTAATTTTCTCATTAGACCTTTGTAAAATTTTAACACGATGCTTCATCTTCTTCACATACTTCTGAACAATCTCATTGGCTCTCCTCTTATCTCCATCCATATTTTGACAAGTGTGTCCTTGTCCATGACTAGGGTCCTCTAATTTCTTCTGAAACCCACTGTTGCCATCTCTCTTGGTACTCATAGTGAAAAGAGACACCATTGGTACTATTTAAACAAGATAATTACTCAGCAAACAATGTATTGCTGAAGTGAAAATGACAAGATAATTACTCAGCAAACAATGTATTGCTGAAGTGAAAATGACAAGGAACCGGATGTTCCCTCTCATTGGCTCTCCTCTTATCTCCATCCATATTTTGACAAGTGTGTCCTTGTCCATGACTAGGGTCCTCTAATTTCTTCTGAAACCCACTGTTGCCATCTCTCTTGGTACTCATAGTGAAAAGAGACACCATTGGTACTATTTAAACAAGATAATTACTCAGCAAACAATGTATTGCTGAAGTGAAAATGACAAGATAATTACTCAGCAAACAATGTATTGCTGAAGTGAAAATGACAAGGAACCGGATGTTCCCTCTCATTGGCTCTCCTCTTATCTCCATCCATATTTTGACAAGTGTGTCCTTGTCCATGACTAGGGTCCTCTAATTTCTTCTGAAACCCACTGTTGCCATCTCTCTTGGTACTCATAGTGAAAAGAGACACCATTGGTACTATTTAAACAAGATAATTACTCAGCAAACAATGTATTGCTGAAGTGAAAATGACAAGGAACCGGATGTTCCCTCTCAGAATAAGGGCATATTTGAAAAATAAAGAAGTAATTGCAGCAGTGACACAAGAGGCCTTCCAAAGTGTACCAAAAGATGAAAATTGGTTGTGGAACTTGAGATTTGGACATCTCAACTTTGGAGGTCTTAATTTGTTGAGTAGAAAAGGAATGGTAAGAGGATTACCATTGATAGAGAAACCAGACAGCCTTTGTGAAGGTTATATCTTGGGGAAACAACACAGAGAAAGTTTTCCATCAGGGAAAAACATAAGGGCAAAGGCACCCTTAGGAATTGTCCACTCAGACTTATGTGGACCGATGCAAAATCCATCACTAGCAAGCAGCCAATTTTCTAACAGTCGTTGATGATTTTACTAGAAAAACTTGGGTTTATTTTCTAAATAACAAAAGTGAAGTATTTGAAAAAATTCGAAATTTCAAAGCACTTGTAGAAAATCAAAGTGGGCTGCATATCAAAGTTTTGAGAACTGACAGAGGAGGTGAGTATATCTCCAAGGAATTTCTACGTTTTTGTAGAGAAAATGGAATTCATAAATAATTTACAGCGAGGTACACCCCGCAGAAAAATGGAGTTGTTGAAAGAAAGAATAGGATCATCATGGATATGGCAAGGAGTATGCTAAAGATAAAGCATTTGCCAAATGATTATTGAGCTGAAGCTGTACACTGTGCAGTATATATTTTGAATAGGTGCCCAACAAAAGCAGTCATGAACAAAGTGCCGGAAGAAGCATGGAGTGGGAGAAATCAAGGAGTCATCCACATGAAAGTTTTTGGATGTGGCTTATGCACACATTCCAGATCAGCTAAAGAAGAAGTTAGACAGCAAAGGGGAGATATGTATTTTTATTGGATACAGTGAGGAATCCAAAGCTTACATGTTGTATATCCCATCCACCAAAAAGTTTTTTGTGAGTAGAGATGTTCAGCTCATTGAAGAGGAAGCTTGGGATGGAAGCATAGAGAAAACAATGAATGTTAAAAACTGTATGTCTCATGATGAAGATGATGAGGAGATGGCTGAAATACATCCCCAAACAGCATCACCAACACAAGGGCAGCAAGTGACACCCTTGAGGAGAAATGAAAGTGCTTATTCAAGCACACTACAAGGAGGAATTTCAAGTGCGTCTTCAAGCACTTGCACACCAAATGAAAGAGGTAAGAAGTTCATAAATTTAAGTGATATTTATGATGAAGGTATGAATTCTTTGTTTGCTTTATATTGTCATGTTGATGACCCTATTCATTTCGAAGATGCAATTAAGGATAGGAAATGGATAGAAGCTATGAATGAGGAGATTAATGCCATAGAGAGAAACAAGACATGGGATTTGGTTGAACTACCAAAAGGTAAAGAAGTCATTGAAGTCAAATGGGTTTACAAGACCAAGAGCAATGCTGAAGGCAAAATAGAAAGACACAAGGCAAGACTTGTTGTCAAGGGATACAAGCAGCAGTATGGGAGAAATTACGAGGAGACTTTCACACCGGTTGCAAGAATGGAAACCGTGAGAGCAGTGTTGTCCATAGCAGCACAAAACAAGTGGAAAGTTTACCAAATGGACGTGAAGTCAGCATTCCTGAATGGAGTGTTAATAGAAGAGGTTTACATTGAACAACCTCTAGGATATGAAAAGAAAGGCCAAGAACACAAAGTGGGCAGATTGAAAAAAGCTCTTTATGGGCTGAAGCAAACACCAAGAGCATGGTACAGTAGGATAGATTCATATCTACTGGAAAAAGGATTTGAGAAGTGTGAGGGGGAACCCACCCTTTACATCAAAGAAAAAATAGTAAAATACTAATTTTTGTGTTATATGTTGATGATGTTATTTTCAAAGGTAATGATGATTATCTTATTGAAAGTTTCAAAACAGTTATGAAAGAAGAATTTGAAATGACTGACATGGGTTTGCTGAGATACTTCTTAGAAATAGAAGTAGATCAAAATGAAAATGGAATTTTTATTTCACAAGCAAAATATGTAAGTGAAGTGTCGGGCAGATTTAATATGCAAGAGTGCAAGACAGCTATCACTCCTACAGTAATGGGATTAAAACTCAGCAAAGAGGACACCAGCAAGGATTTTAATCATAGTTTGTACAAGAGCATAGTTGACAGCCTTGTGTATTTAACTGCAACTAGGCCATATATAATGTTTGCTGTTAGTTTAATTTCCAGATTCATGGAGAGGCCAAAAGAAGCACATTGGCAGGCAACAAAAAGGATTCTGATGTATGTTAAAGGTACTAAAAGGTTTGGCATTTTATATACTATCTCAGAATGTTCATATTTAATTGGATACACTGATAGTGATTAGGCTGGAAGTGTAGATGATTAGAAAAGCACATCCGGTTATGTCTTTCACATGGGTTCAAGAACTATTTCATGGGCTTCTAAGAAGTAGCCTATTGTAGTATTGTTTAGTGATTAGGCTGGAAGTGTAGATGATCGGAAAAGCACATCCGGTTATGTCTTTCACATCGGTTCAAGAGCTATTTTATGGGCTTCTAAGAAGCAGCCTATTGTAGTATTGTCTACAGCAGAAGCAGAGTATGCTACAGCAGCAGCATGTCAAGCAGTTTGGAATGAGAAAAATGTCAAGGAGATGAGGCCAAGAACAGGCAAAAGCAACAGTGATTTTTTGTGACAATAGCTCAGCTATTGCATTATCAAAGAGTTTTGTGTTTCATAAGAGAACGAAACACATTGACACAAGGTTTCACTACATCATAGAATTGGTAAGCAATGGAGAAATTGTTTTACAACATTACAGGACTCAGGAACAGGTTGCAGATATTCTGACAAAGCGATTGGACCAGAAAAGCTTTGAATTTTTGAGGAAGTGTTTGGGTATCACTGATAGCCCACCAGTTGAAATTAAAGGGGAGTGTTGAAATATTAATAATTTCAACTACGCATTAATTCAGCTGAAAACCACCCAGACTCTATCGGATCGCTTTTGTGGAAGGAGTGGTATTCTGTCAAACGCCCCCGATGCAATCAAAACTTGACACGCGTCCCAAGTACTTTTTGCCAAAAAGCTTGTTATCAGGACATAACGCTCGTTCTGTTTGGGCAAGCCATATTCATCTGACTGCGATGATCACTGTCCGCCGTCGATTAATTCAAAGCTGCGTACAAGCCTGTAGGGTATGGATCTTACGTGGAGTAAAAATTTTGGTTGACCGCCAGTTTTAATGTATTTACGGTGGTTGGTAGAATTATAGGTAGAGATTTTAGTTCATTTTCTTGTTTAGACTAGAGTTAAGATATGTTTTAGAGAAGTTATGAAGTCTAACTATTATATACATATATTATTGATTATGATTGTGTGAAATAAGTAAAATGATTATGGTTGTGAAATATT
>Ga0181463_1000334_pt1 | contig 12751 bp, 9 predicted proteins | sample InSIn1gowninarea_FD_119071 | JGI IMG/M metagenome (GOLD analysis project Ga0181463, IMG submission 119071) | Clean room microbial communities from NASA Spacecraft Assembly Facility at Jet Propulsion Laboratory, Pasadena, California, USA -... ... | reverse complement strand
TACCGGCATTAGCTTATTTATGTTGAACCAATATTCAAACTTGGCACTTAGAAGACGTGAACCCGTGAACTAATTAACTTCAAACATCAAACTTTAAATAACTATTGATAACTATATTCAATTCGTCCTACGAGTTGCTGTTGCTTGTTGAACAGCAACTCTTTTTCTTTTAAGCCGTTATCGTTGTAAATGTACTGCCAGATCATATAGTCGCTTCTGCCCGTAGGTACCTGCATCATTTTTACTACACGTCCGTTAGCATCATAATCATATAAGAAATCGGGCAGCATTTTTTTTGCGCGGTAGTTATAACGAACTATATCGGTAAGCTGGTTATTGGCATTGTAGTAATAATAATAATTTTCCACTACATGCCCTTTGCGTTTCCAGGTTTCCTGCGCCACATTGCCATTATCGTAAGTGAGTGCAATAACGGTTGTATCGTTGCCATCTTTTATTCTCAGCATTTGTGCGGGCTGCCCGCTGCTGTTGTACATCCACTGATGCACTTCGGTAGAATGGCTGTTCATAAAGGTATCCAGCGTTTCGGTGGTGATGGTTGCAATATTGCCGGCATCGTTGTAAGTGTAAGTAGTGGCAGTGCTTACATTAGCCGAACTGTCTTGTGTGTTTACCAGCTTTCCGTCTTTATAAGTATTAACGGTCAGTAGATTGCCGGTAGATGGATAACTGGCGGCAATAGTAACCCTGCCCGCATCAGGCGATATAGTTTGTTCCAACTGGAAGTTTTCCGTAGGCTGGTTATCACTTTCAAATCTCTGTGCGGTTACGTGACTGATGTGATTCGTTTTCAATGTCTGGTACTGCTGCGCTGCCTGCCTTGTAGCCACAAGATCGTTGTAATAATATTGACTGTAAACTGCATTAATGCAGCTCAAAAACACAACTTGCAACAAAGCCCATTTTATCCAATTCATACTACAAAAATAACGTGTGAATCGGGGTAGATGTTGTAAGGACGAGTTTTATAGCTTTTTTAGGAAAAGATAATTGATGTACCATGTAATGATGTGTGATGTACGATGTGGAAGAATATAGTACACGCCTGCCTGTCGGCAGACAGGGATGACACGGATGTTGCCAACATAAATTGAGAATGATTCAACAATGTACGTTGTACCAAGTGGAGAACAAGCACCTAAGTCAAGGCAGCATATTATCTTTTCACCAAAACCTCCATCCACCTCCTACCAATCCCAAAAATCTTATGCCATCCCAGTTCAGAATTGCAGTGTAAAGGTCGTGCCTTCACCCGCCGCACTTTGCACGGCAATAGAGCCCTTGTGCAATTGCATAATTTGCTTACACAGACTTAGTCCAATGCCACTGCCGGTTTTTTTGGTAGTAAAAAAAGGTACAAATATTTTATCCATTACTTCCGGCTCCATACCATAACCATTATCGGATACTTTAATGATCACTCTCTTATTGGAAGTAACTGTTCCGGATAAGCTAATAACCGGGTTGGCTTTATTTTTCACCGCATCAATAGCATTAATCACCAGGTTGATAAGCATTTGCTCCACCAGGTTTATATCCGCTTCCAACTGCAGGCTGGTGTCTTTCAAAATAACATCCAGTTCTATATTCTTTGCTTCCAAAGTAGGCTCCATCAATTGGTACAGATTCTCAAAAATATCGCGCACATACGCCGTAGTAAGGTTAAGTGTTTGAATCTTATTTAAGTTGCGGTAGGTATCTACAAACTTTAATAAGTTTTCGCTCCTGCGGCGGATGGTATCTATGCCCATCTCCAGGTCTTCTAAAGAACTGTTGTTATTGCTTAATTGCGGCAAAGACTCGTGCAGCCGGTCTTTGAGTGTACCTGCCAATGAGGAAATTGGTGCTACCGAATTCATAATTTCATGCGTGAGCACGCGCAGCAATTTCTGCCATGCATTGTTTTCGGTTTCGTCCAGTGCTTCGTTGATATTCTGGAAAGCAATCAGCTTATAGGTATTGCCATCAGTTTGAAAAGCCGTAGCCGACAACAATATTTTAATGGTGGTTTTTTCGGGATGTATTTCAGTAATTAATGCTTCGCCCGGCTTTAAATCCCTTACTTGTGCATGTAATGCTGCATCGCGAATATCCAGCGAATCTATGGTGCGGAGATAGGGCACCTGCAATAAATTTTTCAACGCCTCATTCATCCACACCACTTTGCCATCTTCTATATTGTAAGAAAGAATACCGGTGTCTACCAGCTCTAATATTTTTTGTAAATACTGATACTGTGTTTCTTTTTCGCGGGCAATTTGTTTAAATGCCATATTTATTTCATTAAAACCTGCACGCAGGGGCTGCAAGCCCGCCGGCGCCAGCTTTACATTAAAATGCCGCGAAAAGTCGCGGTAATGAATGGCTTCTACAAACTCTTCTACTTCGCGCTGTGCTCTTTTGTGAAACAGGTAAAAATTGAACACCTGGTATATCAGCACCGGCGAAAGCATTATTGCGTACACAATTTTGGAATTGACTACGAAATAAGCTTCTACAGTAAGTATGACAAACAGAATAATGGTGCGGGAAAGTATGCTTAACTCGTATTTTTTAAATGTCATATTTGCTCAATCTCCGGTAGAGTGCAGTACGTGTAAGGCCCAGTTCTTTGGCAGCTTTGGTTATGTTGCCGCTGTGCTTTTCTATTACCCGCAAAATAGTATTTTTTTCCAGGTGGCTCAGGTTGCTGTCATCTTCGCCTGCATGCACTTCCACCGGCACCGATTCAATGGGCGAGAAGATTAAATCTCTGCCAGTCAGCACGTCGCCATCGCTCATAATAATCGCACGTTCTATGGTGTATTGCAATTCGCGCACATTGCCGGGATAATGGTAAGACTGCAGTTTTTCGATAGCCGACCTGTCAAACTCTACAGCAGGCTTCATATACTTGGTAGCGTAAATATTGGCAAAATGTTTTGCCAGCATCATCAAATCTTCCTTACGCTTGCGCAGCGGCGGAACTGTGATTTCTACGGTATTGATGCGATATATCAAGTCTTTGCGGAAGCGGTTTTCATTTGACAGATCTGCCAGCGTTACGTTGGTGGCGCAGATCAACCGGATGTCAATCGGTAAAGGCTGGTTGGAGCCTAATTTGGTCACCATCCTGTTTTGTAAAACGGTAAGCAGTTTGGCTTGCTGCGTCAGCGAAATATTACCGATTTCATCCAAAAATAAGGTGCCGCCGTTAGCACTTTCAAAACGGCCTTCGCGCTCCTCGCGTGCATCGGTAAACGCGCCTTTTTTATGACCAAACAATTCCCTTTACATACGGATGCTTGGCGCGCAATGATTTTTGGTGAATGGCTTTGGCAATTAAATCTTTACCGGTACCATTTTCACCCAATATCAAAATGTTCGCGTCGGTAGGTGCAATTTTAGAAATTTTATAAAAGATGTCCTGCATTACCTCGCTTTCACCCAGCAGTTCGGTGCCAATGATGCTGTCTTTGCCGTTGCGGGCTTCGGCACGTTGCTGTTTGTTGTTTTTTTCCAATGCATCTTCAATGGTGCTAATGAGCTTTTCGTTGTGCCATGGCTTTACCATAAAGTCGAAAGCGCCTTCCTTAAGCGAGCGCACAGCAAGGTCAATATCGGCATAAGCCGTTATCATAATCACCTGCAGGTTGGGCTTTAAATCCTTTACACGTTTGAGCCAGTACAACCCTTCGTTGCCGGTATTGATGCTCGACTTGAAGTTCATATCCAGCAGCAGCAAATCGAAGTTGTGCTCTTTGAGCAGGGCAGGAATATTTTCGGGATTTTTTTCGGTTACGATTTTTTGTACTTCATTTTTTAGCAACATACGCACGGCAATGAGCACATCCGGGTCATCGTCAACGGCAAGTATGGAACATTTTTTTAGACTCATATTGGTATATTAGAACAAAAGGTACTTGTATAAAATGGGTTCAGTTTCAGTATATAACGAACAAACTTACAGAAATGTTACAAACATTTTGTTGATTGTTCAATCCTCTCAGTTAATTGTGGGCAGCGGTTGCCGGCTGCTGTTTTACCGTTCTAAGGTAGGTATTTTTTTGTGATGGATGGTCAAAGGTTAAAGGTTTAAAGTTTAATGTTTTCTTTTGAGTAGAAAGGTACATTCTTCAGTTTGGCGTTATAAAATATTCAAAAGAATGGGAGTTGCAGGGGGTAACAAAAATGTTCAATGCTATGGAAGGCTACCAGTGGGTGTCTCACCCACCCGAATCTTTTTGGTTGTTAGTAAAATTAAAGAGAAATGCCGGGCGTAAATTCTGCCTTTTTATAACATCTGCTATACGTTGTTACTTTTTAATATAAATAGCCGAATAGCTTACGCTAAATAAATCCATGTCTTTGCTGTACAGTTTAAGGGATGGCATGCTATCCAGCGCAGGAAACTGTTTTGCCTTAGACAGCACGACTACGTTGTTATGTGCATGAATGTAATCAGCAAGACTATCTGCATTGGTAAATAAAGGAATACTCTTTTTAGTATAAAACACAAATGCATCATTAAAGTTTTGATACGCTACTACGTTTTCCGCGGTGCTTAATAGTGCCTTATGTTTTTCCATAGGCGTTTGGCTGTCTAATGCAGGAAACAGCCATGCAAATACCAGTACGGTTGCAATCATATACGTGTAGCCAATAGTGCGCAGCCCTTTGCCCACATTTTCCCTTGCATACACCAATGCGGCAATGCCGCCGATTGTAAAAACCAATAAAGGGAACGCAATCCAGCTTACCTTATTTACCGGTTCGGTATTAATAGCCCAGATATAAATGCCGGCAGGTAAAATGATTGTCAGTATGCAAATGGTAAGTAGTTCCAGCTTTAAGTTTTTAAATGAGAACAGGGGCATCCTGTCGGATAGCCAACAACCAATCATAATAGCAAAAAAAGGATATGCCGGTGTCGTATAATTAAGCAGCCGCGTTTTGGATAAAAAATAAAAACCTACTACCACCCAAAAGGCAATAAAGTTGAACAGCAAAAAGTGATTGGTTTTCCTGTTTTTCCAAACCCATTTACCGGTGCGGATAAAAAATGAAGAAAACGGGAATAATCCAAGAATGACAAACAAAAAAGTAAGGATAAACGGACCGCCATGTCCATCCACCGGCTCATCAAAGCGACCTACATTATGTTGAAAGAAAAAGCCTTCTGTCCAGGCGCCACTGGTGCGGACGTACACCAGGTAGTACCATGGCAGGCAAAAAAGTGCAGTCAGTAGTACGCCAAACCACGGCTGCAAACGAACAATATTTCTCCAGGTGAATTGACTGGTAAACAGGAGATACAACAGCGCCGTTAATCCCGGCAAAACCAGCGCCACCGGCCCTTTTGCAAAAATGCCCAGGCCCAATAAAATATACATTCCTGCATACCATCCAAAACGCCTGCTGTTTAATCCTTCTAAAAAACAATACAGCGACAGCACATGGCATAAGATAAGATAAGGGTCGGGGGTTGCTAAGCGAAACTGCACAATGGTGTGCATGGAAGAAAGAAGAACAAAACAACTCCACCAGGCAGCCGTGCTGTTGGCATATTTGCGTACAAAAATGAAAGTAGCAATAATCACTATTAAACCACAAACAGCGGAAAAAAAGCGGGCGCTACCTTCCTCTTTTCCAAATAATGCATAGGCAGCAATCATTGCATAGTATTCCAGTGCAGGTTTATCGGTGCGGAGAGCGCCATTGAAAGTTGGGGTAACCATATCGCCGCTCGTCATCATTTCATAAGCACATTGGCTGTTACGCGCTTCTGCCACCTGGAAAACCGAGGTGCCGCCAAGGCGTACAAAAAGAAGAATAATAGCTGCAATGATAATAAAGCCGAGGCTGTTGACTTTCATGCGGCAAAGAAAAGCAATAGCACACGGATGACACGGGCTGAAGCACGGATTTTTTGGATTTATTTGAACACGAATAATACGCAGTTGAAAACCGATGGAAACGGATTTGTTTATAACAGAATAAAGTTGCTGCTTACCAGATTCATCTTTATACCTTGTTTATTCTATGTTGATAATATTGGTGTGCTATAGCTGTGTGCCACTTTCGCATTATGCCTAAAAAAATAAAGACAAGCCACCATTTTTTAATGGTCTTTTTTGTTGCAATTGCCTTTTGTATAAATCAATTTCCTGTTGTAAAAACCTGGTATATTGGCCGAACATGAACGTATAAAACGGCTCCAGTGTTTCTTCTTCACGAGCGGTTTGTAATGCAGTAAAATAATCGCTTTTGTCTTCTTTAAAAACAATGGCTAATGGTAATTCAAATAAGACCTGCAGGTAATTCATCAATAAACGACTGGTTCTGCCGTTCCCATCATAAAACGGATGAATGGTTACTAAGTCAAAGTGGGCAGCAAAAGACAATTCCAGTTGTTGCAGGGGGGTAATAACGGTATTAAGGTTTTCATTTATCTTTTTTACCAATGCTTCGGTATAGGAAGGCACTTTATCAAAGTTGATAAAATAATAACCACCTGCGCTTACATTACCCTTTCTAAATTCACCTTTACTGGCATCTACAGTTCCCGGCGGGGTGTTGTAAATGCTGCCGGTGTTTTTCATTACCTTGCCGTTAATATCTTTAATCAATTGTAATGTAAGTGGCGTTTTTTGCCTGGCACGTTCTATCACAAACAACAGGGCTTCATAGTGGTCTTTTACCATCAGGGAATGTATCAGGGGCTTTCCCTTTGGTGTTAATCCTTCCTCCAGCAGCAGCCGTGTTTCATTTTCAGTTAATGTAGCTCCCTCAATCACAGTCGAGTGATGCGTAATAGCATACTGGTTAAACTTGTCATAATCCGTAATGCTATGCAGGTTTAATGAATTGTATTCTGCTAATAATGCTTCTACTGCGCTCATGCATACAAATGTAACTTAATTGTATTTGCTTACAGTGCCTGCCCATTGTATCAAAAGCGGACACTTGTTGTGCAAATGCGAACAGTAAATGGGGTGTAAAATGGATATAAGCTATTGGTAATCAATAGCAAAATGTGTTGGCACCAAGTTGTCAATCTAAGATACAGTTTTCATCATGTGCAATTGTATCTGGTATGTCTATACCGGATTTTCTTAAAAAACTTAAAATTTGAAGTTATGAGAACGCTTATAAGAATGACCGTAATGACCCTCGTAATATTTTCAGCTATTGTTTGCCTGGCGCAGCTTGGTGCTAAAAAGCATACCACCATTTGTAAGAAGTGCCAGCAAGAGGCAAAGGCAACTGTAACTCCCGATGCAGAAGACTTTAGCCTTATTGGCCTGCTGACAATCAAATTTATGTAAACCCGTCAATGGCGTTTTAAAACAAATTACAACAACATAAAAAAGAACAACAGTGGACAGAGTAATTCAGAAAAAGAAGTGGACAACTAAAAAGATTTTAACCATCGCGGGTATTGTGGCAATTGTAGCCTTGCTGGGTGCTTCGTATTATTTTACTTCGGGCGGCGCTAAGTTGAATGTAGATACGGAACGTATTACTATTTCTGAAGTAACCAAAGGTCCATTCCAGGTAACGATTCCTGTAAATGGTGTAGTAATGCCTATCACCACTATTTACCTGGATGCCATGGAAGGCGGGCGCGTAGAAGAGAAATATGTGGATGATGGTACGGTGATGAAAAAAGGCCAACCCATTATGCGCCTGTCGAATACCGATTTGGAACTAAGCCTTGTAAACCAGGAAACATCGGTATATAACCTGCTTACGCAAATGCAGATTGCCCGCAACAATGCAGTACAGAATACCACTACCAAGCTCAACCAGATGACCGATGTGGAAAATGATTTGAAGGAAGCAGAGCGCGTGTACAACCTGGACAAACGCCTGTACGACCAAAAAGTAATCGGCTCGCAGGAATTTCAGCAGGCAAAAAATAAATACACTTATTATCTCGAAAAAAAGAAGCTTACCGAACAGTTGCTGGAGCAGGATAGTGTATCTACAAAGCAGCAGCTTGCACAAGCAGGGCAATCGTACCAGGGATCACAAAATGCATTGGCAGTAATGCGCCAGAAAGTAGGTGATTTGATTGTGCGTGCACCTGTAGATGGTCAGCTTACTTCTCTCGATGCAGAAATTGGTCAGAATAAAAATAAAGGTGAACGCCTGGGGCAGATAGATGTACTGAGTGGTTTTAAAGTGCGCGTGGATATTGATGAACATTATATTTCACAAGTGTACAACGGGCTGGAAGGCAAGTTTACTTTTGCCAATAAAGATTATAAACTCACGATTAAAAAAGTATATACGCAGGTTACTAACGGACGCTTCCAGGTAGATATGGCTTTTGAAGATGATGTACCGAAAGGCATCCGCCGCGGACAAACACTGCAGATTTTACTTGCACTAAGCGACGAAACGCAAGCGGTTTTGGTACCTAAAGGCGGTTTCTACCAGCAAACCGGCGGCAACTGGATATTCCTCGTAAGCCCCGATGGTAAAATGGCTACCCGCAAAGACATTCAACTGGGTCGGCAAAATACCGACTACTACGAAGTGCTTGGCGGCTTGAAGCCCGGCGATAAAGTGGTAACCAGCAGCTACGACAACTACACCAATATGCAGGAACTTGTATTAGAAAATAAATAAAACGACTACACTAAAACAAACCATTAAAATCATTATTTAAACAGCATTACCATGGCAAACATGATAAAAATCACAGACCTGGAAAAAGTATACCGTACCGAAGAAGTGGAAACGGTTGCTTTGAATAAACTGACAATTGAAGTAAAAGAAGGCGAATTTGTAGCCATCATGGGACCTTCCGGCTGCGGCAAATCAACCCTGCTCAACATCCTTGGCTTGCTCGATGATCCCGATAAAGGCAGCTTTATTTTCAACGGCATTGAAGTGGCGCATTTCAACGAGCGCAAGCGTGCTGACCTGCGCAAGCACAACATCGGTTTTGTGTTTCAAAGCTTTAATTTGATTGATGAACTGACGGTGTATGAAAATGTAGAACTGCCACTGATTTACACCGGTGTTAAACCAGCCGAGCGCAAAAAGCGTGTAGAATATGTACTGGATAAAGTGCAAATCATGCACCGCCGCAATCACTATCCGCAGCAGTTATCGGGCGGTCAGCAACAGCGTGTAGCCGTAGCACGTGCCGTGGTAAACAATCCGAAACTGATACTGGCGGATGAACCTACCGGTAACCTCGATAGCAATAATGGTAATGAAGTAATGGAACTGCTTACAGAGTTGAATGAACAAGGTACTACCATTATAATGGTTACACATAGCGAGCATGATGCCCGCTATAGCCACCGCATTATCCGTATGCTGGATGGACAGACTGTTACCCAAAATATTTTGGTATAAACAGTCCTCCACGACGTTGCCAATGGTAAAATAAGCTGCACAACAATTTAAATAATCCTGCCCTGACAATCCACACACAGGGCAGGAATTTTTCTCGTTTCCTTGCCATTAAATGCATTCAGTTATACTGCTTAGCTACGCTTTTGCCCATACTAAACAGCAGCATCCATTTATTCTTGCAATACACCAGTAATAATATATTTTTAATTAAGCCGTCACAACCGTACAGCAGGTGTTCATTATCGAACACCTTTTTTGTGCTCATTTGCTGAAAGCCTTGCTGCGTAAGCGTTTCAGCGCTTGGCACAGCCGTTGAAAACTGAAGAGTGTGAATGTTTGTTGAAATAATAAAGTAAAGAAATAAGCATCGGTTTTCAGCATTGCCAATTTACAATTCACTATTCACAACAACTTACAACGCACGCATTATGATCAAGAATTTTCTAAAAATTGCTTTTCGCAATCTCTTCCGCAACAAAGGTTTTTCTGCCATCAACATTTTTGGATTAGCAATTGGTATGGCAAGCGCTATCCTTATATTGTTATGGATACAAAACGAGTTGAGTTACGATAAGTTTCATGAGAAAAGCGACCGTATTTATACCGCCAATAATCGTGATAAATTTAATGGTGAGTTATGGGCATGGAATACCACGCCGAAGATTTTAGGTCCTACCATCAAGCTGGAATACCCGGCAGATGTAGAAGACGTAGTGCGTGTAAACCAGAGCAGCTTTTTGCTGACGGTTGGCGATAAGCACTTAAACACATCTGGTTATTTTACCGACTCCGGCTTTCTCAATATGTTCTCTTTTCCGCTGGTGCAAGGCAACACTAAGACCGCTTTGAGTAAAGTAGATGATATTGTTATCACACAAAAATTAGCCAACAAATTATTCGGTACAGATAACGCAATAGGCAAAGTAATCAAACTGGATAGTTCCGATAATTTTACCGTAACCGGCGTAATAAAAGATTTGCCCAACAACACGGCGTTTGATTTTGAATTTTTATTGCCCTGGTCTTATATGAAAAAGATTGGCTGGGATGATGAATACTGGGGCAACAATTCTATTAAAAGTTTCATTCTTTTGAAACCTGGCGTAAACCAGGCTGCTTTTGACGCAAAGATTAAAAACGTCACCATCAACCATACTGCGAATACCGAAGATAAATCAACTACGCAGGTATTTACACAAAAGCTCGCAGACAAGTGGCTTTACAGCAAATCGGAAAACGGGCAATATGTAGCCGGGCGCATGGAAATGGTAAGATTGTTTGGTGTAATTGCTGCCTTTATCCTGCTCATTGCCTGCATCAACTTTATGAACTTAAGCACTGCCCGTAGCGAAAAACGCGCAAAAGAAGTGGGCATCCGCAAAGTAGTAGGTGCACAAAAAAGCGGGCTTGTAACGCAGTTTATCGGCGAAAGTATTTTGATTGCTTTCATTGCCGGCATTATTGCTATCGTGATTGTACAGTTGAGCCTGCCTGCTTATAACGATTTGGTTGGAAAGCAGCTATACATCAGTTACGGCAGTCCATACTTCTGGTTGTTCTTCTTTGGCTTTATCTTATTTACCGGCTTTATCGCAGGTAGTTATCCGGCATTTTATCTTTCGTCTTACAAACCGGTAAAGGTGCTGAAAGGTACTTTCAAAGCAGCGCACGCATTGGTTACACCACGCAAAGTATTGGTGGTGTTACAATTCACTTTTGCCATTGCACTTATCATCTGCACCATTATAGTAGAGCACCAGATTAGATATGCGCAGGAAAGAGATGCCGGTTATGTAAAAGATAAGCTGGTATTTACACCCATGCAAGGCGATATAGAAAAGCATTATGAATTAATAAAGAACGATTTGCTGAGCAGCGGTGCAGCCGTAGCAGTTACTAAATCTATGAGCCCGATTACGCAACGTTACAGCGATGGTTGGGGCTGGAGCTGGCCTGGTAGTAACGAGTCGGATACTAAAACGGATTTTGTAAGAATGGCATCGGATGCGGATTTTGTAAAGACCATGGGCGTGCAGTTGGTACAAGGCAGGGATATAGATATTCATGCTTATCCTGGAGATTCTACCGCAATGTTGTTGAATGAATCGGCAGTAAAAGTAATGCGCCTGAAAGACCCAATTGGACAAACTGTAAAGGCTGATGGCGAACAATGGCATGTAGTAGGTGTATTGAAAGATTTTATTTATGAATCGCCTTACGAAAAGATACAACAAATGGCGGTGATGGGACCAAAGTCGTGGTTCTCTACCATCCACTACAAACTTAATCCTGGAAAATCTACCGCAGAAGATTTAAGGCTAGCTGAACAGGTATTTAAAAAATACAATCCAAACTATCCGTTTGATTACAAATTTGCCGATGAAACGTATGCCAATAAGTTTAAAGAAGAACAACGCACCGGCACATTGGCTGCTTTGTTTGCAGGCTTAACCATTCTTATTTCCTGCCTGGGTTTGTTTGGCCTGGCAACGTACATGGCAGAAAACAGAATCAAAGAAATTGGCGTGCGCAAGGTGCTGGGGGCAAGCGTTGCCAACATTACTACACTGTTATCAACCGATTTCTTAAAGCTGGTAATCATTTCCTTCATTCTTGCTTCGCCGCTGGCGTGGTATGCTATGTACAAATGGTTGCAGAACTACAGCTATCACATTAGTATTGAATGGTGGGTGTTTGCAGCAGCCGGTTTGTTATCCGTAATCATTGCTATAGTTACGGTAAGCTACCAGTCAATTAAAGCTGCTATAGCTAATCCTACCAAGAGTTTGAGAAGCGAGTAGAAGAAGCCCCCAGTCCCTAAGGGAGCTTTTAACAGCGAATTTATTTCATTGCTCCCCTTTAGGGGCTGGGGGCTTCAAGCTTATAAACTATGTTCAACAATTATTTCAAAATTGGAGTCAGGAATCTCTGGAGGCACAAGAGTTTCGCTGCCATTAATATACTTGGGCTTGCATTAGGCATTGCTACCTGTTTGCTTATTATGCTGTACGTGCAAAACGAGTTGAACTATGATCGTTTCAACGATAAAGCAAACCAGATTGTGCGGGTAACATTTCATGGTAAAATGAATGGCGGCGAAATAAAAGAAGCTACGGTAATGCCGCCCGTTGCACAAACATTTAAAAAGGATTTTCCCGAAGTGCTGGATGCCGTCCGGCTGCGCAGTTATGGCACGCCACGCGTTAGTTATGGCGATAAGATATTCAGGGAAGACCCGATTGCTTTTGTTGATCCTAATTTCTTCCAGGTGTTTACATTGCCTTTTATAAAGGGCGATGCGATTACCGCTTTGCAACAACCCAATGCCGTAGTAGTTTCCGGATCGGTTGCAAAAAAAGTATTTTGGCAACAGCAA
>Ga0181463_1000333_pt1 | contig 12751 bp, 10 predicted proteins | sample InSIn1gowninarea_FD_119071 | JGI IMG/M metagenome (GOLD analysis project Ga0181463, IMG submission 119071) | Clean room microbial communities from NASA Spacecraft Assembly Facility at Jet Propulsion Laboratory, Pasadena, California, USA -... ... | reverse complement strand
AGATGTTTTGAAAAGAGAAAAACTTTATGTTAAACTCTCAAAATGTGAATTTGGCAAAACATCTCTAAACTACTTGGGTCATATAGTAGGGGGAGGTGAATTGAAAATAGATCCCTCTAAAGTGGTTGACATTGTAAACTAGCCTAAACCTAGGTCTGCTACAAAAGTGAGAAGCTTCTTAGGAGCAGCACAATATTGGAGGAAGTTCATTTCTAATTTTTCCTCAATTGCAGCTCCCTTACATGCTTTAATAGGATTGAATAAGGTGCTTTAGTGGGGAGGAAAACATCAGAAATCCTTCGACACCTTGAAAGAAAAGATTAGTATAGCACCTGTACTAGCACTGCCAGATCTACAAAGATCGTTTGAAATCCAAACTGATGCCAATGAGTATGCCATGGGAGCAATGTTGACACAGCACAGTAAACCCATATGTTATCATTCTGAGACTTTTAATCCTATAGTAGTTAACTATCCTACATATGATAAAGAATTGTATGCATTAGTTCAAAGTGTGAAAAAGTGGAAACATTACTTAATGGGCAAAGAGACAGTAATACATACTAATCATCAACCACTTCAATATCTACACTCCCAAACTAAGTTGCAGCAATCAAGACATTACAGATGGATGGGCTTTCTACAACAGTTTCATTTGGTCATCAGATATAAAAAGGGCATACATAACAAGGTTGCAGACATGTTATCTAGACCCATTATAAATGCATCTACCATACTTAAGCATAATTTTGTGCTACATGAAAGCTACATAGAACAATATGCTCAGGATATGGACTTTAAAGATGTATATGCAATTTTGAGTCAAGGCAAAAGAGTAGAAGAATTGGAATATCACATGAAGGACCGACTCTTATACCATTGTGGGAAACTCTACATTCCACAAACTGAGAAGATAAAGATAATTAGGGAAGCACACACTTCTCTGATATCAGGTCACTTTGGGGTAAGTAAAACAGTTGCACAGCTGCAAAGGTTTTGTTATTGGATTAAAATGAATAAGATAGTTTCTAGATATGTAAGAGGGTGTGCTATGTGTGCTAAAAGCAAGCCTAGCAACAGAAAACTAGGCTTGTACACTCCATTTCCAGTTCTTTCTCACACTTGGGGAATTGTTTCCATGGATTTTGTTGGAAAACTACCTAAATCTAGGAAAGGTCATGATTATCTATATGTTGTTGTGGATAGGTTCAGCAAAATGTGTATTTTTATACCTTGTAATAAACAAATTACAGTTGAACAGACTGCAAAATTGTTCTTTGAACATGTATGGGTTCATTTTGGATTACCCACTTCCATTGTATCTGATCGAGACACCCAATTTGTGGGGAAGTTTTGGTATATTCTGTGGGAACTGATGGACACCAAACTGAAGAAAAGCACAGCTTTTCATCCACAAACAGATGGTCAAATAGAAGTAGTTAATAGGACAGTGATCCAGTTACTGAGAGGTTATTGCAGCAAACATCCTAAGCTTTGGGATGAACACTTGTGTTATGTGCAGCATGCTTACAACAGAGCAAAACACTCTTCTACACAGAGATCTCCTTTTGAGACCTATTTTGGTTTCATACCAAGGTCTCCTTTGGATTTTGTCTTTGGTAAAGATACCATGGTTGATGGACACAGTGATGTGGACAAGGCAGCTAGGTTCATTGAACAGATCTAGGAGATCCACGAGGCAGTACAGGAACAGCTAGAAAAGAGCTGGGCCAAATACAAGGCTAGGCATGATAAGCATCAGATGGAGCATAGTTTTCAAGTTGGAGACCAAGCCTGACTATATATCAGCAAAGACAGGATGCAAGGTGAAGGTGAAAAGCTAAAGCCTATCAGGTATGGACCCTTTAAGATACTTGAGAAGATTGGTGAAAATGCTTTTCGCCTTTATTTACCAACTTATATGCACATATACTCAGTGATAAATGTAGATTGCCTGAAATTGTTTGAACCTTCAATGATGAGGACCCTAAAGAGCAAAGTCAATTGCCTTCTATTGATGACCTGCTACCTGAGTATCTTAATGAGTTGCAAGAAGACACAATGCTATACAGAAAGGTGAGGACGACACACAGAGGAGATGTTGAGTACCTCAGGAGTAGGCTCAAAGGTTCAAAGCCAAGCAGTGCAAAGTGGATTGAGATTGGACAAGTGAGAAAGCAATACCCTCACTTAGTCAATGCTTAAAAACCAACTTTTGGTGGTCCAAAAGCTTTTTCAGTGGGAAGGCCGTGATCCAAATTGGATCCATAAAAGACTGTCAAAGAACCATGACTGTATCAAGTCGGGACAAATCTCTAAAGAATTCCAAAACAGCGATAAAAAACACCCCTGAACCAATGGCAATGGTAGCTAGCGTGGAATGACGAGGCCTATGGAGACTGCATGGGAGGTCAAAGTATCCCCTGGGAGGCCCAGATCAGGAAAATAAGGAGGTTTTTGATGCGAGATTAGCGCTTAGCGCATCACTGGGAAAGCAGGGTCGAAATGGAGTAGTCTCGAGCACTCAGACGCGTGGGGAGCCAGAGAACTGCGGGCGAAAAAGTGAAAAAGCGATAAAAGGACAAAGGCGGGACCGCGCTCTAGAAACCAGTGGTATTGATTGGGGCACCCTCAAACGGTAAGAAGTTTTGGATGGAGGCGGAGTGATCCCACTCAACGATCGACGCATCGCAAGCGAAGGTGAGAGAAAACTGCCATTGATCATGCGCTAAAGGTCAAGCACATCAACCGCATGAAATGTGCGTATGGCATAGGATTTGGGGGACCCAGATCAGATGATTGAGTTTGCGCCTGATGGAGGAAGCGGAATCAATGAAGGAATAAGCCGCGATTTAGAAATACTTGTAGTCTGTTTTGACTACCATGGTGGAGAAAGACTTCATCCACGACGTAACTGAAGAAACAAACCGATGAAGCAAGCTAGCGCCATTTACAGGAGGACATGTGGCCACTCCCTGAGCACTGATGATGACGCCGAACAGGGAACTCCAAGCACAGCTGCAGAAGGTGAATTACCAAAGGTGGAAGAGGAACTGAACAGTCTTCGAATGAATGGCCTAAAAGCCATGAACAGAGATAGAATACAAAGTCGATAGTCGAAGCCAGTCCGAGAGACGAAGTACTAAGATAGAGAGACTAGAATCCTGAGAGGAGGATGGAACACAGAGAAAGAAGACAGTGAAGCAAAAGCAGAAAGAGGACAGAGGGCTGAGCTGACCACCAGCAGCATCGAGCACCAAAGGCTTGAGAGATCCGAGCCATCCTAGAGAGGATCTGTCTGGGCTGAGCACCACATTGGGCTCTCCACTGTAGACTAGAAGGTCACAGAGCTGGTAGGAAGAAGAAGTCTGTGTACTCAAGTGGCTTGGGGAATCCAAGAACCACCCTGCCAAGCAAATCTATTTTAGGTGACTCATATTGAGCTCCTGCATTGTAATTCTCTGCTAAAAGACACAATAAAACAAGGCCACCATTGAAAGCTGGACCGGAGATGTAGCCCTAGAGGATAGGATGAAATCCTTATTAATTTCTTGTGTTCTTGTATTTCTTACTATATTTCTCTGTTGTCTTTCCATTTAAATGTCTGTGTATTGGCAATTTCAACGATCTGTTGCTTCAATAACACAGAAGACACACCAGCACATGAGTCTGTAATACCTTTGTTTGATAAATATTTAACTGAGGTCACTCATAGGGTGATTATCAGATCACAAAAGCCTAAATTCAAAAATATGAAGATGTGTGGAGAAAAAGAGATAACAAGTATCTTTGTATTGTAAACTACTTTTCATTTATTTTGCAAATCATTTTATGTAATTTAATAGAACTATCACGGGAGTATGGCTTACATTGTTACCCATCCATTTGGCAAGGTGATTCTACACCTTACTGTAGTCTAATTGCTATTTGCATTATTAGTCCCTGCCTTCAGCGGAACTATAGCGATCGCTAGATCATTGATGGAGCATTAATTCATTCTTTGACCAATTTTTTTTTTGCTCTCACCTTTTAACCAAAGTTTAATGTTCCCAATTTCATTCTTTGAAATTTTAAACAAATTTTTTTGGTCGAAAAACATTCGACCTCTTATTACAGCCTTCACATCACCTGATGCAGGAAGATTGCGGCAATATCATTTTACCCAAAGTTTGTTGGCAGAGGAAAATTTGGCTATATCTAAAGTTTTGTATTGAAAGAACCTGAAGACTATACACTAACTGACTTCCCAGCTTCAGACACCTTTCACCGATTTTTGCCACTGCTTCCCCACGGCTTCTTCCCTATCTTTAGACACATTTCACAACTTTTTGCCACCGCTTCCCCACAGCTTCACTATTCAACTTCCCTAACTTCAAACACTTGTTGCCACCTGTCACCAAACCTGCAAAATAATTTACATTATTAGACCTTTCACTAACACATAATTTAATTTGTCCCAGTTTAAGAACTAGATTGCAGTGCTTACAATACAAATCCAGGAGCTTAGAACAAGTATGGTTATGGTGTCCTCACTGTAAAGTAGTATGTTGTTCTCACTGTGAAGTAGAGGGGCATAATGATAATGAATTCCCTTTGCTTTGAGGCAGGGTTCGCTTTGCTTTGAGGTGGAGGTGGAGTTTAGTAGGGCCGTAAGGGATTTTCACAGTGGAGTTGTGAAAGGCCCTGCAATCAGCCCTTTCCAAGGTGGAGTTGCTCAGGTGCAAGAATCTAAATAGAGAAGAAAGTTTTTTTTTTGAGGCAAGAGACAAAGCCAGTCTTTGCCAGATACTTACAACAATAATGAGTGATCCTAATACACGGGGGCGTCACTGACAAACCAATATTATATCACCTACGTTCATATTGGGGCATTAAAAATGGAAAATTCACAAAATAATATATTGGGATTATAATGAGGTCCTAAAGGGTTTTAATATACCATACAACAATATATATATCCTAAGGTATTTTTTATACAATTTTTTGGCCAAGCGGAGGGAAAAATATCGGGCTACATCGCAGGGGCGGAGGGAAAAATATCGGGCTACATCACAAGGGCAGAGGAAAAAATATCGGGATACATTGCAGGGGCAGAGGGAAAGAGTTGGAAATGATTCATTTTGGAGTCGAGGTGGAGTTGAACCACTCTGCTACCCTAGGAAAAATATTGGGCTACACGCACTCGGCTACATGCAAGGGCGGAGGGAAAGAGTTGGAAATGATTCATTTTGGAGTCGAGGTGGAGTAGAACCACTCTGCAACCCTAGAAAAAATGTCGGGCTACACACACTCGGGCGGAGGGAAAGAGTTGGAAATGATTCATTTTTAGTCGAGGTGGAGTCGAGCCTCTTTGCAACCACTCTGCAATCCTAAGCCTTTCTGCTTTTGAATCCTAAGAGGAGTTGTGTTTTTTAGTTTGAACCAAATAGGACCACTCCTCAAATCCTCGCCCTACCTCTTTCTTGTTCGAACCCATGTCCAACTACCCTACTTCTCTATAATGAACACATCAACTACGTCATAGTAGCGGGCTTCTCTAACTGCCGTGAGCACATGAGCGAGACCTACCAACAAATACCTGGTAAGCAGGCAGGAGCACTTGGATGGAAGGATACTACTAAGAAAGGAAGGCAAGGCAGGCTTTTGTCACTGTCGATCGATCCAAAAAATCAAGATGAGGTGGGGATGATCAATGAAATGGATACTCAGTTACAAAAATGGATACAGAAGGAGATGTGTTGCCATACTGAGTGGGTAGTGAGATTCGTCGAGTTTAGTTTTGTCTGACCGCCTTTTTGCCTTTCCAGATTGAGTGAGACCTACTTCTTTCATTCGAATCTCTAAGCATGTTTTCTTGCTTATACAACAAGGCTACCTTATTTTCACCCACCTAGCTACTCTCTTGTTCTCATTCCGGAGGGAGTCCATAACCTAAAATTAATGTGTTCTATCCAGCTACGGTAACCTTCAGGATCAAAGATTTAAAAATTTATGGGTTCTATGAACACCCAACACAAATAGAAGAAGATGTGAGGAGTCAGCTTGTGGACTGAAACAAGCAGTATTAGTAGTTGATTTAGAGGAGTTGACTTGTGGAGTGCAACAGGCAATATTAGCAGTTGATTCAGAGGAGTCGGCTTGTGGAGTGCAACAGGCGGTATTAGCAGTTGATTTAGAGGAGTCAGCAAATATCTATAATATACAGGTAAATCATTAAATAACTATCTTGGCTCCTTCACAAACATGCTGACAGTTTTGACTTCTTTTAAGAAAAAATGATAACTTGAGACTTCAGAATTTTAGCTTCTTCAATTTGGATTTTGACTTTGCAAAACATTCTCAGAAATTTCTTCATGTAGCTTGAACTTCAAAAGTTTGGTAACCTTTGACAGTGGTCTCAAAATAGGACTGATGCCCAACATAGACCTTCAAATAATGCATAGGACTGGATTTTTTGGAGATTATCCTTCTAGGGCCTATGCATAGAACCATACACGAATTTCAAACTATAGACAAAGGGTTTTACTCCTTTATAGGATTTATATAGTTGCGAATAGGAGGGCCTTAAGTGCCTTGCAAAACTAGAACAATCCATTCTTAATAATTTCACTGATCAGTAATGTACATACCAAAGTTTGTGTAGATGTTCATAAATTCGGTGATTTGGAAGATTCATACTTGGGGGCACCTTTTTCTTTTTTGCTCCAATGTGAAGAGGTGTGGCTTCTATTATGTTGCTAGATAATTCATTTGACTCTTCACAAATATGGTCCTTATGCCTTTGCTCTAATAAAGAAGGTTTGCAGTTTTGATTGTAGAGATAAGAGGACTCTGTTGATTTCTGCTTTTCATTGTTCAAGACTTGGGGAAATTGGTGTACAAAATAAAAATACTTATGTTCCTCTAGAGCAAAAAAATCATCATTGAGGATTTCATAACTTGTGTAATGTTGATACTCATTATTATAAATGCCAATGTTTGGTGAAAAATCCTTATTGTTGTCATATTTAGAGCAAAGTCTCTTGTCCTCGGAGGGATATTCTATCCTCAATTCTTGTGACAAGTCTAGGGAGGTTATTCCAACACTTTCATAACATGACACAGTCTCAAAACCCTCATGACGGATGCTTGTGAAGGGCTCAGAAGTGGCTTAGAATCAAAATTCCCCTCTTCTTCGTGATCATCAGACATCGATGGTCCATGCAAGTAGTGTATAGGACTTGCCTCTACCCAACCCAAAATATATGGTCTGATGATTGATCCATACTGATGAGAGGATCATTATGAGTGTCCAGGCTTATGTTTTCATTATTATGATTATCATGTACATAAGCCATAAGAGAAGGGAGTTTTCTTGTTTTTATTTGTGAGCATAAATCCCACGCCAAATTCATCTCAAAATTGCTACTATTTTCTTCTTCTGTATCTGCAACATTGTTTCCTATGGTGAAGCCAAAATAAACATCACCAACTTGATGCCAATATTCACTAGACAGAGTGACACATGTATCATTTGAAGGTGGTGTAATAATGCCATCACATTTTTCATGTTGGTACTCATTTATGTGTTAAGCAATCACTTTAGATGCTAAAATGGCCCTCCTTCCTGTCATTGTTGCCGCAAGGTTGTTCGTGTTACAAATATCTAGTGTTTTCATATTCAAATTTTGAGCATAATCTCTCTTCCATAAATGCTCCACTTTCTTTTTTTACCCAAGGAAAAATCGTAATCTTTCATTAATGTTGAAAAATTACATATAGTAGATGCTTAACAGCATATGCATCATTGACTATTAGTCATATCAGTATGTACAAATCTCAAAACTTTTCAAAGCCCATTCCTGAAATGGCTGGAAAAAAGAAACATATGCACCACGCAAGGTGATAGCATGAGAGAGCCTGAAGAGTATTTTCAAAAACTGTGATATTTACAATATATACACCATGCAGGGTATTTTCATAAGTTATATTCTGCAAATAAAAACTATGATATATACAATGTAAATGATAGCCGAGCACTTTCAGCAAAAACTTAGGGTCCATCTACCCTCTGATATGCCTGATCTATATATGGCCTATGGTAATATTGGTACTGTGTTGTACCCCCCTACTCTTGAATCATCCACTAACCTCTGGGTAGTAGCGTGGCCTCCTTGGAAAGCCTGTCAGCGATGTTGTTATGCTCCCTGTAAATATGATGACAAATGATGGAATTAAAATGTGCTTTGAATATGTTCACTTCATACAATATATTTCTAAGTGTGCGTGCATGGTAGATAGTGATATTATTGAACCAATTTATAATGATTTTGGAATCCCCAAATATCTGTAGATTGTTGCATTCATGGCTTAGAGAAAAATGCAGTAAATGGCGAAGGGTGATAAGTTCAGCTTAATTGTTTGTCCCTTCTCCAAGTCCCATATTGATCCTAAAAAGATGTTGGTCAGAGAGGTACAGTAGAAATCCTCCCCCACACCAATGTTCATGCGCGGCTCCGTCAAAATAAGCCCAGGGGGTGGTTTTATCTATGGGCTCAGGTGCAAGTACACCGTAGGAGTTAAACTTCCTCCAAATAGTTCTCTGAACATCATGGCTGGCTAAGACTTGGTTTCCATAGGAGCTGCAATAATGCTACAATAATTTTCCCCATAGGTGCTGTCCAAAGTGGAATTTGGCCCTAGTTGTCAATTTTAAGAGGTATTTACATGGTTGAAACAATTTCAAGATGCACAAATGTTTGGCCTATCTAACTTAATAATGGGCATTTTTAGAAAAGCATTTGAAATTTTGGTTACAAATCATGTTAAGATTATGAATTAAAAATAGTTGTACAATGTTTTTCCAAGTTCCGGTGCAACAATAAATCAACTCTCAAATTTGTTTTAATGATATGTTTTATTTCTGGTTTTAGTTCCATTTGAGGAATCCACCGATAGTATATTTTGAATCAAAGTGTTTCATCCAAATAGTAATATGTCTTCATGTTTTTAGGAGCTTTGAATTGAAATTTCATACTTTGCTTCCTTGCTCTCTTTTTTATAATAACCAATATGCTTGTGGAATTTTACTTACTTTTTCATTTATTTACGTGCAAAAACAGATGGATTTGTTTTATAAAATTGCTACCAGTGAAGAAAATTCTATCATTAGCGTGGTCAAGTGTCGATAAGGTTGTACATTTGCTGAAATTCGTGATGAAATTGTGGATGATGAAATCGTTGGATGCCCTTTTGGTTTTATCCAAGATGGAACAGGTTTAAATCCGAAGCAAGAGAAAAAATGGAAAGTTTGTACAACACTTGTAGGCATCAAGAGGAAACTAGGCACATTTGATGTGGAAGAACAATGTTCAAATGTAGTGAAAACAATACCAATCTTTGAAAACATTGAAGTGAATGTGGAGGGACCTATGCATAAACAACCAAGAGTTGAAAATATGTCTTTGTCAGTGGAACAAGCCATATTTGTTGATCCTAGAGTATTGGCATCTTGGGAAAAAAAAGTTAAAAGTTTAATGGAAGAGTTTGTCAATGAAAAAATTACTCTCAAAGTATATTCAGAAAAGGGAGAATCTAAAATAAAGATCCATTGTGAAATTTGTGGCATTGATTATGGAATAGGTGATGTATCCTTGGCAGCACAAACAACACGCAACTTCAAAAACCATCATATGAAAACAAGGGCCCATCAACAACGCCTACCAATGCCAAGTGGTAGTGAAATTCCTTCATGTAATGAAGTACAATAGACAATGATGGTTGGAGATCAATTTCGTATTGATCAAGCAATCAAACTTCTAGATGATTTCAACAAGACACAAGAACCTAATTTGTTCAAGGTGGTGGAAGCAACACTTGCAGACTATAAGGACATGAAAAAAGTGAGAGTGGAATGTACATGATGCAATAAATGGTTTTGTTTAGTGGCAACAAGTGGTAATATTGTCAGTTCTCTAAATGAACACATGAAATCAAAGAAGCACGCTACTACTACTACAAATGAGGGTTCACATGAGGAGATTGGGTTGAGGAGTGGCATGGTTGGGAGACCCAAAAAGCCTACCAATGATAAGTCCCAACAAAATTTGACTAGGTTCTTGGTCCCATTATCACCATCAATATTACATAGGGGTTCTACAAGTGCAGATCCTTCTACTTCAAGAATGTTATTTAACAACTTAGACTAAACTTGAATATGAATTTGTATATTGTTTTATTTATCGTTTTGCTTCCATTTTCATCAATGGAATCTAAAATTTCATCCAACTCATGTCATCACTCAATTTCCATTATTTGCAATTCACTTTCATTATGTACAAATATGATGAAGATTGGAATATAGGGTTGGAACAACTAGGTGGAGAAGTGTCAACTACTTCATCCAAAATTTGGAATGTTGGATAATTTTGTTCCTCTATCCATGGTTTAACCCACTAAGAAGATTGAGTGTAATTTTCTGGTTGCATTCCAAGAGTTGATAAAATGTCTTGTGCATCCTTCAATCCAATCTTAAGGGCTTCTACAATTTTAGCATCTGTGGATATTGAATCATATTGCGACAATATATCAATGTTTTGTATTGTTTCTTGGTGCAATCTATTCCAAATGATTTCTTGCTTCTTATGAGATTTATTAAAATGAAGCCCTTAGGGATTTGATTCTTCTTCAACAACTCTATTAAGGGTTCCAACAACATGAAGCAAGTTAGTGAAATCATAGGCCCTCTCCACTCCAACCATCCCACCAACTTTACTAAACAAGTTCTCACATACATCTGACCCAATAAAGTGCAAAACACATGGAAAGTTAGAGTAATGATCTTGAAACAATCTCATCAACAAAACTGCAGAATGACAAGAAATTTTCACATATTGATATGCTTCTCTGCTGATGAAATTTATGTTGACATTAGTATGAGATTGTTTATGTACCCAACATAACCATAATGTGAAGAAATGATGAACTCGTGAAGCATTTCACACCCCTTCCCAAAGGCTCAAACTATGAGACATAAAGATGTCAATGTAGTAAGCAACAATAATTAGATAAGTCTCTATAGCTATTGTCCTCTCGAACTTTCCACTTGGTGTACTTATCAACTCTTTCAAACACCTCTGAACATGCCTTGAAGCAATGCGTTGTGCAGATCCCCAATTTTGTCGATCCATCCTCTCTATATCTTCACCCTTAAGCTTGTCATCACCACTTTAAAAGTGTGATAAACCATTTTGACATGACCAAAACTTATGTAATCATTTCCTAAAACCAATTCTCGTCGACCGCTAAACAAAGGATTCACTAGCTTTTTGCCGTTGTGGATGTAATCTTGGTCATGCAATCCTATTACATTGCAACCATTGTACAACCCAGTCAGCCTCCACCCTTCCCAAGGAATTTGATATTGAAGACCCGATGTTGAAGAATAATCCTTCAACATAAGTTGTCTTCTTCTGCTATCACCATCTGAGGAATGACCAACAATAGGTCCCAAATTATTTTCCACGTGTTTCTTCCACATAGATTCTACCTTTTCCCATTTTTGATAAACAAATTTGCATTGAACCTATTGCACGTTGGATGAACAACCACAACCAAACGAGGAAGCCTTTCATGTAAAGGGTTTGCAATAATAACACGTGCGTAATGGCCAATAACACTGTTCTTAAAAGAATATGTTATAATCTCATAGCCTACAGCTTCGTCACTGACTCTCACCAAGAAATGTGATTGACATTGATGTTCTTCTTTCGTACCACAAAACCCCACCAGTATATCAATTTTTGCTACCCACCTAACATATTTTTTCACAACTGTTTCAACTTCAGCGAGCAACATAGGAATTGGGCCATCTATACCATGCTTGGCTTTATAAGAAGCATAAACTTTTCCAACCACCTCAAAAATATGCTCGCGCTCCCTTGGGATATATGCTAATGACTTTCTAACTTTCCTTAATGTCGTAGATATTGAAGGACCATCTAGATTCAAGCTAATAAAGCTATGTAATATAGGGCCTCCCCATAACTTGATCATCTCATAAAGGGATTTTGTGGATGTACTATACCTTCTCCCTACTTTTGCATGCATCAAGTTATGAAAAATATCCTTGACAAATTCCCAAACTACATCTTTACCTTGTAATTTTCCTTGCTTATGTGCCTCACACACATCCTTGCAAAACCTAAAGACATCCTTCCTTTCTATTGATTCAAACAACTTTTCCTTTAGGGATCTCATTCTAATAGAAAGTGTAGCAACCTTTGTCCTCTCCCACCAAAGAGATCGCATTGTTGATCTATGATTAGCATTTGTAACCCTTGCAGCATTCTTCAATTCATTGCGAGTCAAATAGTCGAGTCTTCTACCTTTTCCTGTATCTCGTTCACTTCTTTTATTGGTGCACATTGATTCACGATATAATCGTATCCTGAAGTCATCACATTCTAGAACCAACTTACAAAAGTTGCATGCTAATGAATCAAATGGGATCCCTGTTTCAGAAGCCCTCTGGCAATGAATATACCTATATGTACCATCAATATGACATTCAATACCCTCATAACATAACATGATCTTGGTATACTTCTCCATGGCCCATAATTTTCCACCCCTTTGATCGTCCATTAGGACCTTTGTTTCCAATCTCTCCTCTTTTCTATCAATATAAGGATACCAATACCCACAACTTTGTAGTAATAAGGGAGATAATTGAGCTGTAATAATATGACAACAAACAAATAAATTTGATGTA
>Ga0181463_1000120_pt3 | contig 12763 bp, 12 predicted proteins | sample InSIn1gowninarea_FD_119071 | JGI IMG/M metagenome (GOLD analysis project Ga0181463, IMG submission 119071) | Clean room microbial communities from NASA Spacecraft Assembly Facility at Jet Propulsion Laboratory, Pasadena, California, USA -... ... | reverse complement strand
AAGGATTACTTTCCCGCGACAACAAAAGGAATGGCTATGTCATCAAACACGTTAGTTAGTAACCATTTTGCAGCTTTTTCGTTTTCCGCAACGCTCAAATCACCGTGATAGAGACAGAAATTGCCCTTGCCTGACAGTGTTTTAATCTTCCACTTAGGTAGAAACAGGGGAAGAAAATGGACCTTTTCAGCCCCTATAGCGCTAAAAACTGCAGCATCTTTTTGTGTAACCGATAAAAAATCAGCTTTATCGGCGATCTGTTTCTCATAATTCTTTAAGAGAAAACTCTCCCATAAATAATAAAGCTTTTTGAGCAAAGAGTCTGAAAAACGATAAAGGTGATGGTAGTAAATATGTTCAACATTATGAAGCCTCACAAAAAAACTTCTCCCTTGAAACCGGGTGTCATTCAACAACGAGGTGCAATGTACTCCCTCCATTAAAACCGGGTAGTCATCCATTGCAATTTTTTCAGCTAACTCCGAACTCACCCGGCTCTTAACGATATAAGGATATCTTAGGGAAAGGGCAGCCGGACCGGTTGTTCGTTCATAATAGTTGACACTTTCGCAATAATCGTTTAAGATCGGCTGTTCATCCCGCCCATATTTAAAGCAATGCAGGTGAATTTTTATTCCCAATTGTTTCAGCGCTGGCAATTTGTAAAAGAGGTCAAATACACCACCATAATCGACAGGATAGGGAATGTTTAAGCTTATTATGTGAAGGTGTTTATCCAATTCCATTTTCTTTATCTGCTGTTGCTTCCTATGTCAGTTAATATTGATGCTGTCTGCGTTGATGACAAACCCCTACATTACCAGTATTGCTTTTAATTTCAATCCGGATAGTTTAAGAATTTTGTGAACCGTCTTGCCGCTTCACAAACCAGGTCTTCGGCGGCAGTCGCGTTTCGAAAAGCCTTTCATAAAAATGCAGTAATATTTTCTCTTCGTTTTGCCAATTCAACTCTTCTCTTGCCGTAAAGCAATTCCGCTGAAGAGTATTATAATAAACAGTATTGCTGAGCAGATTGTTTAAAGCCCCTGCAATTGTTTCAGGTTGAGTATCAGAGATTAACGTTGCTACTCTGTAAATGTCATTCAATATTTTGTACTGCGGATAGTCTACACAAACTTGTGGTACACCTGCCATGATATAGTCAAAAAAGCGGTTAGACAACGATTGATATTGGTTTAAACCGTAGCATTCGAAAAGCATGACGGCGGCAGTAGCGCGCGGTGTAATGTTTTTCAACTCCTCAGGCGGTACCATTCCCATCAGAACAACTTTATCTTGAACCCCTTCAGTCACAATAAATTGTTCAACTTGTTTAAAATAGTTGCCGTCGCCGCACACTACCAGTCTCGCATTCACTAACTTCATAGCTGGGATAAGCGTTTCAAAGCTTCGTCCTTCATTGACTGCTCCCTGATAAATTATGAACCGATCGCTGGCATTGGGAATGTGAGGTAATGTTGATAAAAATGGAAGGTTCCTTACTATATCGTATTGGACCCCATACTTTTCCTTAAAATAACCTGCAATAAAATCGTTAACTGTATAACCTTGTGAATACTTTGGTACAAAGACTTGTTCAATCATTTGCCAGATGCGATGGGTGAGGGGGCGGCTGATTACTTCCTTTAATTCCGTAAAAAGTTCGTGAGCATCATAAACCCTTCGTTTTCTTCGGATTGCCGAAGCAATGAAATTTGGTATAATTGTATCAAGATCAATGGCGACGTAGCAATCTGTTGAAATAAAGAGAAGACAAAAAAGCAGCCTAAGGTTAAATTCAAGGTACATTAATTTTCCCTTCTTAAAACTACAATGCAAACGCTTCTGCCTATATCCTTCCCTTTTAAGTATAATTGACGTCGCCATTTCTCTCCCTATCAGGGTAACGTCGAAACCAGCATTAGTTAGCGAACTGCATATCCGATGCATACGCTGGTCATAAATGAGGTCATTTGTTACTGTAAAAGTGAGCTTCTTCAATGTCCATTTTTGCAAATATAACATCGGACATCATCGTGAGGACGGGCGAATTACGGCGAATAGTAAAGTCCATTTAGTGGGACAGGCTCGGTTAAAAATTCGCTCCAAAATTAATAGAAAGATCAGCTGCCGAACTGGTTGATTAAAAAGCGTTCGGCATTTCTCAATTCTTCTGCCATTTTGCAACTGTTGCAGGAGCGGTTGCATCACATCACTCGTCTGCCCGTCTGACTGCAGGTTTATGGTGGTGTTTGAAAGGTGGTTAAAAACATCAATCGATGAAGCTTTTAGAAGGACAGTTAGAGGGCGGGCACCCCGAGTTGATCCATTTCCCGGAACCAATCTTGTTTTATGGTGTTTTCGGTGAAAAGTGCGTAGAATCGTGTAACCGCCCGACTTTCGCGAAGGAATTATGGTATTCTTAAACAAAACAACAGTTGAGCCGACACTAACTTGGTCAGCCGGCGGTACTGTCTGTTAATTGTTAGGGTTAATATCTACTATATTAACCGCGTATTTTTCGGGCTTTTTCTTCTTTTTCATCAAAGCTAAAAGCCAGTGAACCGTTGCCCGCAATTAAGAAGTAGACGAGTAATAAGAGAACCAGAAGAGAAATAATAAATCCTGAGTAAGGTCGCAATACGTCGTTGGAAAAGTTGACAAAAATAAGCGCACCTAATAAGATCGGTATTTGAATGAGGCAGGCAAAGCGGGTAAAGGCACCCAGCGCGAGAAAAATGCCGCCAAGAATATGGGCAAAAACAATATAATGTCCCAGCATTATAGTAAAAAACGAACCATAGGAGAGGTGGTTTGAGATCAGCTCGTTGATTACTCCCATATTTCTTAAAAAATCGATTCCCTTATAGCAGAGGAAAATTCCAAGACCGATGCGAACGATGTCAACCCACATGGGATGATGGGTTTCGCCCCAATGTTCGATTCTTTCAATGTTAGTCATATGGCAATTTTTAAAGTTTTGTCGGCTACTGCTAATTTACAATATTTTTTTTTGTTAATCAAAGCAGGTGTTAAATTTTATTGTTGCTAATTAATTAAGAAATATTTGATTTTATAATTTCGGAATTTTACAATATTCTCATACTTTTGCAGCCAATATAAGAAAATAAAAAAATTGGTGTCTATTTAAACAATTCGTGATGTCTTTAACTACAGAAAAAAAAGCAAGCATTTTTACAGAGTTCGCTGGTGCAGCTACAAACACAGGGTCTATTGAAGGTCAGGTAGCTTTGCTAACTGAACGTATCAGCCAGATTTCAAAACATTTGCAGGCAAATAAAAAAGATTTTTCCACTCATCGTGGACTCATGCAGCTGGTGGGTAAACGTAAGCGTTTGCTGACTTATTTACAAAGACATAATCTGCAGGGTTATCGCGGATTGATCGAGAGATTGGGCTTAAGAAAGTAATTATCTTCCTATGATATTATCTATTCCCAACTGAATACACCCAGTTGGGAATAGTTTTTTGTGTTTGTACCGTTTGGTCTGCATTATTAAATTATTAATCAAAACACCAGGGCTTTTTGTCCCTCCTTTGTACCTGTTGTTTTGTTTCAAACATTGTTATCTATATGTTATCTCAACCTATTAATGTGAGCTTCGATATCGGCGGAGGCCGCGAAGTAACAATTGAAACAGGGAAATTAGCCCGTCAGGCAGACGGAGCTGTTACTGTTCGCCAGGGAAATTGTATATTATTAGCTACTGTCGTAGCAAACACCGAGGCTCGTGAAGGCCAGGATTTTTTTCCTTTATCAGTAGACTACCAGGAGAAATTCGCAGCCGCTGGTCGAATTCCGGGTTCTTTCTTTAAAAGGGAAGCAAGACTGAACGACTATGAAATATTAACCAGCCGGTTAATTGACCGTTCGCTTCGTCCTCTGTTTCCCGAGGATTATTATTGCGAAGTGCAGGTATTAATCAGCTTGATTTCAAGTGATCCCGAAATTATGCCTGACTCTCTGGCTTGCCTTGCCGCCTCTGCAGCGCTGGCTGTTTCAGATATTCCCATTAAGGAAATCATCAGTCAGGTTCGTATCGCCCGAATCGGCGCCGATATGGTTATAAATCCTACTCGTTCTGAACTTGAAAAGGCTGATTTTGAATTTATTATTGCCGCTACCGAGAAAAACCTGATGATGGTTGAAGGTGAAGCAAAAGAATGTTCAGAAGAAGATCTTGTCAATGCTTTGCAAACTGCTCACGAAGCGATCAGGCTGCATATTGCGGCCCAGCAGGAATTAAGAAATAAGGCCGGAGTAGCTGGTAAGCGTGAATATGCAAAACCAGAAGAAAACGAAGAACTGAGGAATAAAGTAATTGAATTTGCAAAAGATAGGATCAGGCTTATTGCGAAAAGTGGCTCAAGCAAACACGCACGGAGCGAAGCGTTTGGTACTATTAAAGATGAGTTAGTAGCAAGCCTCGGCGCTGAGGCAACAGACAGCGATAAAAAACTGGCAAAGAAATATTATGCTGATCTGCAGTGGGAGGAAGTACGAAACATGATGCTTGACGAGAGAATTAGACTCGACGGCCGTGGCCTTGAAGATGTTCGTACTTTAACAATGGAGGTAGATCCGCTGCCAACACCGCATGGTTCAGCTCTTTTTACAAGGGGCGAAACGCAATCTTTGACCACCGTAACTTTTGGAACCAAGCTTGATGAACTGTTGATTGAGAGTGCCGCAAAATCTGATTACAGCAACTTTATCCTACACTACAATTTCCCGCCGTTTTCTACAGGTGAGGTTAAGATGATGAGAGGTGTTGGCCGAAGGGAAGTAGGTCACGGAAATCTGGCGATGAGGAGTTTGAAGCAAATGATGCCGGGCAACGATTATCCATATACAGTTCGTGTAGTAAGCGATATTCTCGAAAGTAACGGTTCCTCTTCTATGGCTACAGTATGTGCGGGCTCACTGGCTCTTATGGATGCCGGCGTTCCTGTTGCAAAACACGTAAGCGGCGTGGCTATGGGACTCATTACCCGCAGCACAGGTGAATTTGCAATTCTTACAGACATCCTTGGAGATGAGGATCATTTGGGAGACATGGATTTTAAAGTTACAGGTACCCGTGACGGCATTTGCGGTGTACAAATGGACATTAAGGTCGACGGTCTCAGTATGGATGTAATGACGCAGGCGCTGCAACAGGCCCGTCGTGGTCGCCTTCATATTCTCGATGCAATGTACGCTTGTATGGCAGCTCCGCGTCCTGAGGTTAAACCACATGCTCCGAGAATGGAGAAACTGTTTATTGATAAAGAGTTTATCGGTGCAGTCATCGGGCCGCAGGGTAAGGTAATACAGGAGATTCAGCGTGAAACGGGTACTACAATCAATCTCGAAGAGGTTGGTAACGTAGGTGAGGTGAGCATATTTTCACCTGTAAAAGAAGGTCTGGATAAAGCCGTCGCATGGATCAAAAGTATTGTGGCCGTACCACAGGTAGGCGATGTTTATGAAGCGACCGTGAAAGGAATTAAGGAATTTGGTGCCTTCGTAGAATTTATGCCGGGCAAACAAGGTTTATTGCATATCAGTGAAATAAGCTGGAAACGACTGGAAACTATGGAAGGGGTGCTAAATGAAGGCGACGTAGTGAAAGTGAAACTGATTGGACTTGATCCTAAAACAGGAAAGTTTAAACTCAGTCGTAAGGCTTTAATGCCTAAGCCTGAGTTCAGACCAAGAGAACAGGAACAAAGACCGGGTACTGATAACCGCGGTTAATCAGCTAAGATTATAAGATCAAAAATGGCCCGTAATCCGGGCCATTTTTTTTTGCTTAAAAGGATGTGGCCTGCGCCATTCATGCCAATATTGACAACCCTGATACATTCTTTACCAGGAAAACTTATCTACATATGTTACTAAATCATTCACGGTCTTTTATATTTTCAATTCTAATTTTGTTGAACCATTTACAAACTAACTGCTAACAGTTGTTTACCTAAAATATAATCAATGCAACAGCAGCAAAATACCGGGTTTGAACCGGTCTTAACGCACGAGATCAGGTTGAAGACAACAGAAAGGGAATGTCCTAAATGTGAGGCGGTTCTGGTGCTCAATGAAAATGAACAGTGCTTTGAATGCCTCAATTGCGGATATATAGATTGTGGTGATGATGAATGATTGTACCAGCGTTTGACCTCATCGTCAACTAGCCCGTTTTATTTTTCAGTTAGAGTTGTTTTTGCTGGCTTTACTTTCTTCAAATAGTTGTAAATCGCTTTTAGCTCAGTGTCGTTCATCCTTTTAAAGGTATTCCATGGCATCTCACTGTGCTCAATTAATTTACCCATCCTAAACCGTTTTATAAACATTTCCTGTGTCCATCCAAAAATCCTGCTAGTTGAGTCAGGGGTAAGGTTAGGCGGCGTTAGTGTTGCAAAACCTTTTTTCTTCATCGGGCTACCGCCCGCAAAGGCTTCTGCGACCGGCGCACCTTTTAAGTCGTGCCTCGTATGACAACCCCCGCAGTTTGCAAGGTTGTGAACCATGTAACGGCCATACCCGGCAGTTGTGTCAGGGACTATTTTTTCAGCAATATCTTCACTTGGCCCGACCGGCTCTACCATAAAGGCATTCACCACTTTGCCCAGAGCATTAAGACTGTATTGGGGTACCTGGTTGCGCACCGGCTTTTGTGTACGCAGGTAAGATATGATAGCTGTCATGTCTTCGTTGCTGATATTATGGAAGGGCATAAAGTTGAAAACCGCTGTACCATCTGGGTGCACTCCATATCGTAATGTCCGGGCAACTTCGGCATCGTTGTATTCGCCAATTCCGGTTTCCTTATCCGGGGTAATGTTTTTTGTATAGATTTTTCCAAGCGGTAAAGCAAATAGTTTGCCGCCGCTCAACGGTACGTCTAATCCCAATTGTAATAATGAATCCACATTCGCATTACTGTGGCAGTCTGCACAGTGAGCAATGTCAAATACCAGGTGTTTTCCTCTTGCTATCACCGCCAAATCCCCACTTGCCTTAATGGATGGGTAAGGTGCACGGTATTTCTTGTGTTGTCCGGTTGCAGTAACAATAACAATCCCGGTGAGGATAGCAAAAATGACTAAGCCTGTCCACTTGATTACTTTTTTCATCTGGTCCCTTTTAGATGTTTAATGTGCTGAAAAGTGTTTTCAATTGACAAAGCTGTTTTTAATTAGCAGGAATGTAAAGACAGAATGCAACCAGCGGCAATTTTTGTCGATAGGCTGCAGATAGCGTTTAAGAAAGGGGTGGGCCGTCAGCACGGGTTGTCACAGTTTTGCTACATTTGTTTGATTTACAGCAGCATTAATATGGTACCGAAAAAACAAGGAATTGACATTATAAATGAGGTGTTGGAAGATTGTATCGTGGCCTACCCGATTTCTTCGTTTATAATCAGTTTGTACAAGCAGTACAGAGAGCGGGGCAGTTTGAGTAAAAAACAGTTACAGGGTCTTCATGGAAAGGCGTCTAAAATAAAGGATATATCACCGGGTAAACTTGCAACAATCGAAGCAATCATCAACAAGATGCCTACGAGAGATAAATCCGTTCTTCCTGCGGCGACGCTAACTTCTGAAAGAGAAGAAGGCGTGGGCGATATGATAGAGTCGATATTAACAGTATACCCTCAGCACAAAAGAGTTTTGTTTTTTAAATCAAAATATGAAAACAATGAAACGCTTTCTGCGGTCGAGATTGGCGAGCTGGAAAGATTTAAAAAGCTATTGAAATAGCGTTTTGAAACGCAGGAGGCGGTACATCAATTGCAATATCTACACAAAAAAACTGACATGAAAAGTATTTTAATCGTAGCCTGCGTCGCTGGTATAGTTTCAGCAATTGCGATTTATTTTGTCACTGAAAGTGATAAAAATTCTGCTGCCGTATGTTTTGGCACCGGGCGTAGGACCTTAAAAGAAACAATGTTCCTATATAATGCGCCGGCTGCCATAGAAAGAGTAATTGTATGAACTGATTGTACATGACCGATCGCGATTCCATTCGTTCAATTCCTTTTATCAAACCGTCAACCCCTCAATAGGGAAACCAACAGAACCTTATTGACAATCTCAATTTTTTTATACCTCGTTTCAACTGACGCCTTATTTCACGCAAAGTCAAATTCTGATAATTAGGATGATTTATACCGGGGCAACAATAAATTAATTAACTCTATCTATATTTTTTGGTATCTTAATGAGACATCTTGGTCTGTAGAACCGGATGCCGTAGCATTATAAAACCGATTTGTTCGATATCCAGCTAAAACTCTGATAAATGAAAAAACTTACCTATTCCATTTCTACCCTATTTTTTCTCATCGTCTTTTCCCGCGGTGTAGCGCAGCGAAGCGCGATTGGATTATACGGAACGGCAACGGAGTATATCGGCGACCTCAATGCCATCAATTACAAACACAACTACAGCATATATAAATTCAAATTCTTCAAGCCGGGAGGTGCTATTTCATTGCAGCAATATCTCAACCCTTCGTTCAACCTGGTAGAGATGCTTTCATATAATCGTTTACAATATGCCCGGAATGCGCAAACAATCGGAGTCGACGCAGATTTCATCGTTCTTAATTTGATGCTGAAATACAAGTTGAACAATGGTTACCTTCTTAAAGAAGATGCAGCAGTTTCACCATTTGTAATTGGTGGAATGGGTGCAACCCGCATCAACTCGAGACAACTTTTAAATGGGGTCGAGGGAACCAAAATTTCGAAGGGACAGACAAAAGCTAATCTGGCAATTGGCGCTGGTATATTTTTCAGGTTCAATGATGCGATGGGCATTGAGGCTTCCAGCATTTTCGAACGGCCGTTTTACGATGCATGGGATGGCAGGGTAAATGGTAGCAATGATATTTACCTGCAGCATAACCTTGGATTAATATTTTCCTTGAAAAAGCCCGTGGATACAGACAAAGACGGGGTGCCTGATAAAAAGGACAAGTGTCCTGACACGCCCCCCGGCGTGAAGGTTGATGCGAAAGGTTGTCCAGTAGATACCGACGGAGACGGAGTGGCGGATTATGTTGACAAATGCCCTCAACAACCCGGTTCTGCAGATCTGGCCGGCTGCCCCGATACAGATAAAGATGGCGTAGCGGATATTGACGATAAATGTCCTGCAGTGCCTGGTCTTGCTAAGTTTTCCGGTTGTCCTGATGCTGACGGAGATGGGGTAGAGGACTCTAAAGACAAATGCCCGAATACTCCTTCCGGAACGCCGGTTGATGCAAACGGTTGTCCGCTTGACTCAGATGGTGACAAAGTGCCTGATAACTTAGATAAATGTCCCAACACTCCGGCCGGTACCGTAGTTGATGTAAATGGTTGCCCGGCAGACAGGGACGGTGATGGCGTAGCGAATGAGGCAGACAAATGTCCTGATACTCCTGGGCCTGCAAGCAACAATGGCTGTCCCGAGGTAAAAGAGGAGACAAAAAAACGGTTGAACTTTGCAACAAGAGGTATTTATTTTGAAACAGGCAGGGCAACCATTAAACCTGTGTCTTTCCCCAAACTCGATGAAATCGTTAGTATTATAAATGAATATCCCGACTACAATTTACGCCTGAGCGGTCACACTGATGCAGTAGGCAGTGATTTGAGTAATATGATACTTTCGCAGGCAAGGGTAAATGCCGTTAAAGCTTATTTGGTTGGAAAGGGTGTAGCTGAAAACAGGTTGGAAGCAAAAGGTTATGGTGAAACAATGCCTATTGCAACAAATAAGACTGCAGTAGGCAGGGCGCAAAACAGGAGAGTTGAAATGGAACTCTATTTAAAATAGGTGACAATAAGCATAATAAAAAGGAGCATCTTAGCAGGTGCTCTTTTTTATTACCGCTATACCGTATATAGTTTCAGAATTTCGCGCAATTTTCGGCCTAAATATTAATATTTCAACTGGAAATAAGAGGTGGTTTCTGGTTTATTCCGTTTTATTCTTAATGGCTTCAGCGAACTAATAATCTTATTTCCCGCCATTTCAACGCTCAATTTTCCTTTGGGTTTTCTCTCAACCAAAACATCTTCCGGTATTTCGAAGGGGTCATTCCCTTTACCTTCAAAAACTGTTTATTGAAATTAGCAACTGTGTTGAAACCGCTTTCATAACTGGCACCTTCAACCGTTATATTCGTATCATCGGTCAACAATTTACATGCGTAACCAATTCTTACTTCGTTTAAAAAATCAATGTATTTTTTCCTTGTGCTTTTTTTAAAATAAGAGCAGAAAGCCGGAATACTCATACCTGCTAACCTGGCTACTGCGGATAATTGAACCGTCTCTTTAAAATTCTCCATAGTGTAATCAAAGACACGGTCGATGCGTTCCCGGTTCTTGTTGTTCACCTCCTTTACCTCCTGTGTTGACAGGGTGCAGTACTCTTCTTTATCCGCCAGCAAGTCCAGACATTCACATAAAGTAATAATGCGTCTGAAGTTTTTTTGTGTTTCCAGCGCTTTAATAAATCCGTTTAATAACTCCTTGCTTTTGCCTGCTACCTGCAATCCCTGTAAAGAAACTTCCAGCAGATTTTCGATTCCTTTACATTCCGGTAGCTTGAGGAAATGGTTTCCCCAAAAGTCGTGTCGAAAGTGGACAACAATTGCACTCGTGATGATCCCGGCACTTTTTTTAAATGTATGTGGCAGATTTGCTCCTAAAAAGAAAATATCTCCAATCTGAAATTCACCGACATAATTACCAATAAAGCTAAGACCTGCACCTTCGGTAAAAAGGATCATTTCGTATTCAATATGTTGGTGCCAGTTGACCTCGAAGTTTGGAGTGCGATGCGTACGTGCAACAAAAGACGTATCATCTGAAAGTGGTAAATGCTCAACAAGAGGTGTCATTATACAATATTAAGTAACAAGGTGAATCGAAGATATTGTTTTAATTAAAATAGTTTAGGTAATGCGTAAAAAAGTAGCAGAACTTTTGTTGAATTGAATTTAATTTGCTGTCCCGTTGCAATACTGTAAAGCTTGCCATTTAAAAACCTATTCTGCTTTCATATCTGCAATTGATACATAAACATTATCATTATATAGTTAATTAAACTAATTATGCTACTACTTGGTATTGACGTTGGCACATCTTCCATAAAGGTATCCGTGGTGGATTCTCAGACCCAGCAATGCATTGCATCAGCTCAATTTCCGGATACAGAGTCGGAGATAAAATCTATTCAGCCTGGCTGGGCCGAGCAGTCGCCTGAAATGTGGTGGGACCATGTACAGCAGGCTATTAGACGTCTTGCGACTGAGAGCAAGGTTGGGCTAAAAGATGTAGGCGCAATTGGAATTGCTTACCAGATGCACGGCCTGGTTGTAGTAGATAAAGATCAAAATGTTTTACGGGACTCTATCATCTGGTGTGACAGTCGGGCGGTGCCTTACGGAGAAAAAGCCTTTCAGGCAATTGGTGAGCAAAATGCCTTGTCACATCTGCTCAATTCTCCCGGCAACTTTACTGCTGCAAAGCTGGCATGGGTGAAAGAAAATCAGCCTGAGGTATATGAAACAATCGATAAGGTAATGCTTCCGGGCGATTTTATAGCCATGAAACTTACGGGCGAGATCACTACCAGTTCTTCGGCGCTTTCAGAGGGAGTCTTCTGGGACTTTCAGCAGGATGGTTTATCAGATGATGTGATGAATTATTTTCAATTTGGGAACTCGTTGATCCCACGAGTGAACCCGGTATTTTCTGCACACGGTCAGGTAAGCACCCAGGCTGCAGGGGCCCTCGGTTTAAAGGAGGGAATACCGGTTACATATAAAGCGGGAGATCAGCCAAACAATGCACTATCATTAAATGTATTACAGCCCGGAGAAGTGGCTGCTACCGCAGGTACCTCTGGCGTTATATACGGGGTAAGCGACCAGCTTACTTATGATAAACAATCGCGTGTGAACACCTTTGCCCACGTAAATCATTCCCGCGATGACAAACACGTTGGAGTCCTATTGTGCATCAACGGAACGGGGATTTTAAACCGGTGGGTTCGCGACAATGTGGTTCCGGAAATGTCATATACCGACATAAATACCGCAGCATTAAAAGTACCGGCGGGAAGCAATGGCCTGAAAGTTCTGCCCTTTGGAAATGGTGCGGAACGGATGTTGAATAATAGAATGATCGGGGCGCATTTTCACGGCATCGACCTCAATTTGCACAAAAGCGCCCATATTCTTCGTGCTTCACAAGAAGGTATTGCTTTTGCTTTCAGATATGGCTTAGACATTATGCGTGAAAACGGAATGCACCCTACGATCATCAGGGCTGGAAGGTCAAATATGTTTTTGAGCCCATTGTTCACCGAGGCCTTTGTCAATGCCACGGGAGTGCCTGTTGAGTTGTATCAAAGTGACGGAAGTGTAGGCGCTGCCATTGGAGCTGGAATAGGCGCAAAAGCTTTCATGAATGAGCAGGAAGCTTTTAGTAAAATGAAGCCATTGCAATTGATTGAGCCGGGTGACGAGGAAATGTACGATGGCTTGTATCAGGAGTGGAAGGAAGTATTAGAAATGCATTTACATAAGGTAGATGAAGGCATTGGTTATAAGGCTTAGGCGGCCGGATACGGTCCACCAGATAAAGGATAGGGGATACCAGGTACCGGACACCGGACGCCGGATACAAGGAAGCGGCAACCAGCAAGCGACAACAGGCAACGGGTAGCCAGTTATGAAAGCGGTGTCAACAC
>Ga0181463_1000242_pt2 | contig 12773 bp, 14 predicted proteins | sample InSIn1gowninarea_FD_119071 | JGI IMG/M metagenome (GOLD analysis project Ga0181463, IMG submission 119071) | Clean room microbial communities from NASA Spacecraft Assembly Facility at Jet Propulsion Laboratory, Pasadena, California, USA -... ... | reverse complement strand
AAAGAGACCCTGTAGGAGAAGATGAGCTGGCTGCCATCTTGGAAAATTTAGGGGATTATGGGCTACCTTCTAGTCCAATTGCCCCTCCTGAAAAACCCTCCGAGGAAGAAACAAATAATGAATTGCATGAAGAAATCGCAGGAGAAGATAATCCTCCTTCTTTTGAGGAATATAGTGTAAATACCAACCGGGAACAATCCGTTCCCACAATACCAGAAAAGAACCCGCCGGTTGTTGACAAGGAAAATATAGATGCTAGTCAGGAACAACCTGTTCCTGAAATGACAGAAGAAACCTTCGATGGAGAAGGAATAGAATTAAGGGCTACTCAGAAGCCCCCGGCCGAAGCAAAAGAAATTAAGAAGCTGAAAAAGAAGCAGAGAAAATTGTTGAGTACCATAGCTCAGCTTCGACAGAAAATTTGAAGTCTGCAAGCCAGCTTAAGGATGAGGAGGACCACAGGAAGGAGAAAAATGACAAATACCGCAAGGTCCCACAGAAGGGGAAGACAAAGGGCTGCTAGGCGCCCTGTTGATCGATATGCTGGTGATTGGCCTGAAACCGTTCCAGCCAGCACTAGAAATCAAAGTGTCGTTCCATCCGAAATGGGACAACAGAATACTGGCCCTAATGATGCTAAGGAACAGACTGCTGTTCCAAATAGTCCAGTGGAACCAGCTGCTGTTCCAATCAAAACAAAGCCGCAGGATGACATTCCTTTTGCAGAATGGCCTCCACACCCCTTCGTTCGTGTCAAAATAGAAAAGGAGAATAGAGCAGTCCAAACCGAGCTGCCACCCTTAGGGATAATAAGAGATAGAAACTCTAGACAGCAAAGTGTAAAGATCCAGGTTAAACTCCCTGCCTCCGAGAAATTATGGAAGAAAGACCCAAAAACAAAGGCCTTGTGGCACAAGATGAAGCAAGCCCGGCAGGAAGCCGACTAGTTAAGAGAACAAATGATCCCTCGAGAAAAATACGAGAAACTGCAGCACGAAACTGAGCAGTTAAAGGAGCAGACGATTCCCCGAGAACAATATGATAAATTGCAGCAGCAATTGAGGAACATGAGCCAGTCAGAAAGTCAGGCCTTTGACGGATGGAAGAAGGAGCAGGAAAAGGTCGCCAAGGTAACACGACGGTTAGATGCTGCCATTAAGCAAATGGATACTGTATGTTCATTGTATAGTGATTTTTTGACTTGTAGGGCTCCTGCAAAGAATTATGCCCTATTTCTTCTTGAAAGGTATCTGAAATTGAAAATTAAAGTCGTCAGGGTAGGTGCCCCTATCCAAATTAATAACGTAAATGACTTCATTGATTGTTGCAAACACTATGGCACTAAGGTCCAAATATTTCTCTGTGAATTTTACTTACATAACCTGGTACTTGATGAAGAAACCGATTTAAACCTGGGTCCTTTCATTGGAGACATACAGTTGTAGGCTTTTGTTTCATTTGGGGTGAACCAGTTGAAATGGCTCAGTGCCTACAATGCCTTTCAGAGGCAAGAACATAGCCTAGATCTTTGGGTAAGGGCTGAGCCTAGGGATCCTGTTCAGCTATGGAACTCACATAAAAGCCTTATGAGGACCCCAGATGTTATAGAGATGTTAGGACCTATGCATGAGGACGTGATCCGAACCAGCCTAGACTACTTTTTGGCCATTAAGGACTCTGCCTTGGATGCTGCGAAATTCCGCTACCAGGTCTCTTCCCCAAGAATTCAGCTTAGGGAGCCGTTCAAATATGAGAACTTTGAGTTAGCTGCTAGTCGGATTGGCCTTTATGGCCAGCGCATTCTCCAAGCTAGACTCTCCTGGTTAGGATACCGGTTCCACAGCCCAATTATTTGGCACCCTGCACCTGGATACCAGGCTTTGTATGATATGCCTACAGATCAATTGGATCAATTCTTTGATAATTTGGTAGCTCACCATGGTTGTAGACCTCCTCATGAGGTTCCCTCTCCTGCCTACTCTCTTACAGCTCTCCATGTTAACTATAATGTTTTAATGAGGCCATGAAAAATGGTAAGCAGGGGGGTGTGTGGAGTCTTGGAAAGGTATGTTTTAATGAACAATTTGGTGGTGTTTTAAGTCCTAGTTGTAACCTTTCTATGCTATAAGATTTAGCGAATGTAATGGGATGAAGCAAGAATAACTCAATTACTAATAGTTGCACTCTCTATGCAGAAAATGGCAAAGAAGAAAGGTCATGATGCGCAAAGTAAAGGAGTAACGGTTGTCCCTCCACAAACAAGATAGATCCAGACCCGAGCGAGTGAATCAAGGGAAATCAGCCCAAGTCGAAGTGAAGGACTGACAGTTCAGGAAAACAGACAGAGGAAAAATAGGAGTTAACAGTTCAACAGATCCCTCAGGATCTTTGATCCTGAGGGATCGTTATTTTCAATTACTCTGTTTTTCTAGTTAACTCCGTCATGAATTGTATAAGAAGGGGCAGCATCAAACATAAAGGGGACTTCGGGAAAAAAGGATTATTATTATGTATTTATATTTTCTGTTACAGACTTGTCAATGAGAGAACTCAGTTATTGAGCTTTTTTGAGACTTATTTCCGTTGTATTACTTTTGATGCATTAATATAATATCACTGGTGCTATTTTCCTTTCGCATCTGAAGTAAGCCCCGGCAGTGAGCCATTGGAAGCTAAGGGCCCAGCTCCAATAGTCACTGACTGATTGTATCATTACGATTTGTGTGGTGTGTATGCCTGTGTTAAGAAGAAATCTGGTATGCTGTTATTTTCCATTCTGTAATCAATTATCAATAGTTTCCTTTCTGTAAATCTTTGTAATGAATTTCTATGCTACTTTCCAGAACGGATCAACCATTATAGTTCCAAGCTAATCACTTCTGTTATAAAGTTGCAGGTGGACTAATAATGTTAGGAAGATGGTTATGAGAGGATGGAACTGATAGTGTACCTGAATTCAGTGTGATTATGCATTTGCTATGTATATGATTGATGTTTCCTGTCTTTTTATAAGTTGCCATTCCATATTATCGAACTGTTGTTTGTATAAAGGATTGCTGTTCCATATGACTGAACCGTTGCTTGTATGAATAATTGTTCCTTGCATTGTATAATTGATGTGAAGAAGTAAGAACTCGCGAGACTAGTTTCTTTATTGCCATTCCTTTTATTGATGTTCCATTTCTGAATTGTTGTTTCATTTCCGATTTGTTGTTCCTTTTAATTGCATTTCTTGTTTTACGTGTGAGAGGAGGATCAAGGCTATCGTGAGATAACAGCAAACGCTGATATGCTCCCAGATCCATGACCCATACTCTAATTTCCTTTCTTCGATCAGTTGCTAAAGGGATGGGATACTGGTTCCGTACCCTTGACTGATAAAGCTGCTGTGTGAGATTTATTTCTGCAAGCGTAGTTTAGTTATAGTGTAGCATTCATTTCCTTCAGTATTTCTCAAAGGCCTATACTACGAAACACTACTCTAACAAATAGCCTCAGATTGAGCTACCCTTTACAATAACAAAGCGTTCCTGGATTGACTTGTAATGTGAGATAACTAGAGGTGAAAAAGACCCTTGTTACAGCTCGACAACCTTGAGGGTCATTATCATTATTGGTGATTCCTCTCGCGCTTGTTAATGGTTTACATCATTGACCGGTAATCAAGTGACCTCTTTCCATGTTCGACTTCAAGAAAAACACTCACATGGATCGACTTGTACTTAGAGTGAAGATCGAAGGAGTTTGAAGACCCCATATCTAGTTTCATCCATCCGGGCTGGGATATATATTCAGGAGATAAAGACATTTGACATGTACATCATTGTAGCAGATGATCATCCTACTCAAAGGATGATAATTTCACCGAAATTATCGGTCTACCATCAGACGATTGTCTGTTCTATGTACTAGAATGAATTTATGAAGCTGAGCATGGGAATGCCTGCCTCAGCTAGATCATGAAAGTAGTATGAAAAATAATGTATTGTATTGTATCTTATTACAGGTCTCTTCCCAGCGTTGGATGAACTTCGGATCCTCCTGTTAAAGCATTTCACCCGATAAACGACCTAATACTTTAGGGGGCAACTGTTATAGACATTTTTGTGCCTTACAGAATGAAGCATGAAATGTCAATAATCTAAGGGATCCAAAGTCCCTAAACATGTTGTTCCTAACCCTAGAGGAACAATGTCAGCAAACCACAGCAATTGCAGTGAGTTCTCCACTAAAAAACACTCAAAAACAAGTCAGTTCTGGATCATGTCAACTGCTCCACTGAGCATCTGCGCTGAATGTCAACTGCCCCATGGTCTACCTGTGTTGAATGTCAACTGTAACAAAGGCCACCTGCGCTGAGTGAGTTTTGACATGTGGAAGCATCATTCCTCAAAGTGCCAGTGCCCAGGAAGCTTCCAAAATGACACTTGGATCAAAGAAATTGATTTGTAATAGATAAGAGGTACTAAACCTACCAAGTGGGAGAAAGGATCTCTGAGTGGACTCAAGAACTGATAAAGAACCGGAGTTGAGGAGGACATAAGTCACACATCAAACTGTCTCATGCTCTCTCCTAAGCTCTATAAATGGATCTCTTTCCCATGAGATCCAGGAGGCTGGAATTTGGTATTGACAGAGAATTTCTTTTGTTTCGATAGAGCTATTGGGTGATTTGCTTTGAAGGAGGTGAAGAAGGAGATTCTTTTCTGCTGGGGAGATGATGCTGGATTGGGCCTCTTCTGGTTGTATCATTCCCTGAACCTTATTTACCTCATCAATAAAACCATTTGAGATTCTTCTACATGCATGTATATCAATGACGCTTTGTTGTATTTGCATGTTTGATTTATTCTAATCCTTAGATCAGTTATGAATGCATGCTTCTTGTAGTTTCTCTCTCTTTCCATTTTACAGGAACTCGGTGTAGCTGGGTCAGTTAAAGAGCAAGTAGCTAGGAGCAAGCAGTGAGGAGTGAGATCGGATCGGCGAACTAGCGAAAGATATCGGTTAGTTATACCCTTCTCCTCTCTTTGCATTTCATAAGGAAGAATATTCGGATAGTTTTTGTCTTTCCTGTTGCTGAGGTACTGTCACTCCTTAGAGTGGGATAGGGTCATTCCATATTGGATACTTTTCCCTACAACAATCCTTTAGCTAAACATTTAGCCATGAAGTTGAAGCCCCTCATTGGCCTTACAAAGTCCTTTATCAAAGACTTATCATCGTTTTTCAATGAGTTGATGGATATGAAATTTGATCTTGGAGATAGTCTTGTCAGTTTTGATGTAGTTTCCCTGTACACTAAAATCCCTATTAAGGAAGCTATTGATGTAATCTTTCATCTCACTCATCCCGACACTACTACATTTTTCTATTTTGAAGGTGAGTTCTATAAGATAACCTATGGTGTGGCCATGGGATCCCCCCTATCCCATATCATTGCTAACCTATTTATGGACGGCTTTGAATCTAAGGTTTTATCCTCAACTATATTAAATCTTAAGATTTGGAAAATATTTGTTGATGACACCTATGGCATATGGCTTCATGGGCCCAATATGTTAAATATATATTTCCATCATATTAATAATCAGTCTAACTCCATAAATTTTAACATGGAGCAAGAATTTGATGGTTTCCCTTGTTTCCTTGATGTCCTCATCTCAATGAAAGTTGATGGTTCTTTCTTCCATCAGGTTTATCAAAATAAAACTCATATTGAGTAGTTTCTTCATGCCAATTCACATCATTTTCCTGGTCAGAAAATAGGTGTTCTCAACATGTTAGCCACTAGTGCTCTAAGGATTTCTGATGAAGACCACCTTTCTAATGAAAAATACCATCTCCTTGAGTTTTTTATTAATAATGGATATAGTAGGCAGTAGGGTATTAAAGCTTTCCAAAAGGCTAGTAAAGGTCCTAGGATTAAGAAATACCCCATTGATTGTAATTCAAGAGTTCACCTCCCCTTCATCCAAGGGACAACAAACAAGATTAGGAGAACCTTGAAGAAGCATGATGTACCCTCAACCTTTAAGCCCCTCAACACCATTAGAAGTTCCTTAAAATTTTTAAATACCATGTGAACCTTATGGATAGCAAAGGCATTTATGTTATCCCATGTTCTCGTGGAACCTCATAGATTGGTTAAACTGGTTGATCTACTAATGAGAGGATTAAGGAACACATTTTTTATATCAAGCATAGATAGACCCGCTCTTTAACTTTGGAAAAACATGCAGAGAAGGCCAATAATCATATATGCATTGAGGAGGCTAAGGTTACTGCAAATATTTCTTGTTTTCATCATCATAAGTTTCAGGAAGTAATTGAAATTGAGAGGAGATCCAATAATCCTAATAGTGATGACAAATGGATAATTTAGTAGTTGTTGGATTCCTTCCCTTTCTTCTTGTTTTTTTTTTCCTTCTTTATTTCGTATTTTTGTCTCATTTTTTTATTATCTTTTATCTGTCATTATGTTTTATTTTGATTTCACCCCATACAATATATTAATCCTCCTTTGTTTCCTTTCCTCCTCTTTATTTAATTCTAATTACTGTTAAAGGTTATTTTGAGTATTTTGTTACCATTATTTTAATAAAATCTTAGAGCCTCAATTTTTAAGTTTGATTTTAATCCATAGATCGACCTAATGTCCAAGTACCAAGCACTACATTACTAAAGTAACCCATACCATACTCCGAGGAAAATCTCAAATGATCTTCAACTATAAGATTAGATACTCATATTTAATCCTTTATAATTAAGTAGAAAACTATGTTCATAGTTATTTATACCTATTATTATTATATTAAATAAATATATATATTTTTCCTTTCTGACATTTGATATTTTATTATTAGTCTAAAAATTAATTTAGTCCTTCTTTATCTCAGGGAGTTTTATTTTATGACATTTCTCATCAGAATAATGTTAATTATATTATTATTACCTTAAATTATGAATTAGTTATTATCCTTTAAATATGTTTAAGTATATCCTAGTCCTACTCAAATCTAAAGTTATTTTTATGATTTTATTTTTTATATATTTTAACTTATTGAGTTATAAAAAAATAATTATTTAAGTTAATTAGGTTAAAATTAAATATAAAAAAATTAATAAAAATAATTATCAAGTATTATAAAAATTATTTAAATACTAAAAATTGTTTCCCTTTTCCTCTCCAAGTCAAGCATATTCATTATCTTATATTTTTGAGGATGACCTGTCTTCCTATTTATCCTTCTACCTTGATTTGATTCTTCATCTTATCGTGAAGATGAACCACACTTTCTGGTTTGAAATGTCTCGACCAAAATCTTCCATTGTGATTTTTTCAGAAAATGTTTTAAATATTCAAGGTAAGTGTCTTTATTAAATTAAATTCTATGAAATGAACAACACAATAAACCTAGATTTGATATCACCATTTACCATTTCTTGCAAATATAAAAAAAATGGAAAGCCCCCAGCCAAAAAAAAAAAGAAAAATAACTTGCAAAAAGGATTTAATCAATAGGAATAGATGCATACCAGAGTGAACTCTTTGTAAAATATGTAAACCCCCTAGAATTATTTCTTTTTGCTGATATATATATGAATGTGCAAGAACCATGGTGCATGCAAGAAAATGATAGCAAATCCAAAAATTAACCATGAAAGTTGAAACCTATCACAACAATCTAAAAAGCCTGAGATTTGAAAATTACTTAAAAATTAATTATGCATCAATTTTTTCTAAATATATTCTTTGATTTAGGAATGGAGGGCTTTGGGGCACCTATATCCTAGTGCTAGGTTTTTCCTAGCCACTTTCAATCCTTTGTTTGCAGGTTTGTCATCACTCATATTAGTCATGCATGCTGAGTTGCCACCTAATGGTTTATGTTGTAGACCACCATATGTCTGATATTTTAACATTTCATGGCCTAATATAGGTCATTGTGTGTTGTTGTCGACTTCAAGTGAAAATTATTCTATGAATATCATCACAGTCGGTTTAAAGGTATGATGAGATTTATTACCCAATCCATCTTTAAAGAAGGTGTTATATTTCTAAGTTAGATTCTAAGTCAACACGGTTGCCATGCAAGGGATTTTCCCCCCTCCACCAAATGAAGCAATGGACTTCCATGCCCTTGTAGCTTCACTCTCCAAAAAAAATAGATCTAAGGAAGTGCAAGAAATATTTGTGAAGAATAAGGAGGCTATTCCATCATTGGCACTTCATATGGGGTTTCAAAGAACTTCCTTTGCATATTTAGAATGGGCTTTAGTTGGTATGTTCACATGAATGTGGCCATCCCAAAGATCTATGGAGTTATTTCTGGAGTAAACTTGGAATCCATTGATAAAATTAAATATTGGAATGTATGGATATGGGAATGGTATTTTTCCTTCCTATTTGAATTTAGGAAAGATAATGATGTAATTTTTCGAGATGGACCATATTTTTTGGGGCTATAGGTATGTATCCAAAAACATAGCCATTGGACTTTGATCTGAATTAGTAGATACCAAATGTAGTTCATGTTTACATCAAGCTTCCACTCTTCCACTTTCATGATGGAATGTTGATTGTTTGCATGAAATAAAAGTGGACCGGGGAAATATACGAATAGAGATAAACACAAATGATTTCATCTTGCATGTGAAAAAATTTGAATTCAAGTAGATCTATAGAAATGGTTTCCCTCATAGATAAATCTAATGCAGGGATAATGGACTCAATATTAGACCCTTGACTATGAACAATTATGATATTTCTTCATCAACGAGGCCATTTTACAAGAAACTATAAGTAGTGACAAACAAGTAAAGGGGAAAATCCAAAAATAGGACAAGAAAAACAATTGAAAATAACAAAAAAATGGTTGGAAGAAAGGAAAATCATATTGAAACTTTTATACCATGTTAGAATATTGAAAATATACATAACAATAAACAAATAAGAAAATTACTAATCTAACCTCCTATTTATTTGTTTGGAAGCTTAGTGACAAATTCCAATAATGGTACTAGATTCCTCTTTTTGCGAGTACCAATTTTAACTACTTAAGTTCTCAATCTGGAAAAGTGAAAGTGTACTTGTGAAGAAAAGCAAACATGGGCACATTTGATCACGTTGATCCTAACAAAAAAATGGACACCCTTGGAAGCCTCTAGATACAAGTGACCTCGAGCTCATTTGGACATCAGCAAGAATCTTCTTCTTCTCTTCTTGATTGATTAATTTCCACAAATCTGAGGTAGGGTCAAGAAATTTGGTTCGTACATGTCTGATATTATAGGGTCCAAAGTTCACATTTGTTTTAGGGTTTTCATTTGAAACGATAGGCATGAGACATGTAATTTTCAATTATAACCACAAGCAAGAAGGCACATATGTACTATTGGAAGCTTTCAGCTAAACATACACCTCTTCCTCTACATGGTTGTGCTATAGGGATGAAATTTGGTATTTGAATGTAGTTAACTGAAGGAAGGACAATTTGAGTCTGATATGGGTTGATGTTAGGAGCATGTTTCTTATTGTTTTTAGGTTAATTTTGTTCTATGATTTTTTATATAGCTCATTGTACTCTCTATTAAAACCTTTATGACATTCTAATGGAAGAATAATTACAAAGGGATTTCCCCATAGTTGGGTTTCCCTAGTCATTGACAAAAAATATGTTGTCTCTTGTTGATCTGTTAATTGTATCCTTTCTCATTGCATTTATTTTTCTATATTCAATTACTGTTGATTGGAAATATTGATTATTTTTGAAGGATTTCTAATTAAAGAATTGATTTCGAATAAAGTAATTGAAAAAACAAAGAGTATTCTAGAATTTAACATGGTATGAGAGAAAAATTGAACGACAAGACCAAAAGGGGACAATATTTTAAGAAATCATCTTCCGAAAGTTGAAAGATCCTATCCAATCAAGTCAATATTTCTTCTCGTTTCTTCAGGGAACATGAGAAGGTGGGTGACTTATCTAACTTTGCTACATGGAAAATAAGGTTGGATATCATAGCTAATAATAATTATGTTTTGGAATTCATTCAAGGACAAGTACATAATCCTCCTGAGAATGCTTCCACGACTACTAAGGAAAACCACAAGAAAGGTGAGTTAAAAGTGAAGAAAATTACAGTTGATTGTTTACAAGATAATTTAATTTCATATGTTAGAAATTTTAGGAAGTCGAAGGATATGCATGATAAGTTAGCTTGCATGTATGAAGTCAAAAATTTGAATGAAATAATTTTCTGTAAATATCAACTCAAATATATGAAGGTGAACAAATGAGATTTTGTGCAATCCTACCTTATGAGGATATCATGTTTAATGACCAATTGTAGAGAGTTGGGGAAATTATGCCTAATAGGGAATCAATGAGTGTAACTCTTAGAGGTATCCCTCAAATTTGTGAAACCTTCATTACCACTATAATAAATAACAACAAATTTTCATCATTTGATGATATTCTTGGAATCTCAATCAAGAAGAATCAAGGATGATATCAAGGGGAGGGATACAAAAGCATGAGGAAGGAGATTTTGTTTCTCTTTTCATTCATGGAAAGAAGAAGAAAGGAAAGGGAGTTCCATGAAGTACTGTAAATCCTCCCCCTCAAAATTGGAATTGAAGGAATGTAAGGGTCAAGGAGTTTCACATCGAATGCCATAATTGTCATAATAAATGCCATTATGATCGAAACTTCCCTGAGAAGAACGATGGTCCTCGCTACAGGATTAGAAGCAATAATAGCAGGTTTAATAATGAAATAAGAAGAGATGATTGAAGGAATTATCATAATGTAAGAGATGATAGAATAAGAACAAAAAATCCAAGTGTTTGTGAAGAAAAACATTGTCCTAAAAATAATTCAAGATATTCCAAGTATGAAATTAATGTTAAAAATCAATCTAAATATATTCTTCTTTCTATACTCACTAGTTCCTCTCCTCTATATTCTTGCGATATTTGGTTGGTTGATGGTCGGGCCACTCATAATATCTTTGGGTATAAATAAGTTATATCTAATTTCGTAGAGAGGGAGTCAAATTTTAAAACCATTCTTGGAGAAAACCCCACTCATCTAGTTAAAGGTTTTGAGTCTGTCAAATATCATTTGGATTTCGAGGAATTTTTTTTGTTCCGTGATGTTATGTATGTGTCATGATTGAAGAAGAATTTGATATCGATATATGCTTTGGAAGAAAAAGGGAAAAGGTTTGTTTTCATCAATGGAAAGTTTCTTAATTTCCCTGTTGGATCACCTATGCGAAATGCATTTACACTGGGATCGATATTTGAAGGAGTTTATAGTCACTATTAGACCTCTTCTAGCATTGGTGCATGATACTAATCATCTAAGCAAGCTATGGCACTAAATATTGGCTGATCTACATTATGATTCTCTTCCAAAATTGAATAAATTGGTCTTTGCTATTCTTGATGTTCAAGCCCAAAGTGATGCAATATGTCAATGTTGTGCTAGTGGAAGGAAAATAAGGGGACCATTCTTCTCAAGTGGAAACAAGTCAAAATACATCCTCCAACTCATTCATTCAAATATATGTGGTCTCGTGTCCAGACATTGTGTTGTTGGCCATCTATTATTTGATGAAAAAATATGAATCCTTAAAAATGTTCAAGGAGTTCATATCTTTGGTTGAAAATCAAACATGGAATAAAATTAAGATATTCATGTTTAATAATGGTTGAGAGTACATTTTCAATGATTTCATCAATTTTCGCAAGAAGGAAGTTATCAAGAAAGACATAATTCTTCCCTATATTCCTTAACAAAATCAAGTACCTAAAAGAAATAATAGGTCTATTGTAGAAGCTACTCGTGTCATGCTCCATGATCAAAAGTTGTCAAAGATTCTTTGGGGAGAAGGAACAAATGTTAATATATATATTCAGAATAGGGTTCCTCATTAAGAATTGGAGAAAATGACCTAGAATAAGTGTTCGTAGGTGTAAAGCTTGATGTTTGCCATCTCCGTATATTTGGCTTCCCCATATATTTCCATGTGCTGAAGGAAAAAATAAATAAGTAGGAAGCCACGAGAAGAAAATGTATTTTTGTTTGATATTATGAGAATTCTAGAGAATTTTGAATATATTCCTCAAAAAATAAAGGTTGAAATTAGTAAGGATGTAACGTTTGATCAAGATGTTTCCCTTCGGGAAGATAGGGACCCTCCTCCACCTCCTCCACCTTAAAAGAAGAATGATGATATGTATATTTTAGATGGTCCTTTCATGCATGAAATTGACAAAAACAATGTTGATGATATCACGAACCCCTTAGATCCTCCTCCATACGATCCTACTACTAGGAATAGGCCACTTTGGCTTTGTGACACATTACAGGATGATGGCAGACATGTTCTTGTTTGAATATCATTTAGAGAAATCAAGAAACCATTCAGGTTGTAGGGATATGTTGCAACTATGAGCACTATGATTCAAGACAAAACTCATACCTTTGAAGAATTCATGAAAGAATAAGTTTGGAAGGATGTTATGGCCAAAGAATATGATTAAATTATGAAGAATGATGTATGGTATGTTGTGTCAAGACCATTTGGAATATATGTGGTGACTTGAAAGTAGCTATTTAATATCAAACATGGAGTCGATGCTAGAATTGATAAATATAAGGTAAGGCTCATGGCTCGAGGATTCTCCCAGACAGAGGGAGAATATTATGAAGATATATTTGCACATGTGGCTTGATATACAACAATTTGTTCACTAGTTT
>Ga0181463_1000332_pt1 | contig 12781 bp, 7 predicted proteins | sample InSIn1gowninarea_FD_119071 | JGI IMG/M metagenome (GOLD analysis project Ga0181463, IMG submission 119071) | Clean room microbial communities from NASA Spacecraft Assembly Facility at Jet Propulsion Laboratory, Pasadena, California, USA -... ... | reverse complement strand
AATGGTAACAAAGTGTTTTTTGGAGGAGGGGAAGTCTCCGATGGCACTTGGCCGGTTGACTCGGTTGACATATACGATGTAAGCTCCAATACCTGGACCGTTGCTCATTTAAGCGCTGCCGGCAGCAATATCGCCGCCGCAGCAGTGGGTAATAAAGTGCTTTTTGCATTCGGCGAGCCGGGTTTTAATACCACACCAGGTATCAACCGGCGCAATACGGTAGATATATATGATCTTTCTTCCAATAGCTGGTCAAGATCAACCCTGAGTGAAGAAAAGATTGGCAGTTTTGCGGTTACCGCCAACAACAAAGTATATTTTGCCGGCGGTTCCACATGGACAGGGAATGGAGAAAAAATTTCCAAAACAATTGATATTTACGACAATGCAACGGGCGCCTGGTCAAGAGATATGCTGCTTGAGGAGAAAGCCGCATATGCCGCAGTTAGTGTTGGAGATAAAATATACTGGGCTGGCGGCAGTGATGCTACGCTTAATCTTTCCTGCCTGGTTGAAATAAAAGATGTGCACACCGACATTAGCTCCATTCAACAATTAGCTTACCCCGACTTCTGGTCGATAGATGAAGGGGAGAATGCCGTAGTAAAGGATGGAAGAATTGTTTACATAGGAAATAACCAGGCGCTCACAAACAAGTTTGACATGTATGATATAGCTTCCAATACATGGTCAATCGGCGTATTACCTGTAAGTATAAGTTCCTCTTCCATTATCTCGGTTAACAATACTATTTATATAGCCGGTGGTTATATAAATGGTACTATTTCCAACCAGGTATGGAAGCTGGAGTTTTAAATTTATAATTACTTCTTATGAAAAAAGCACTGCACTACTTACCGATTGCTTCCTTTAATGATAGTTCTTCTTTCTTATAAAAAAGAACTTCTCTGCGAAGGATGTATCGGCAGCAACAAAATTTCTATTGCTGCAAAGCGGATGTGGTCATCACTATTGAACAGCATATTACCGGATGGGAGCAAACCCAGCGACCCGACAGGAGCGCAAGTGCATAGCAGTAGAAAAAGATTGCAGATACTGCTTCTTTATTATCGTAAAAAATCTGCAAAATGAATGTAAGTTGAACAACTATGCACTTTCCCAATGCCAATAGAGCCACCTTCTTCATCTTATTTAGCTGACAACGTATTTGCACTGATGTTCCCTGCTATATACTCTATATATACTCCCTGTCTGTCCGTCGTATCTTGTCTTTTGGATTTTGTTTTTTATCTCTTACATCTTATTCCTTATTTCTTAAACTTAGAAATTTCTGACTAAGTTTGGCGCTTGAAAGCACTAATCAGACATTTTTGTAAGATGAGCAAATTTTTATGGGCACTGGCTTTATTAATAAGCATTCATGCGCAAGCACAAGCACCAGCTACTTATAACAGCGATGATATTTACCTGCAATTAAAAAAATTAAACGTATTGGGCAGTGTGTTGTACATAGCCGCACACCCCGATGATGAAAATACAAGGCTGCTGGCTTATTTTTCCAAAGAAAAACAATATCGCACCGGTTACCTAAGCCTTACGCGCGGCGATGGCGGACAAAACCTTATCGGCGATGAGCAAGGCATTGAATTGGGCATGATACGCACACAGGAATTATTATCTGCCAGGCGCATAGATGGAGCCGAACAGTTCTTTAGCACAGCTATAGATTTTGGCTTTAGCAAAAACGCTACGGAAGCACTCAGCATCTGGAATCATGATAAAATATTGAGCGATGTAGTATGGGTAATCCGCAAGTTTCGTCCCGATGTAATTATTACCCGTTTTCCGGGGGATGCACGTGCCGGACACGGGCATCACTGGGCTTCGGCGCTGCTTGCCAACGAAGCATTTACCGTAGCTGCCGATTCCACCAGGTTCACAGAGCAATTTGCTTTGGGCGTACAACCGTGGCAGGCAAAAAGAATATTATGGAACACTTTTAATTTCGGTGGCAACAACACTACATCAAACGACCAGTTTACAATGGACATTGGCGGTTTCAATCCATTGCTGGGCAAAGGGTATGGCGAGATAGCATCGGAAAGCCGCAGCCAGCATAAAAGTCAGGGCTTTGGTGTAGCTAAGCAGCGCGGGCAAGCCACAGAATACTTTACGCTTACCGGTGGTGCGCGGGTTAAAGATAGCCTGATGGATGGTGTAAATACTACCTGGAAACGCGTAACCGGTGGTAATGATATTGAAACAAAAATTAACGCTATCATCAGCCACTACAACTTTGAGCATCCGGAGAACTCGGTAGATAGTTTGGTGGCATTGCATAAAGCCTTAGCTGCAATGCCGGCGGGCTATTGGGTAAACAGGAAAATGGAAGAAGTAAGCAATATTATTGCAGCCTGCAGTGGCTTGTTTGTAGAAGCAACTACTAATAAACCGTTTGCAGTAACAGGCGATGTACTGCCCATCAATTTCTTTATTAATAAGCGAAACAACAATGCCGTTTCGCTTAACAATATTCAGCTCGACCAGTTTGATACGACTATTAGTCAGCCGCTGGCTACCAATATCAATGTAACTATTACAAAACAGCTTACAGTAGCACAAGACAAACCACTTTCGCAACCCTACTGGCTCGTCAATCCTTCTCAAAAAGGATATTTTGAGGTAAGCAATCAACAGTTAATTGGCAAGGCAGAAAATGATGCGGCTTACAATGCCGTATTTCACTTTACCGTTAATGGTTATCCTTTACAGTTAACCAGGCCGGTGCAGTACAAATATTCCGATCCTATTAAAGGCGAAGAATACGAGCCATTGATTGTAATAGCACCGTTCTCTGTTTCTGCTACGCCCGGCATTGCATTGCTCAATGTGCATCCGGAGAATGGAAAAGCACCGGATCCGTTGCTGAAATTTACTTTTAAATCGTACATCAACAAGTCCAATTTGCCGGTTACGGTATCGGCACTGCAAGGCACAAAAACAGTGTATCAAAAAGATACGGTAGTAAATGCAGAGATAGGTAAAGAATATAGTTTTTCAGAAAGCCTCGGCAAGCTGTTCAACAAAACAGGGGACACCTTTTTGAAAACAGCATTGGACGTAAAAGTGAATGTTAATACCACCCGCTACGATGCTTATTTACGCAGTATCCAGTACGACCATATACCCGACATTCATTACACACTGCACGACAATATACGCGTAATAACCGAAGAAATAAAAACACGCGGTAAAAGCATTGGTTATATAGTAGGTGCCGGCGATAAAGTGCCGCAGGCATTGGAGCAAATGGGCTACGAAGTAAAACTGCTGGGCGAAAACGATATTACTGCTGCTAATCTTGCGCAGTTTGATGCGGTAATAGCCGGTGTGCGCGCTTATAATTTGCACGATTGGCTGGTTGCCAAATACGATGTATTGATGAACTACATTAAACAAGGTGGCAATTATATTGTACAGTACAATCAACAGGATTTAGTGACCACTACCATTGGCCCGTATCCTTTCACCATTAGCCGCACGCGCGTAACCGATGAAAATGCAGCAGTGCATTTCTTATTACCATCCAATGCTGTACTTAATTATCCCAACAAAATAACGGCAAAAGATTTTGAAGGCTGGATACAGGAGCGCAGTACGTACCATGCACAAAGCTTTGATGCGCACTACGCTGCTCCTTTGGGTATGCACGATCCCGGCGAAAGCGAAGACAGTGGCAGCCTTATTATAGCACCTTATGGCAAAGGCAATTTTGTGTATGATGGACTGGTGTTCTTTCGTGAATTGCCGGCTGGTGTGCCTGGTGCTTACCGTTTAATGGCCAACCTGATTGCATTACCACAAAACAAATAACATGAAAGCGAGCAGGAGAGAAGTGAGCATTTGGTTTTTGGTAATACTGGGGGTTGCTATTGGTATTGTACTAAAGAATATAAGAGCAGGTCTTATTATCGGTTTAATCATTGGCTTGCTCGCTGGCAGTTTAGCCGGCGGCAGGAAATGATTTTTTAATAATGGTGTTGTTAGTGGCAATGTTGCAGCACTCAACTTTAGCAAGCATGTATATACCGAACATAAATAAGATGGCGGACAAAGCGAAAGCTGTGGACTTTATGAAACGGTTTAGTTTTGCTACTATCATCACCTCCAAAAACAACTTTCCGATAGCGACACACCTTCCGTTTGTTATAAAAGAAGAGAACGATCAATTGTTTCTGCTTTCGCATGTTGCTAAACAAAATGAACAGTGGAAGCATATTGAAGGCAGTATGGTGTTGGTAATTTTTAGTGAACCACACGCCTACATTTCACCAACCAACTATGAGCAGGATCTGAACGTTCCTACCTGGAACTATATAGCTGTTCATGCCTATGGAAAGGGACAATTAATAACCAAACATGAAGACGTAATTGATTTGCTCCAAAGTACCATTGGTAATTATGAGGCATCGTACCGGGAACAGTGGAACCGCTTGCCGGAAAAATACAGATATGGTCAAATGATGGGTATAGTGGCTTTTAAAATTGAGGTTACCGAAATACAGGCAAAAGAAAAATTAAGCCAAAACAAAACACGCAAAGAACAACAAAAAATTATAGACGCGCTTTCTGCCAGTAAGGACACGAATGAGCGCATTACGGCTGAATACATGAAGCAGAACTTACAACAAAAATGAACGGATGGAAAATATTGACATAAAAAGAGCAACGCTAAACGACATTGACCAATTGCAAAAAATAAGCAGGCAAACCTTTTTCGAGACATTTTCAGCAGGAAACACAGAGGAGGATATGACAAAGTATTTGGAGGAGGGCTTCTCTTTAGAAAAGCTGACTGCCGAATTGAACAATCCAGACTCAGCATTTTATTTTGCGCTACTTGACAATCAGGTAATTGGCTATTTAAAACTGAATTTTGGGCAATCACAAACAGAATTAAAAGACGACAAAGCACTTGAAATTGAACGAATTTATGTGTTACGGGAATTTCACGGAAAAAAGGTAGGACAATTGCTTTACGAAAAGGCAATGCAAATTGCAAGAGGGGCAAATGCCCGCTATATTTGGTTAGGTGTTTGGGAAGAGAATGGGAAAGCAATCAATTTTTACAAGAAAATTGGTTTCGTTGAGTTTGATAAGCACATTTTTAAATTAGGCAATGACGAGCAGACCGACATCATGATGAAACTACAATTAACAGGCAACTGAACAAAAATAGAAAGAGCGCTACTACATCGGCTTAGTAATAGTGAAGCTAACATTACTGAATTGAGCATTTGTACTTGATTTGGCTGCCCGCTGGTAATCAGGATAAAACTTATATTACGGCATAGGACTTCCGGTACTTTCTCCTTCTGTCAACTTGATAAGAACTTGGTATCAACACAAGTTTTATTTTATACAAACTACTCAATAACTCAATTAACCATTAACTATAAGCAATAAAAAAGCCCTCCCTAAGAATAGGGACGGCCTCTAACGATTGCTTGCCATATAAAAAGAGTTTACGCACATTTCCCGCAACCCGGGAATTTATCTATCTCACAAAACCTGTAATTATTTCAAACACTATCTTGTTTTTTGTATTGAATCCTTCAATGCTTTAAAAGAAGAATCAATTGTTTTTTCATTGGAATCGGCTTTCACCGTTACCGAATCTCTTACAGCATTTCGCTGCGTATCCGTTACCGGCGTCATCGAATCGTGCGTTGCTTCTACCGACGACTGACTGCTGCACGCAGCAAATGTAATAGTGACGATTGCTAATAAAATCCTTTTCAATTGTTAAACTGCTGAACTATTGTACAGCTCCATATTTAATACCAATTTTTTAAAAAGGTAACCTGTTTTGTAAATTTCTCTTTTTATAATTGATAAACAAAGGCGCCTATACAATAGCACTGTCTATATCAATAAATAAAGTCACGTTATTCGGGTATTCCACTTGTCATGCTTGCTTTACAACAAAGAATTACATTTGCCCACTGATGAAAACAGTGCAATGAACAGAACTGTTTCATCTACATAAAATTATTAATTAATGAATACCAATGTACGTGTACGTTTTGCGCCTTCACCTACCGGCGGTTTGCATTTGGGCGGTGTAAGAACGGTGTTGTTTAATTATTTGTTTGCACGGCAGCACGCCGGCACTTTTATATTGCGTATAGAAGATACCGACCAAAACCGCTATGTGCCCGGTGCCGAAGAATATATTTTTGAAACGCTTGCCTGGTGTGGTTTGGCGCCTGATGAAAGTGTAGTGCATGGTGGACCGTATGCACCTTACCGGCAAAGCGAACGTAAGGCAACTTACAAATTATATGCAGAGGGGTTAATAAAACAAGGGCATGCTTACTATGCTTTTGATACGCCGGAAGAGTTGGATGCCATGCGTAATAATTTTAAAACAGAAGGGGCTACTGCACAATACAACAGCAATGTGCGCCGCCACATGCGCAACTCGCTCACGTTAGGTCCGGATGAAGTGGCGCAATTAATAAATGCCGGTGTGCCATACGTGGTACGCATTAAAATGCCCGATACACCGGAAGATGTTACGTTTATCGATATGATTCGTGGCGAAGTAAGCTTTAATACTGCGCTGGTGGATGACAAAGTATTACTGAAAGCTGATGGCATGCCCACGTATCATTTGGCAGTAGTGGTGGATGATTTTTTAATGGGGATAACGCATGCTTTTCGCGGCGAAGAATGGCTGCCCAGTGCGCCGGTGCATATATTATTGTGGCGCTATTTGTTTGGCGAAGATAAAATGCCGCAATGGGCGCATTTGCCACTCATACTAAAGCCGGATGGTAAAGGAAAATTGAGCAAACGCGATGGTGCAAAATTTGGCTTTCCGGTGTATGCGATGAACTGGACAGACCCTAATACCGGCGAACTAACACCCGGCTTTAAAGAAACCGGTTTTTTGCCCGAAGCATTTATCAATATGCTCGCATTACTTGGCTGGAACGACAGCAGCGGACAGGAAATATTTACGTTGGATGAACTGGTGCAAAAATTTTCTATTGAACGCGTACATAAAGGCGGTGCAAAATTCGATTATGAAAAAGCAAAATGGTTCAACCACGAATGGATAAAAAAGCTGCCGGTATCCCATTATAAAGACCGCGTAAAAGCATTATTTGAGCAGCAAAATATATCCATTACAGACGATGCACAATTCGATGCTGTATTACAATTGGTAAAAGAGCGCTGTACGTTGCTGCCCGATTTTGTAACGCAGGCTTCTTTCTTTTTCCAACAGCCACATACGGTAGATGTAGCTGCCATTAAAGGGAAATGGAGTGAAGGGAAGAATTTGTTTTTTGTTGAATTGATGCGTGCTTACGAATCGCTGCAAGAATGGGAAGGGGAGGAATTAGAGAAAATATTTAAAGAGATTGCATCGGTACAACTGCTTAAGCCCGGCGAATTAATGCTGCCTCTGCGCATTATGCTGGTAGGTGGCAAATTTGGTCCTGGTGTGTTTGAGATAGCATCAATGATTGGTAAAGAAGAAACGGTAAAAAGAATAAAGCATACATTGCAATTGCTGGGATGAATTGTAAAGGGGATTATGGAACACGGATAACACGGATTAAACACAGATGAGAAAGTATTTATTGTATTTACGAATTACAATATACGAACTACGATTTGGAGTTGAGGGTATTTACAATAGGAGTGTAAAGGCATGGTAACCGCTAATGAAAAGATGCAGGTAGTGCTATGCGCTGTAATCTGTCAACTAACATCTGTCATCTCTATCAACCATCAAAGCCAGATTAAAAATAAACATTTGTGATTATAGCAGCGCTTACACCGGTAAGCGCTGCAACAACCACGCTTTTGAAATTGATATTGGAAGTATCGGATAATTTTTTGATATTGGATAAAATGATATTGGATTCCGATGCCACAAAAGTAAAGAGCAGGTGTTAATACCTTCTTAAAGAAAAATTAGTTTTATATTTTGATTTCCTTAAAAGTATTGTGAAGTGGCGGATATAATACAACTGTTGCCCGATAATATTGCAAACCAGATAGCTGCCGGCGAAGTAATACAACGCCCGGCAAGTGCGGTGAAAGAACTGCTGGAAAATTCGGTAGATGCAGGTGCAACACAAATTCAACTGATTGTAACCGATGCCGGTAAAAGCCTGGTGCAGGTAATTGATAATGGCAAAGGCATGAGCGAAACCGATGCGCGTATGAGTTTTGAGCGCCATGCCACCAGCAAAATAAGAGACATTAATGATTTATTCCGAATTAATACCATGGGCTTTCGTGGCGAGGCGCTAGCTTCTATTGCGGCAGTAGCACAGGTAGAATTGCGTACGCGCAAAGCAAATGAAGAATTGGGTACTTGTATAGATATTGAAAACGGGGTTGTTACCAAACAACAGCCTTGTGCCTGCCCTGCCGGTACGAACATTTGTATGAAGAATTTGTTTTTTAATGTACCGGCACGCCGTAATTTTTTAAAAAGCAACACGGCAGAGCTTCGGCATATCATGGATGAATTTATCCGGGTAGCTATGGCTTTTCCGCATATCTTCTTTTCGCTCACCAGCAACGGGCAGCAGGTGTTTTATTTAGAAGCCGGCAGCCATAAGCAACGCATTATACAAATACTCGGTGCGCAGTACAGTACCAAATTAGTGAGCGTAAAAGAGCAAACTGATTATATGAATATCTACGGTTTTGTGGGCAAGCCTGATGCTGCCCGCAAAACCCGTGGCGACCAGTATTTTTTTGTCAACAACCGCTTTATCCGCAGTGCTTATCTCAACCATGCCGTAAGCAGTGCTTTTGAAGATTTGATACCCAAAGACTGTTTTCCGCTGTATGTATTATATATAGATCTTGATCCGACACAGATAGATATCAACGTTCACCCAACCAAGCAGGAGATAAAGTTTGAAGATGAAAGAATTGTATATGCGTTTGTGCAAAGTGCGGTAAAACATGCCCTGGCACAATTCAGCATTGCGCCTTCGCTCGATTTTTCGCTCAATGCAGATATACAACATTTGGGAGCGGTAAGCAAGCCGTTTACGGAGAATGAACAACAAACTGCTTCTTCTTCCAGCCTGTATAAAACATTTACCCAAAAGTACCAGGCGCATGCAATAGAGCCGAATGAGAAAAGTGAACTTAAGCACTGGAAAGAGTTTTTTACCGCTGCCACGCCAGAGGCAGTACCGCCGCAAAATGAGGTTATTCAACATGCCTCCTTTAATAAGCAGCCCCAATTGCCCAAGCCTGTTTACCAGTTAAACAATACCTACATTGTTGCTGTTGAAGACAAAAATTTAATATTGCTGCATCAGCAATTAGCACATGAGCGTGTGCTGTACGAGCAACTGAGTACTGCTATTCATGGCAAGCAGGCAGCTACGCAAAAAAGTTTGTTTCCGGTTACCTTACAACTCTCACCGGCAGATGCTATTTTATTAGAAGATTTGCTGGACGACCTGCAGGTAATTGGCTATCATATAGAGCCGTTTGGCCGAGATGCCTTTGTTGTGCAGGGAACGCCCGCCGATGTGCAGCCCGGCAATGAAAAGGGCGTAATAGAATTATTGCTGGAACAGTTTAAACATTTTACTTCCGACGTTAAATTCAGCAAGCGCGAAAAAATCGTACGCTGCATGGCGCGGCAGCAGGCTATTAAGGCAGGCAAAGCATTATCGCAACAGGAAATGGAAACATTAATAACCCAACTTTTTGCGTGTGAAACGCCCAACTTAACGCCTGGCGGTAACCCCACTTACATTGAGTTTAAAGAAGATTATATAGACCGGTTGTTTGTGAAGTAATTCATACAACGCAGACAGTGTTCGGAACGCTGTCTGCGTTGTATGAATTGTACAACATTTTTACAGGTCTAAATCCAGCAAAGACATGCTTGGTTTCAAGTGTATAGTTTGTAAACCGGCTTTTTCTGCTCCTTCTACATTGGGCAGGGTATCGTCTATAAAAAGCGTTTCTGCTGCTTTTAATCCCTGCTCATCCAATACATACTGGTAAGCTTCTACATAAGGCTTACGCAAGCCCATTTCGTGTGAGTAATAGGCCTTTATAAAATAGTCATCAAAGTTTTGTTTGCCTGTTTGCTGCTGGTATATTTTCGTAAAGGCCTTATGATGAATGGCATTGGTGTTGGATAATAAAAAGATCCTGTATTTGTCTTTTATTCTGTCCAGCCATTGCAGCCGGCCTTCGTAAAAAGAGCCGAGCAGGGCATTCCACGATTCCTCTATTTGCTCATCGGCAAGCGTGGTATTGGTATGGTTTCGAAAGTTATTGTAAAATGTAGTGGCATCTATCTTACCCATTTCCAATGCTTCAAACAAATCATTTGCGTGGCTTTGGGTATAAAACTGATGAAAGTCCTGTACCTGCAAATCGGTAAAAGCCTGTTGTGTTTTGGCGTAATTGATTTCAATAAACACGCCACCGAGGTCGAAAATAATGTTGCGGATGTTTTGCATAAAGGCAAAAATAATCTACCTGCAAATTAGTCTTGGAAAATTGCCGGATTTCTCTATTTTTGCGCTCCGAATCTCAAAACAGATTCAGGGCCTATAGCTCAGCTGGTTAGAGCACTTGACTCATAATCAAGGGGTCCCTGGTTCAAGCCCAGGTGGGCCCACTTAAAATTTAAGCAGTTATGAAGTAGAATTCATAACTGCTTTTTATTTGCACTAAAATCTATACAAAAGAAAGTTCTATTCCTTTCACCAATCCTACTTCCTCGCAACAATATACGCTTGCCGGTCTCCAAATTTGTATGGGGATTTATCAAGTCCACTATATTGCGCTATTTCACTAAAACCTGCTGCTGTAAGTAAACGTCTTATTTCGGCCAGTGTAAATACATAATGATAAGCGGTTTTGTACTCGGTGAGCCCTTGTTTTATAATCCGGTAGTTCGATTGCAAAACGCTGCTGTCTGCATGGTAAAGCCGTTCGGATAGAAACAGTATATCATCCACTGCTATCCAGTCTTTCTGCTGAACTGCCGGTAAAATGCTTTCCGCTATTGCTCCTGTCTGCACCAAAAAAATACCGCCTTGCTTCAAAGCACCACTCACCTTCGTTGCAAATTGGAGCAGTTTGTAATAATCGAAGTAACTAAAGCTGTTACCTAAGCAAAGGGCAAAATCAAACGCACCAGTTAAGTTGTATTCGAGCATATCTGCATGAATGGTAGTAATGGGCAGGTTCATTTCATTCGCAGTATGCCGGAGGCTAATAATGTACTCCTCCGCTATATCAATGCCGGTTACTGCAAAGCTTTCTTTTGCCAATGCAATGCTGTGCCTGCCATTACCGCACGGGATATCGAGTAGGTTGCCGGTGGTGCTGTTGATGAGCGTTTTAATAAATTGTTCTTCTGAGAGTTGCAAGTACTGTAATTTAACTAAATAAGCGTTGGTTCTGGTTTGTAATTAACGGGCGAAAGTTAGATAAATTTCGGAAGGATGATGGGCGTATAAACAAATTATTTAAAAATTTAAGGTGTATTTATAAGGAGGATTATAAGCGGCTGTTTTTGCAGGTAACTTCAATGGATTGACTATGCTTGTGCCCACTTATGCTGTTTTTCAATAAATAATTATTAATTGATTTTTAGTTACAGTGCTGATTCTCTTTAAGAAATCGTATCCCATTTTGAAATAAAATTCCCAATTACGGAATAACAATACATTGTTATATCTTAGTGCCGCCTTAGTTTTCAATCAGTTAGTGCTTCGGCACTACTGTTGACTATTAAGCGATTGATATTGGATTCCAGGAGGCTTGAGCATTTCTATGCTGTGCCTCCCTTTTTTTGTTATCCCATGTCTTATTTGCATAGTGTTTGTTTATATTTCTTTAACATTTTCGCATTAATATTGCAGGGCTCGGATATGTTCTTTAGCTTGGGAGTTCAGGTTGGGAGGTAAGGCTTATACGTACACCAAAGAGCGCGTCTCTTACCCGTTTGGAATCCAATGTCTGTGGTAGGCTTATGTTCCTGCCTCCTGCCTGAATCAGGATATTTCTCTTTTTGAAACCATTTTGTCCTACAACGAAACTGCTTTTTACCATACTGCGCAACCAATCGCCTCATAATCAATCTCTTGCACTATTGGCATCTCACTTGAATAACATATACACCTACAGCCTTACCTGAAAAAGAACAATATACAATCCTAAATCTTACAAGCGGAGTTACTTTTATGTAGCTCCGCTTTTTATTAACTTACATTCTTCCACATTGCATCCATTTTCGTTTACCTTCCACGTTGCAGCAGCAACTGCAGGCCGGCTGAACGTCTTTATGGCATTGCGCTTATTACATACTGAATAGTACAGGATTCAAATAAATTGTTTTAATGTAGGTTCGGGGTAATTCAGGCTGTAGTAATCGCTGACAAAAGCACTCCAACCGTTATCCTGCTATAGAACATCAATGCAATATCCGGCTGACGATCTTTAGAATGTGCATTGTAATGCTTTTTATCCTTTACTTTTGTAAAACAATCGCCGCCGCTGAAAACGCTACGCTCGTTCTTATTGACTGTTCTGCCTGACATTGCTTAAACTGTAAACTGTCAGCATATCCTGCTATTCCCAAATTGGGATAGCCAATATTTTATTCCCTTTTAATTACTTCAATTATTTACAAATGAACAGTCAGGAAAACTGGTACAATACCTTTTTCAATGGTCTTGCCTTAGAGGTCTGGACAAAAGTAATGACACCCGAATGTACCTATGCCGAAGTACAATTTATTAAA
>Ga0181463_1000330_pt1 | contig 12790 bp, 9 predicted proteins | sample InSIn1gowninarea_FD_119071 | JGI IMG/M metagenome (GOLD analysis project Ga0181463, IMG submission 119071) | Clean room microbial communities from NASA Spacecraft Assembly Facility at Jet Propulsion Laboratory, Pasadena, California, USA -... ... | reverse complement strand
GAGCACCTAAAGGTGATGGCGGCCTTATCAGTCGAGCCTGCTTGCGCATTCAATTTACTTCTTTTTTTTTTGACTTATTTGAGGGGCAAATAAGTAACTAAAAGGCGGTGGTCGAGCACCTAAAGGTTAGGGTTTACTTATTGCCCCTCTCAAATAAGTAACCAAAACAGTCGAGCCTGCTTGCGCATCCTTATCAGTCGAGCCCCCTAAAGGGTCCTTATCAGTCGAGTCACTAACGTACCTAATTGATAGCCCGGTGAAATGGTGGTAGTTATATATGAGCATGTGGTAGTTTAGGTTCAGTCAGTTCCTTGCTTTCCTAAGGATCAATGGCTAAGGCGAGCCTGGTTGTGTAGGACCGTAAGAAGAGAAGTGATATAAGTGTTGGTTGCCGAGCAGCTTTTCAAGTTCAATCAGTTGCACATTCCATGGTGATATAGCTAGCTCTAGAGAGTCTGATGGATGATTCCGTGGTGTTCTAGCATGCATCCTTTGGCTTGTTTGATCAAATGTGCCTTACCACGACTTCCACCATCAGTGCCTTTGGAGAGATTTCAATTTACTTCTTTTTTTTTTACTTATTTGAGGGGCAAATAAGTAACTAAAAAAGCGACTTCGTTGATGGCGTTGGTCGAGAGTTCGCTTGCTCACCCTTTTTCTTCAGTTCGATTCAGTGCGCGGAAAGACAACCGAGTTAGCTTAGTGTGTTTACTCGGTAGAATGTCTTCCCTTCTCTTCCCTTCCCTTATCTGCCTTGACCATGACCAGTGTTGCCTTCGCAGCGTACAAGCTTGACCAGAGAGACTTGGCTTGAAGGCAGTATGGGGTTACCTCTTCGCATGACTATGGCTCGATAGAATCCTACGATCCCTTACGATCCAATCATCTCAGCAGACGTGTCCTAGGTGTGCCTGTTCGCTGACTAGGCCTAGAGAGAAACAATCCCATCATCCCATACGTTTCCTAGGCTCTGCCCTTGAGCATAACCTCCAACACCTTCATTCCGGTCATGAAAAGAATCCATCATTCCATTGGGTGTTCCTTCTCCGGATTGGAGGAAGGAGCGCTTCTTTGGTGTGTCCCAAAGTCGCCCAATAATTAAGACCTCTCCGGAATTTCCTTGCCACTATAATGAATAAATAGGGGGGCCCCTCCTTTTTCTCCTCTGGCGGCTTCGCACCTTCAAATCTGATATAAGTTGGAATTGGAAATGGTAAAAATGCTATTTCTCTATTTGGGTGAGAATAGTGGTCAAGTGTCATTGGCTTTTCTACTGTCCGTTATAGTGCGATATGTGGGAGCAGATAAGACTAAAGTGGTATTAGATAGATTGGTAGCCCAGCGGATTGGATCAGCGTATTGGATCAGCCGGGGAGCCCATCCTAGTCGATTAGCCCAGCCCAGTGGAAATGACAGGTTTCTATGCACTTGATCCAAGAGCCGATCCAAGAGCTGATTCAGGTGTCGAGGCACTCAATGCCCGGTACTCTATGACAGGGGTAGATGGGTTCTTGTAGGTTTTTGAAAACAATGGAGCATTTCTTCTTGGATTTCTTCTTTGATGTTTTTGAACCGATCACATCTTACGACGCACCTGGAGAAGTTGCTGAAACAATTGTGTATAATAACATAGATAATGCAAGCTGAACAAACTTACCCATCTTACAAGAAAGGTGTTACCCGGGTTCCCCAGTACGCTTCAGCCCGCTTTCTGTTCAATCCGAAACTGCCAACATCTGCCGATAATAATAGCGTACCCATCACTCCCAATCCCAACTCCCCATCATTCACAAACAGATCACACGTACCCCTCCTCATTCCCCTGATCACGTACCCATCGTTACCAGCCATCGTCCCCTTCATCCACTGGAAGATCGCACGCACGTCCCCAGCACTCCCCAGTCCACCATAACCGCATTCTTACACATACCCGCATTCTATAGCATTCTCGCATTCAGTTACCCCGCAACAAACAACTCACAGGGGCTATTGGGTCTACTCAATGGGCCTAATCCACAGGGAGGGAAATAATCACTGGCGATGGCGATGGCAATGGCGATACTCCTACAGAGAGAGGGGGCTATTCTCTACAGAGGTGGATACTCATACAGAGACACAATGAGGTACACGTTAGAGGTTACACATTGAGGTTAGGTTACACGTAGAGCAACACATTCCGCATATACACTCTGATTGCCAGGAGCTATTCGTGCCCAGTTCGACGTGAACAGTAGTTGATCCCCCGTACCCAAAAGGAGGTGTTCCTGCTTTACTAGTTGCAGTACGTGACCAGGATAGGAGGAGTTGTTCTACGTGCTGTTCTTGATTAACCACGCCCAGGAAGCAGGTGATTCTAAGTGTGTTACCTGTTCTTGATCCACCATGCCCAGAAAGCAGGTGGTTTTGATTCTAAGTGTGTTACCTGTTCTCAATAACAACATTTGCCCAGGAAGGTGAGTCAGTCAGGTTAGTCAGGTTAGGGCCATTACTGATACGTGACCAGAATGATTTGATTCTATGTTACCTGTTTTCTCAATACCCCGTGCCCTTGAATGAGGTTTTCGTGCCATGTTATACGTTACCGAAGGACAGTCAGCCCCCAATAAATCAAGGCGGGAGTAGCACCAGTTAGCGAGTCATTGATTTTCCACATCAGCGGTCCCATATTTGAAGGCTGTCGCATAGTCCCACATCGGCAGAGAGCAGAGATAGGGGCGGTTCAACGGACGGATGATGTTGCAGTGTGAGGTGGACCAATATAGAGAGGTTTCTGATTTGCTGCTGGCCGGTTTATGATATGTTCGCTTACCGGTATATGTCCCAGAAGTGTTGTATGCAAAGGTGTAACGATAGCGAGAGAGAGAGGTATGGTTATGATGTTGTTGATTGCCGGTAGATGTCCCCAGAAGGTTGTACAGATGATGTGGTCTACGAAGGTGTGCTGCTTGCCGGTTTACCGCTTGCCCCCATGAGTAGTCTAAAAGGATCGCTACAGCTCGATTATACGCCCCGCATTACCTGGCATACCCGGATCGGCAAAGGTGACAAGTTCGCTTGCAACAGATTTCAGCCTTGATGCTTATTGGGTGGTGGGCGGTGGTCGAGCCTGCTTACGCATCCTCATTCACTATTTTCATTTCAATCAACTCCCCTTTAGGCGGTCCCAGGCAAGGGGCGTTTTTGTTGTGTCATCGGGGCCTCTCAACTGGATCATCGCCCTATGCTTGAACTTGAATTCACGCTAGTCGGGGAGTGACCGTAAGCAAGGTGGGGGATGCCCGCCCGGAGAGTGATTCATTGATCGCCTACAGATTAGGCCCAGGCACCAAGTTGACTTGGAACAGATTGCACAAAAACATAACAATGGACATCCCTCCCTCTATTTATTCCCCTCAAATCGCTAGCTAGAAGGTAAGGAGAGAAATGCCCACTTTCTATTATTATACTTAGCATTCTTCGCACAATGAAAAGCAGATCATGAGCGTAATTACATATATAATTCATTCATGCATAATGAAATAGAGAATATACCAAATCTACGACGAAGTACTTCCCCTTGGTAGCTCCGATCACTTCTCCATCGTCATATCTCCGTATAGTACTTTCCCTCTATAGCTCCGATACTTATCCATTGGCACTTCTCCTCTAGAGCTCCATTCTCCATGGGCACTCTCTATTGAGAGTTCTTATTACACTGCTACTGCTAAATAAGGATGACTTCTTGGGGGATTGGATTTGAAACACCCCTTACCGTGCTAACAAAAAAGGCAAATTCAGATTCCCAAGGCTTAGAGGCTACGCTTTGCTCCTGCTAGGGTTGGTAAATATGAAAGCACCCTCTAACTGCCCTACCTCTTCAAGTAGAATTTCTAACCGCCTTTTCTTTAAGGTCAATGGCAGGAAGGCGCAGCTGTACTTCCATAGGATCGGGTAGAGCACGGAGCCCTGTGAGATGCCTATGTCAGTATTCGTATAGATGGTACCGTCTGATCCCATTAGAGTATTGGTCATAAACATCCGTATTAGGTTCAAGAAGGCTTCATCCGCTACGTGTTGGCTAAGAAGATCCATCAGTAGCTCATGTCGGGCTCTATCAACTTGAAATGATTGTTGCCACCACCTAAAGAGATAGTGACTTAATAACTTGGACAAACGCCTTAAGCATCCAACCCTAACCAACTCTCTCTACCATAGAGAGAAAACCTCTCTATACTACCTCTCTATACTACCTCTCTATACCATATGGATCCTAAACCCATTAGTAATTAGTCCAAGGGAGAGAGAGAAGGGACTATGGATGAAGGGACTATGGATCTAAACCTAAGGAGTTATGCAGGGCGATCCACATGGTGCCGCAGGAGAAAACATGGCAAAGAGACTTCAAGAAGGATGGAAAGGATCATACCAATCCTAAGTATGCTGGAAAGCCTAAACTACCCACTACCTTGACTCCTTCTATATAAGCAGCGAAAGGAAATCCACTAATATGAAGAAGATGCTATTGCCACTGGCCTTCCTGTAAAACAACCTTGCCCCCCGGAGGGACAAGCGGCTTCGCACCTTGAATAGTTCCAAACTCATAGATAGATATGGCCAGCCGAATTGACTACCGAAAAGCACTTAGCATGCCTACCCCTATTACCTTTAGCGTGCCAGAGATTCAACTGAAGTCTTGGCTAAAAGCTCCCCTATTACCTCTAGCGGGTTCGATCCCCCCAGTGTACCCCCAAGTGTCAGGAGCTCGGCATTGAATACCTATTTCACGAGCATTATCTATTCCACTAGCATTATCTATTTCACTAGCCATAGTTGTATATGAACGTGTAGTACCTAATAGATATTAGGAAGGAAGTGGCAATATATAGGAGGTGGTTGGTTGGCATTTCCCAAAGAGCCAGTATTGAAATAAATGGATCTGAATTGGAGAGGGTGGCGTTGGAGCGGTTTGACGCGAAGGTTTGTTGTCCAGGCTTGGTGTTATCATATTCCACTGAGGTTGCAATTCAAGTTGGTAATCTATAATATGGGCCCTGAAAGCTTTGTTAGGGAGCGGCTGAGTGAGTGCCCGGCGTGTCAAATATCGGGCATATGCCTTGCTAAATACTGTGCGGGTAAAGAATAGACAGTCCCCTCCTCTGCGCCCCTCCTTGAACCTTGACTTTCTTGTCCCCAGCCCTACTGGTTGTACGTTGGAATCCAAACCAACACAAGCTTGCCCGTATATATATATATATATTCCCAGGGGAGACAGAGTGATTGGAAGTGTACCTTTTGGCCGTGACCTATTGGCACGGATGAGTCTGGAAGCAAGCCACGTGTGCCTTGGAAGGAGGTGGGTTTCAGTCTGTCTAGGCCCGATGGACGAGTATCCGGGTGGGAGTGGGTTGTTTACCCGGAAAAACTGCCCTCTATATACTCGTTCGATATCCTATCAGTTGGCTGATCTGACTCGATCAATTAGAATGTGTGACTCCGCTTAAATAATAAGAATATACGGGGATTTATCCACTCACACCCGCAGGGTTGAGGGGCTGGGACGGATGTGGATAGAGAAGTGATTCTGGTTGAGGCGATCAAGGGAATGGTGAGAAGCCCACCTGATCCCGTGATTCAATCCCAGTTTCCGTGTCACTCCCACCTGCTGAGCCAGGCATGGAGAGGAAGCATGTGGATACCCCTTCTCAAATAAGAATTCCCGGCAGGCTGCTTCATAACCATTCTTATCGAACAGAGAATAGTAGGCCTATCCATTTCATCCTCATAACCCGGTTCAGATTACGATTTCTTTATTTAAGCGTGGGGAAGAGATCTATATCAAATGCATTATCCAACCCCCAAAGGCCATATTCTTTTTCCCTTGGAATTACCTCAATTAGCTTAATCAGATCTTGATAGGCATTTCATCAATCATTATTTCCATAGCTGGGTCCCAAAACCTAGGATCCATATCACATTGTAGGGGATACAACGAGATGAACAAGTGGTACTCTAATAATCTACCCCGATTTGGCCTTCCAATTGCGGGCCAGGCTCTCGAATGAGGACCGGTAGGGGCTCGACCATAAGGGAGAGGAAAACGCGACATCCAACAGGCGCAGTATGTTTCCAATAAACTCCCTGGTCAGGAGGGCCTCTCAACGGCTACCTATTCAACGGATCAAATAAGCTCAGGCTGGGACGTAGAAGGCCCTTGGTCTTCCCACCCGGTTGACCGAAAACTCGATTAGGGCTCAAAAAACGACCTCAGTATGTCTATTTTGAAGCTGGAGCCGGCGTGTCACATAAGAAAGAACCCCATAATAAGAGCCAAGAACAAACAATATGGGAAGACTAAAATGAATGAAGATCAAACTCACTGTCTGACCCTGCCGGATCACGGAGTACGGACTCCAACTAATCAATGTCGAGGCCAATGAATGAGTGTCGGGGATATTGTGAGCAACCATGCTTCACTCATTGAGAGAAGGTGTTTAGGATGCTATGCTCCACTCTAGCCCATTTGTTCTGGCCCCCCTGAGTGCTACATGAAATCATCATCCATAAGCACCGGGTTCCACTGCTGTTCCTCGCCAGCCCATGATTAAGAACAACTTCATGGAAATGTGAATTCGTATATAACATCAAGGCGTCACCCATAAATCCAATATCCATACCGCCAAGGGATTCGATGGGGGTAGGCGAGTTAGCTTTCGAGAATAGCGATAGGTGGTACGAGACGGGAGAAGCAGTAGAAGGTGATTGCCCGTGAAGTGGTTGCAATGCAGTAGAAACATGAGTTAGCGTGAAGTAGTATCAGTGGAAGGTTATCAGTGAAGTATTGGGTGAGTTAGCTTTGGAGAAGTATTGGTGAGCTCGCGAGAAAAGGTTCTTCCCCGTGGGCTAGCGATAGAAGCAGTAGTTCCGAGAAGTAGCAGTAGAAGGATGGCCCGTTCAGTAGGCAGTAGCTTTGGATAGATGTCTTTGGAAGGATAGCTTAGCAGGTATGATTGCTTGGAGGTAAGGCAGTAGAATCAGTCGATCTCTTTAGGCCGGTTAGGTTGCTTGCTTGTAGGTTAGCGAGTCATGTTTCTTCCCGTGATTAGCTCTTGGTTCAGTGAGCTAATGTTCTTCCCTTAGCTATTGTTTCAGTGAGACTGCCTATTTACGGGCCCTATTGTTCAGCCTCTTTACGGGGAATTCCCTATGGGATTGCCTATACTCTATTATATAAGTAATAGCGCTAGGGCATATCACCCAAGCTAGCGAGACGAGAGAAAGGGATCTATCGCAAGAACTATCACGAGGTCCGTGAAAAGGGCATCATCCGCTGCGGGATCACTGCCCGAAGGTCTCATCTCTGCCCCAAGGTGGGTTAGGGGCAACGCTGCTCAGCCAAGCACCAACCGTAGGATAAGGGTTGGAAGCCTGCCAAGGTCAGAGAAGGCGTACATAGAGAAAGCTTCAAAAGGCCATACAATTAGAGAATCTAAATGCCCGATAAGGTCCTTGAAAGTCTAATCGACCTACCTCTGATCTATTTTACTGAAATAAGAGATGAAGTATACCCAATTCAAGTCTCTATTTCCCTCTAGCTTGATAAGGTCGGTATCTCCTGCCCTTCCGAGCGAAGGTATTCTCGGCCAAAAGAATCCTATCGTAAAGGAGGTAGGCTTCTCAGCCCTAGCCCAGTTTGATGAGGGAACTTGGGTAAAGCCACTTAGAAGGTAGGGTCTCGTGAAACGAAGACAGGTTATAAGCCCCAGGTGTTTGGGTAACGCCCTAGTGGATCGAGTCTACTGTCTTTATCTAAGCATGCGTAAGTAAAGAGATAGTGTGCTACGTTGTTTTGATGAGTAAGGGCAACAGTGTGTTTGTTGGGCGGGCATGTCTCCTCACATCCGTTTGGTAGACGGGCTTTTAAGGACCAACCCCGGTAGGCAAAGAGCCGTGTAGCGTAGGGAGCTGTCAAAGGAAGGCATCCTCGTAAATCGTAAAAAGGATCGGCCATATTTCATATTCATAATGCGCGCGATAAGGGCCAGTTGGGCCAATATAGCAGCGTTAGGACCATACTAACGAAGGATCCCACACGTCTATGAAAGGGTTCATGAAAGGCCCAAGTTGAAGCCCCAACCGTATGCCCCAAGCGTATGAAAACCCAAGGTCTTAGAAGCAACCCATCCAAGCGTAATAAAAGTGAAGTAGTTTGAGGACCCGACAGGGGGCTCGACTGATAAGGAGAGGAAGCACCCTTTCTTTTGATTATGCCGTATCGTCTTTATACACTTCTTACTGCTATTATTTAGGCCCCCTCCCTTCGGACAACATTGACTGAATGAAAGAAAGTTCCGACAACGTTGAGGTCATACATATTCCCATACCCTGAAAGTTTTATACTACCCATCGTTCGGAGAAGAATTACATGTCCTACCCTGGCATAGATGGCCCAACAACAAGGTTGAATCCATCCTAAACCTTACCCATTTTCGTTTTTCAGGTAAGGGCCCCATATTACTTAGGGGCGGAGCCACTCACTATTCATATGGTGAGGACCGGAGGGGCTCGACTGTCAAGGACCCTTTAGGGGGCTCGACTGATAAGGATGCGTAAGCAGGCTCGACTGATAAGGACCTTTAGGTGCTCGACCAAAAGGGAGAGGCCGCCATCACCCTTTAGGGGGCTCGACCATAAGGACCTTTAGGTGCTCGACTGATAAGGACCCTTTAGGGGGCTCGACTGATAAGGAGAGGAGAGGATGCGCAAGCAGGCTCGACTGATAAGGCCGCCATCACCTTTAGGTGCTCGACTGATAAGGACCTTTAGGTGCTCGACCATAAGGACCTTTAGGTGCTCGACTGATAAGGACCCTTTAGGGGGCTCGACTGATAAGGAGAGGAGAGGATGCGCAAGCAGGCTCGACCATAAGCCCCCCACCCAATAAGTAAACCCTAACCTTTAGGTGCTCGACCACCGCCTTTTAGTTACTTATTTGAGACCCAATAAGTAAATTGAATGCGTTAGCATGCTCGACTGTTAAGGCCGCCATCACCTTTAGGTGCTCGACTGTTAAGGCCGCCATCGAGAGGATGCGTTAGCATGCTCGACTGTTAAGGCCGCCATCACCTTTAGGTGCTCGACTGTTAAGGCCGCCATCGAGAGGATGCGTAAGCAGGCTCGACTGATAAGGCCGCCATCACCTTTAGGTGCTCGACCATTTTTTGACTTATTTGAGGGGCAAATAAGTAAATTGAAGAGGACCTTTAGGTGCTCGACTGATAAGGCCGCCATCGAGAGGAGAGGAGAGGACCGATAGGGGCTCACCATTCCGATGGTGAGGGGTCACTCACTATTCCGATGGTGAGGGATCTTCTTTATAACCCACCCACCTTTTGATTAGATTATGCAGAGAGAACTTCATTGTTTCTTCTTCGCCTCTTCGATCCTCACCTTTCGGCTAGTATAGGACGGGACTTGTATTCTTAAGAAACCTTATCTTATGCGCGTTAGCCCACCTCGCCTTCAGTTTCATATTCTTGGAGCATCCCATCTTCACCTTTTGAGGGATATGGATGGGGCTCTTATCACAATGACTGACTGTTTGCCGAGCGTGTTCGAACAAGTTGATACATACATCCTGACTGAAGAAACCGTTCAGGCCAGACCCTGACAGGAGGACCAGGAAGGTTGAGTGAGACATATATCCCCATCCCGTTTTCCCTGTTTTCCCATAGTAGACATCTTATTACTGTTTGCTGAACGTTTCGGACAAGGTTGATACATCCTGAAGGAATATTTAGGTCATACATACCCGTACCCTTAAAGTCCTACAAGCTTGAATGCTCACAGAACCTTTCCCTTTGTACCCGACCCCATTTACTGGATTATTTCGTGGATTCAGGGATCTTCGCTACGCCCCTTCTTATTGCATTTGACTTATCACGAAGCTGAACCGGTTGATATCACGCCGGGTATTCTTTATATATGTTATTTCTCCATAACACTTTTTATAGATATATACAACATTTCGGGCGGGCTCTTTACAGCCGTAAGGATTACTGTAAGTGGAGGGGAACAGGATAACCACCAGTAGCAGTAGTAGAATTATACGTGGTAACTGTAAGCCCTGTTGGTTGGATCGAATGAATACAGGCAGACCCACCATTTAGAACTTACCGACGACTTGGCTTGGGCACTGACCACTCCGTGCCTTTATTAGACTTGCCTTTACTTTACGTGCGACCGACCTTACTAACCTTTTGATTCACTTGAACTGCCTAACCTTGATTGGATGGGCGTTCCACAACACTTGATGAAATATTCTGACTTGGTGGGTACCACTCTGACTATTTTCCGCTACGCTCCTGCCTACTCGCTTTACTTATGTGCTTCGCTACGCCCCTCACCTTTGCTTGCGCACCTTTGCTCTTTACCAACCATACCTCCTATCCCAACTTACTGATGAGATGGGGAAATTTTGATCAAAATACGATCAATTTCTTTGTGCACACGGAAAACCACTGAATCATATATAATATGATGAAGACATATCGCTACTGGAATGTGAGCCATTTCTTCATGCATAATGACATATATAATGAATGTCACTATCTCTGGTCTCGAAGTCACCAATGAATGACGTAATTACGTATATAAAGAATGACTGGAATCACTGGTCGAAATGACATATATAAGAGAAGTCACTCACATATCTCTGGTCTGGTCCTTATATAACTCGCATCTCATCTGGTATGACTGGATTCCAATGACATGGAAATAGATCGACCATAATGACATATATAATGAATGTCACTCTCTCTGGTCTCGAAGTCACCTCTAAGGAGGGAAATCTCAGGTTGGAAAAACCACAATTCAATCTCTCATGAATGACTGGAATCACTGGTCGAAATGAACCAATTAGGTTTATATATGTCATTTAGTTCGAGATCTCGAATGCATAATGACATATGCCCATGGATGCATGATATGCTAAAGCGTAATTACGTATATAACGAATGAATGCATCGATATGTGTCATACCAGATTCGATGTGAGATATTGAATGACGCTTTCTCATATACGTCATTCCTGATAGATTGTTGGATTGATCGCGTATAAAATACGGGGATGACTCCGTGGCTGCTAGGGGTGAAAGGCCAACCAAGATCGGATATAGCCGGTTTTCCGCGAAATCTATTTCAGTAGAGCGAGAAGCAAGCAAAAAATGAGAAAGTGAAGACGGGAAGTACATGCATGGATAGTGGGATAATGACAAGGGCCACGAACGACTAGCTATCCCGGGGCGGAGCCGTATGATGCGGAAGTATCACGTACGGTTCTCTGAGAAGGGAGTGGCTACCCACTGGAGCTTTTTCTTGACCTACACCCGAAGCTCTGGGGCTACCCCTTACTCTCCTATCACTATAGGGGTATGGGGTTCGAGACAAAGAAAGATCAGGGCAGCATATCAGTTTCCCCCATACACCTCACTCGGATCTGTTCTTATGCTATTAGCTATTCCGTTGATTCTCTCCCAAACAGGAACCACCGATTTACAAATCTTATCAACCACAGAATCCAGTGAGCGGCGCCAAATCTTTCCATGGATTGCTTCTCCCGCTCCTTTCCCCGTCAAAGTGCCTATGGTACCAGTTCATATCTGGTTACCCGAAGCTCATGTAGAGGCACCTACGGCTGGATCCGTCATTTCGGCAGGAATTCCTTCAAAATTGGGAACCTATGGGTTTTCGAGATTTCCCATACCCATGTTTCCCGAAGCGACACTTTGTTCCACTCCCTTCATTTATACTCTAAGCGCGATTGCTATTATATATACTTCCCCGACCACTCTGAGACAAATCGATCCTAAGAAGATTATTGCCCACTCCCCAGTAGCCCATACGAATCCTGTGACTATTGGTATGTCCAGTCGGGCGGCGGCCGTTAGGTCACCTATAGTTACTAACACACAAGGCCAGCAAAAAAAACATGTGTGCCGGGCGTGCGACCCATCAACCTACTAGCAATGGGGGAGAAAACATAGCATGTCGCAACAAAAGCTTGATTCGAGGCGTCAGCAGGACACACTTGCGCTGCTGGGTGATGCGGGGCCAGAATTTGTGTAGGCAACCGATTTCTCTATCCATCGTAGTGACAGAATTTGCCGTAATTCACAAATGACTGAGCCAGCCAGAAAGAAAGGGTCTATCGAAGAGCCTACAGGCCGACCAAAGGTTATCACTTACCTTCATGCTCAGGTAAGGGGGGGTTATACCTTACCTATCATTTTCACCCGGTAAGTGATGACTGACCTTACCTTCTAGCTAGCTAGCTCAGGTAAGACCTTTCAGGATGCGCAAGCAGGCTCGACCACCGCCTTTTAGTTACTTATTTGAGAGGGGCACCCAATAAGTAAATTGAACCTTATGTATCCATAGAAAGATCTTCATAGATGGACATATATAGATCTCGAGACATCTGGCTGGATATCTATATATGTATATCGATATACAGATATCTACAAATATCCGAATCGATATAGATGTCTATCCTTATATATCCATCTATCTGTATAGGATGAATATCTTATACATAGTACAGCGCTCAAGCGCTTTTTGGCTTTTTTGGCTCTCTCCATCGATCGGTCCAAATGCATGCACGTTATCCGATCCGGGTGGGCTGTCTGGCTACTTCCCCGACCACTCTGAGACAAATCGATCCTAAGAAGATTATTGCCCACTCCCCAGTAGCCCATACGAATCCTGTGACTATTGGTATGTCCAGTCGGGCGGCGGCCGTTAGGTCACCTATAGTT
>Ga0181463_1000328_pt1 | contig 12808 bp, 14 predicted proteins | sample InSIn1gowninarea_FD_119071 | JGI IMG/M metagenome (GOLD analysis project Ga0181463, IMG submission 119071) | Clean room microbial communities from NASA Spacecraft Assembly Facility at Jet Propulsion Laboratory, Pasadena, California, USA -... ... | reverse complement strand
TTTCATTGATCCATTAATTAATTTATAACAATTGGTATCAGAGATAAATGTCCATTTGTCTTCCCTTATTCTTTGCAGTCAAAGCATAACCTGATGTCTCACCTGAGCTCTTCCATACCATTTCCTCACTAAGGATAACACCAACAACATAATCAAAGTTTAAAGTAATAGATCTAGAGACATAGTTACTGACAGCCATAACTAAGCCATTCCAACTTTATGGCAATGATCATAGAAATAGCAAAGCCCTAACTTTATCATCAAAATTTACCCCTATAGAACTTACCGAAATGGTAATCGTGTTAAATTTATTTAAATGATCAACAACAGATCCACCTTCTAACATCTTCATATCAAATATATGCTTCATAATAAATACCTTATTTGAGGTTGAGGGTTTTTCCAATGTTGTCATTAAACCTTCTGTTGTCACTTCCTTTGAAATTTTGAATGCCGCCAATGCTTCCAGACATCGTGTATTATTCCTAGTGTTTTTTTGTCCATTCTGCATTCATCATACTCATCAGATTCTTTGTTTTTCTACTCAATGGAAGGTATAGATCTTTCTGATACAGATAATCTTCCATCCACATCTCCCAAAACTAGTAGTTTTGATCATTAAATTTCTCAACCCTAAACCTACCATCTCTCGCCATTGCTCCCACTCAAACTAGGAACCCTTCCCTTCTGCAAGTTTATAAGCCAAATAGACCTTTATCTCTGATACCAATTGTTATAAATTAATTAATGGATCAATGAAATACATAAAATATTGTCGAAATGCATAAAACAAGAGAGACACAGATATATGTGGTTCACCCAATTTGGGCTACATCCATGGAGAAACATCCAGCCCCTCCTTTTATATTATCTATCAAAATGAAGAGATAAAACCTACAGCAAATCCATTTTAATTTCCTCTTCGCTCTCACATAACATGCTCTCTCTCTCGCTCAAAATAGTCATACACAACCATTATACAATTCCCTCATATAAACTGAGAGTTTCCTTTTATGGAAAAAAACCCCTAAATTAGCATAACTTCTACCATCAAATCATCTTCCTAATGAACAACTCGAATTGACGACAAAATTTTACAAGGCCCCTCTAGACCTCCTTGACAACGATTAAATGGGTGGCATTGTTGCCCCATTAGGAACATGGATCCAACACGAGTGAAACAAAAACCTCTAAAAAATCAGGAAGATAATTAAGCTCCACACCCAACACCTTCCTCTAGCATCCAAACTGGAAAAAAATTATCCTTTAAGCAAAGATTCCAACATTTTACCAACAATGTCCCCATCTCCAAAAGTTTCTTGGAGCATAATAAGTTTAGAATGATGCATATCAACTAATATCCTAAGGACTAACTTTTTTTGCGGGTTGGTCAAGCCCTTGCAGTTAAAGGATAACATGATCATGAGGGAACTCATACCAAGGCCTTCACTACTCTAAGAACCCCATTAATGGAGGGTTGTTTCCTAATAGTTGCATCCATACAAGCTTTTACCCGAGTTTTTGTGTGATGATATCTCCTTCCCTGAATCTTTCCATTTGGAAAATTAGGATTATGCCCTAGGCCCAGCAGAGTAAGTGAATCGGTCACCTAAGATGACCTATTCTATAAAAAATATTGAGTAGAAGAATCACCTGAAGTGTTGTAAAAACCATCTTGAAGAGAAACTACCATCAACTTGGTGTGCAAGTAACAAGATGACATAGAAAATTAGTAAAAGGAATAAGGGGGCTTGAGGTTAGGTGTGGAGAGGAGGTGTCTCAACCAGAGGAAACATCTCTTCCTTTACCCATTTCAACAAAACAAATGACTAAATTGGTCAAATGGAAAGGGGAAGGAGGTATACCTAACATTAAAACCTCCTTCTGTTACGGGACGGAGAGGTTGTTATACGCTAGACAATTTCCATAAATGATGTTAGCTCTACTATGCAGTGCTGAATTTCTATGGTCAGAAAGAAGCATGGTCTATTTGATTGTGTCCAAAGGAGGCTCACATTGGTCACTTTTCTCTTCCTTCCTTCACCCCGCTCACCTCTAAACCTTTCCCATTCCCTAAATAAACTCTCTAAAATACGACAAAGTCCCTTTTGGCCCCAGCTCTAAGCGCAAAGCCAAAACCTTACCCATACACCCTCACATGCACATAAACCCCTCATTTCTTTCCAGCCATTGATCATTCCCTGATAATCTAATAGCCCACATCGCACCCAATAAAGGTGACCCACTCAACCAATTTCCACCGTCAAATCATCTCCATTAGATCTTATAGTCTTTGCATACATTATGCAGGAAACTTGATTGAGCGATAGCACGCAATGAGGGTTTTTTTTCTTTCTCATCCACTGCTACGTGTCACTCATTGAGTGGAATCGCACGACCCCGAGCCATTACCACTTAGCCTCCGAAAGCGGTGCGATGAAAACTGTTACCACCCAACCAAATCGCCCTCGCTTGTTAAACGCTCATGCAACTCCGTCACTCGACGATCATCTAATCTATCTACTGAAGATCCAATGGCCTTAACACACCCTGCTCCCACCTCAGTGGATAGCCTCTTCCGAGCCATATCCATCGTTCATTTCCTTGATCTAACAATCATCCTTCTCGCTCACCCAAATTGTTCACCTCCCCATGCACTCTATGTCCCATGACCATTATATTGCCCAAAGAAGGAGATAACCCACTATGCTCGACTGACAACAGTCAGACCCCCAAAAATCACATTAAAAAAAAAGCATGGCCAAAAGAAAAAAAGGACATAGCATGGCTCTGTAACAGAATTTATCAGACATGGACTTCACTACTTCAAGCATTCCAACCGCTTAAAGGACAACACAGTAGTTGTACAGATCAGATTTGTACAGTGAAGCAAGTAACCTTGTTTAGAGACTCCATCAGGCAGTTAAATGCAGTTGGTGGTCAATTATGACCCCTCCATACCTAAACGACTATGTGCCATTGCAATGTAAATTTATAAATATCTCGAAGAAAGATGTAATCGGGGTTGGAATTTGATGTAAGGTTCATCTTCTGGAGATTGTAGACATTTTGTCACTTGTAGCATCTCATCTTCATTTTCAGCAAATACAAGCTTCTTTTGTTGTTAACTGCTCACTGCCCATTTTCCTCTGTTGTAATCTTATACCTAATATGTCCTCTTCTTGATCTCTTGATGTTTATCACTAGATAACTATCATCTTATCTCCATGTTAGAATATGGAATGCACCACTGAATAGCTTGCTCAGTTTTCTTTCTATCTAATGCAGGAGAGTTGTCATCCTATCTTTGCATTAATATATTAGATTTTTAGGTTTCTGTACTAGTTGGACCCAGCCATCACATGATCTTGTGTATCTGCTGGTATGGTTAGTATTCTCCATATTCACCTAATATCTAAAACTATGAGCATTGGTCATCTAAAGCCTTGTAGTGTAAGGCTTTTCATGCATGTCTGGAGTGAAACAAAGTAGAAGTGGTTATCTGGCTTGAACCAAACCATCATTCCTTCCATTAAACCTTGCAACAATAGTTGAATTTATATGTTACCAGGAATCTCTGAGCTATAACCTAAGAGAGTTTCTTAGAATCCTAACATAATTGGTGTCATTTTCGGGGAGAGGAGATTGAACCTCAGGTTCCCTGGGAGAACGACACAGATCCAACTTTGATGATAGAAAAAGCTTGGACACATTTTTGGTTGTAATCATCTATCTGGTGACTCTACTGGAGGACTAACCTTTTGGTGACTCCACATCACAGTTTTGGCTCAGTTTGTGAGACACACTTGAAGAAATGCTCAGAAATCACCAGCTAACCCAATTATTGACCCTAAAAAAATTGTCAAGCAAAGAAAGACATCACAAAAGGGAGAATCAGGATCAGGTAAGCCTAAACAATCTTATGTATCTCTACCAGAAAGGCTTGTAACTAAGCATGCACATGTTGAAAATATAGAGCCTAGAACTATCAGTGAAGAAATACTCTTAGAGATTCATAAAGCTCCTTGTTCAATAAGTCCCCCTTCAGATATTAGACCAAAGAAAACATCTCCTATTGTTCATCAGTTTCCTTCAACCCTGTCATTCATTTCTCAGCTTTCTATCATCAAAACTGCTAGTACCCTTCCATCTACCCCAGTCATGGCAAGTCCAAAAGCACCCACCAAAATGGAGAGAATCATAGCTGCTAGGTATGGACCCCTAGTCCTTCCTATTCCTTTGAATTCGATGCCTACAGGAGAATATCAGAAATACATGCCTAATTTCACTGGTACAGAGGGAGTAACATCTGAAGAACACCTTGAGTCTTTTTATAGCTATGCTGATAACCTAGATATCAGTGAAGATGATGTGTGGATGAGAGTATTCTTCCAACGCCTTGATGGAGAGGCTAGAAAGTGGTTCAGAGATATGACCCCTAGGTCTATAGCAGACATTGAAGCATTAGATGATGTGTTTTTAAAGAATTGGGGAGATAAAAAAGACCTACTATACTGCCATACTAAGTTTGGAAACCCGAAAAGGGAAAATGGGGAGTCATTGTCTGACTTTAATAAAAGATTCAAGTGTATGTATAGCAAGATACATGCCGAAGTGAATCCTACCCCCACCTTTTCCAAACTCACCTATGCCAATGCCTTTGACTCTGATTTCTGCTTGCTGCTAAGAGAGAGAAGATGTGCCTCTCTAGCTGAAATGTAAGATGTAGCCTTGGAGGTGGAATCCAATATCATGGTTACAGAGAAACTCAAAGGACATGCTGATAGAAGGAGGCAAAGAGGTGAGTCTTCCTCTTCTTCTTCATATTTAGAACCTAAAATATACAAAATGACTAAAATGATAGAGTCCTTGGCTGCTGAAATATCCAAACTGAAGGTGGAGTAGAGTTATGGGAAAGCAAGGATTCCTAATACATTTTCTCCTAGAAATCCAAATCCATTCAGAAGAGCAAATGAACAACTGCAGATCACTCAGAGGGGAAAAGAGGCCAATGAAGAACAAGGGGTTAAGACTCCTTTCCAGAACGTAGTCATGGAGGAGGAGAAGTTTGATGAAGAGGATGAGATTCACTACATGGAAGATAAGGGCAGCGCTTCCTTTTTGACATTAGCTTCCTATGAGGAGTCATTACGCAGGGACCAGACCAATCAAGAGTGGGACAGAGAAGTTGTTCTACAAACTGAAGACCAGCAAAGATATAACTTGAGGTAAAGAACGAGTAATGTCAAAGAGAATCCTCCCCAAAGAGCTGTTGTTCCCACATAGCAGCAAATCAGCAAGAAGAAGTGATTGACAGCTAATCCCATCATCCTAAAAACACTGGATCTAGAGGTAAGAGGCCCTTACAAGTCCCCTTCCCCTTTCAGTTTTGAATCAGAAGTCCAAAAGTTAAAAATATATGTACCTCTGATAGAACTTGTCAAGAGTGAGGTCTTTAAGAAGCCCATCCTTGATGCCCTTGAGTTGAAAGCCTTACAAGCATCCAATGATTATGTGAATTTACAAGATGATAAACTTGTAGTTGTGCTTAGCCCAATGACTGAACTTGTTGATGAAAATTTCCCATCATTTTATGTCTCCTTGACCATTCATGACAAAATCCTCCATAAATACCTGCTAAACACATGTGCTAGCCATAACCTGATGCCCAAAGCTGTCATGGAAGAGTTAGGCCTTGATATTACTAGACCTTATCATGACTTGTTTTCCTTTGATTCAAGGAAGGTGAAATGTCTAGGGTTAATTAAAGACTTAGCTATCACCCTAACTCAACTTCCCATGAAAAGAATGATGATGGATATTGTGGTAGCAGATGCCCCCCTAAGTTTGGTATGCTACTTTCCGGAGGGTGGATTAAGAGGTTGGGTGGGACATTGCAAAATGACTTGTCTTACGCCACTATCCCAGTTTTTGGAGGAGAAAGAAGAAGACTATACAAGGAGGCTCAGCTGGCCTATACCATCAATGATGAGAATAATCCCACTAATCATCCCATTTACACTGTGGAAACTAATTTTGGAGCATGTATTCTCCAAATTGAATAATCCCATAAGGCCTTGATGCAGCTCAAGAAACCAGTATGCTAGGCCATGAAAGAGGAAGGGACACAGGCTTGGGATATTTTCTCTAACAAGCCTATTCAAAGGAAACTATAGGAGTAGGAATGGTGCTGGTGTCTCCAAAACAAGAAAGCACACATTTATATTTTAAACTGACTTTTCAGGTCACCAACAATATAATAGAGTATGAGTCTCTGGTATTGGGCTTAAACGTTTCCAAAGACATGGGAATCAGAGACATAAAGGTGTTTGGAGATTTTCATCTCATCATTCAACAAGTGGACAAAAAGTTCCAAGCATGGCACCCAAGGCTGAAAGCATACAGAGATGAGGTATGCAGACTTAAAGATGATTTTGATAGCCTTCGTATCTCATATATTCCTAGAGTAAAAAATTGGCTTGATGATTCCCTTGCTGTGTTTGCTAGCATGCTCATCCCTCCCATGCCACCTAGATTGATGTATCAAGTACAGGTAAAATATAAACCATCCTTGCTTGATAACGTTCAACACTGGAAATTTTTTGAGGACGATGATGAAGTAAAGTAGTTTCTGCAAGTCATTGATGAATTCTCTGAAATGCAAATTGATCAAGAGAATGAAACTTGGAGGAATGTCCCCAGCCCCAGCTAAGGAACAAAATTTGCCAAGACAATATTGTACAGTTGCCTAGAAATCATATACCTAAAGGTCTAGTGCCTCTAGAGAAGTTGTTTGACCATAACGATGTACCTCATATGGTTTCCCAAAAAGAAAATCAGTATGATATCCATAGGCATAACATAGGGAGTCTAGATCATCCAAAGTATATAAATATGTCCACCCAATTGTCTACTGCCCAATGTTCTTAGTACTGCACCTTAATGAAGCTATTTGCTGATGTCTTTGCCTGGGAATACAGTGACCTTAAAACTTATGACAAAAATATGATCCAGCATAAGATCCCATTGGAGAAATACACCATTCCTTTCAAGTAGAAGTTGAGATCCATAAATCCTTTGCTCCTCCCTCTGATTGAAAAAGAAATCAAGAAGTTGTTGGCTACCAAAATCATAGTTCCTTTGAGATATTCAAAGTGGGTAACCAAGTTGGTAGTGGTGAGGAAGAAAAGTAGATAAATCAGGTTGTGTGTTGATTTCAAGAACCTAAACAAATGCTCTAATAAAGACAACTATCCCCTGGAAAAGATGGAACATTTGCTACAAAAAGTCTCAGGGGCCAAAGTTATGTCTTTCCTAGATGGATTTTTAGGGTATAACCAAGTTGTTGTACCTCCATATGACCAAGAAAAGATTACTTTCACCACTCCTTGGGGCACTTTTATGTACTCTAAGATGCCCTTTGGGCTAATGAATGATGGGCTACCTTTCAGAGAGCCATGGATATAGCATTTATCGGAGAAATGGATAAGTTTGTCCTCGTCTACCTTGATGATATAACAGTATACTCCAGCAGCCATCAATATCTTTTGCAGCATTTGAAGAAAGTGTTTCTGAAGTACAGAAGGTTCGTGATATCAGTGAATCCTAAGAAGTCACAATTTTCTTTAGAAGAGGGCAAGCTTCTAGGGCACATTGTTTCTTCTGCAGGTGTCAAGATTGACCCAGAGAGAGTGAAAGAAATACAAACCTTGTCTGTCCCAAGATTAAAAAAGGACATCCAATCCTTTTTGGGAAAAATAAATTTTGTAAGGAGTTATATTCCTAATTTTGCAAAATTGGTAAAACAAATCACCTCGATGTTGAAAAGGGTATCAGAGATCAAATGGACTGATGGAGCAAGAAGATCTTTTGAAGCCATCAAAAGAGCTATTATGGAAGCCCCCACTTTGATCAGCCTAGACTATAGCAAGGAGTTCCATATCTTCTCCTTTTCTTTCAATGACACCCTTGTAGCAGTCTTATTGCAAAAAGACGATGGGGATTCTGAGCATCCAGTGGCATTTTTCAACAAAAATTTAATGGATGTTGAACTAAGGTATGATATTATCGAGAAATAGGCTTATGCTCTTATCAAATATTTAAAAGCTTTATGAATCTACATTTTGCACTCCAAGTTAATAGCATATGTGCCCTATACTTCATTAAAGGATGTCCTAACACATCCAGATGTTGATGGAAGAAGGGCTAAATGGATTTCAAAGTTTATTGAATTCAACATAGAAGTGAAGCCCACCAAGCTTGTCAATGGCCAGGGCCTTGCTTAGTTAATGGCTGAAGAAAATTGCAAAATGCTTGACATAAACTGCATGGGTACAAATTTAGAGGATGGACAGACAGAAGAAGCAACAGTAGGGCATGACTGGTTGTTGGCTAAGAATCTAGCTTCTTGCTAATGGTATTCTACAATAGATAAATTCTTGTTGAAGCTAGAAGTTCCTCCAGGCCTTAGTTCAAGCCAAGCTAGGACTATTAAGCTCAGAACAATAAGGTTCTGTATTTATGAAAACTTGCTTTATTGGAGGGATCCATCTGGAATCCTTTTAAGATGTCTGGACAAAGAACAATATGTGGAGGTCATGCATCAGTTTCATTCTAGCACCTGTGGAGGACATCACTATTGGAAAACCACAACCCACAAGATCCTTAAAGCTGGGTATTATTGGCCCGCTCTATTTTTTGATGGTTTTTCATTTGTAAGATCTTGTGACAAATGCTAGAGGTTTGAAGGAAAATAGCAGTTGAAGTCCTTACTCTTGAAGCCAATACATGCCAATGGCCCTTTCCAATAGTGAGGCTTGGATTTCATAGGGGGAATTACTCCACATTCTAGTGGCCAGCATAGATGGATCTTAGTAGCCACTGACTACTTCACTAAGTGGATTGAGGCCATCCCTACTATGAAAGTTTATCACCATGTTTTCATGAAGTTCTTGACAGAAAACATTTTCATTAGGTTTGGATATCCACACCAATTGGTTATAGACAATGCAGCAGCCTTCAGAGCAAAAGAGTTGGTGGACATGTGTGACCCAATGGGCATTAAGCTAGTGTATTCCACTTCATATTACCCTCAAGGTAATGGTCTAGTAGAATCATCCAATAAGAGCTTGATAAGTATAATCAAGAGCTGATGGAAGACAACAAAAGGAACTGGGATTCGAAACTGAAGTTTTCATTGTGGGCTGATAGGGTGACCGCCAAGAAATCCACATGGAATTCTCTATTCAAGTTGGTATATGGCACTGAGGTTGTATTCCTAATCCAGTTGACCCTCCCTGTGGCCAAGTTCTTGTAGGAAGAGAAAAATGAGGAAAATGACATGGCAAAGAGGATTAGTGACTTGGCTGAAGTGCATCAAATCAGAGATCAATTGATTGAAAAATCTGCAGCACATCAAAAAAGCATCAAGGAAGCCTTTGATAGAAAGGAAAATATGGACAATTTTCAAATTGGAGACTTGGTTCTTAAATAGGATGCACTGAAGGAAAAGAAAGGCAGTCATGGGAAGTTCGATGCTCTGTGGACTGGACCTTTTCTCATTTCTCAGGTCTAGGGGAACAACACTTTCATGCTGCAAAGTATGGAAGGAGAAATAGTTTTGATGGCCCAGTCAATTGGTGGTTTTTGAAAGTTTATGCTAATTAAGGCCTTTAGGCCTCAGCATTGTAAATATGTCCTTTTTACAAGTTTTAATGTAGCCTTAATTAGACTCCATGCCCAATGGAACACTGGGAAATATTGTTGACCTTGTTTTTGTATTAAAGGCAGTGGTCTACGATTCTTGAAATCTCACAGGTAGGCTTTCATCCCCAGAAGGAGCTAGTGTTAACTCTGCTATGCAGTGCTGACTTTCTATGGTCAGAAAGAAGCATGGTCTATTTGATTGTATCCAAAGGGGGCTCACATTGGTCACTTTTCCCTTCCTTCCTTCACCCCGCTCACCTCTAAACCTTTCCCATTCCCTAAATAAACCCTCTAAAATCTGACAATGTCCCTTTTGGCCCCAGTTCTAAGTGCAAAGACAAACCAACCGTAAAACCTTACCCATATGCCATCACGCACTCATAAACCCCTCATCACTTTCTAGCCATTGATCATTCCCTGACAATCTATCGACCCACATCACACTTGATAAAGGTGACCCGCTCGACCAATTTCCACTGTCAGATCATCTCCGCCAGATTTGACAGTCTTCACATACATCGCGCAAGAAACTTGATCAAGTGATAGCACACGATGAGGGATATTTTTCTCTCTCATCCACTACTACATGTCGCTCATTGAGTGGAATCGCACAACCCTAAGCCATTACCACTTAGCCTCCGAAAGCGGTGCAACAAAAATTGTTACCGCCCGACAAACTGCCCTCGCCTGTTAAATGCCCATGCAACTCCGTCATTTGATGATTGTCTAAACTATCTACTAAAGATCCAATGGCCTTAACACACCCTGCTCCCACCTTGGCCGATAGCCTCTACCAAGCCATCTTCGTCATTCATTTCCCCGATCCGACAATCATCTTTCTCGCTCACCCAAATTATTCACCTCCCCATGCACTCTACGTCCCATGACCATTCTATTGCCCAAAGAAGCAGATAACCTACTATGCTTGACTGACAATAGTCGAACCCCCAATAATCACATTAAACAGAAAGCATGGCCAAAAGGAGGAAATGGAATAGTACGACTTTGTAACAGAATTTATCAGTCATGGACTTCACTGCTATGAGCATTCCAACCACCTAAAGGACAACACATCAGTTGTACAGATCAGATTTGCACAAGGAAGCAAGCAACCTCGTTCAGGGACTCCATCAGGCAGTTAAATGCAGTTGGTGGTCAATTATGACCCCTCCATACCTAAATGACCAAGTTACATTGCAATGTAAATTTATAAATATCCTGAAGAAAGATGTAATTAGGGTTGGCATTTGATGTAAGGTTCAACTTCTGAAGACTGTAGACATTTTGTCACTTGTAGTGTCTCATCTTCATTTTCAGAAAATACAAGCTTCTTTTGTTGTTAACTACTCACTACCCATTTTCCTCTATTCTAAGCTTGTACCTAATATGTTGTGTTCTTGATCTCTTGATGTTTATCACTAGATAACTATCATCTTATCTCTGTGTTAGAATCTTGAATGCATCATTGAATAGGTTGCTCAGGTTTCTTTCTATCTAATGCATGAGAGTTGTCATCCTGTCTTTGCATTAATAGATTAGATTTGTAGGTTTCTATACTAGTTGTAGCCGGCCATCGCATGGAATTATGTATCTGCTGGTGTGGTTAGTATTCTCCATATTCACCTAATATCTAAAATTGTGAGCATTGGTGGTCTAAAGCCTTGTAGTCTGAGGGTGTTCATGCATGTCTAGAATGAATCGAAGCAGAAGTGGTTATCTGTCTTGAACCAAACCATCATTCCTTCCATTAAACCTTGCAACAATAGTTGAATTTATATGTTACCAGGCATATTTGAGCTACAACCTATGAGAGTTTCTCGGAATCCTAACAAATGCATCTACTTGTATCTATTCAAACTCTTCATCTAGTGACAAAAGTGTTGGTTATGTGTTGACAGATACCTTCTCCCTTCTTCCTTGTGCCACTTTTGCAGGTCTCGTCATGTCTCTAGTTGATCCCTCACAAGATAAGCTCATCTTTTTAGAAGAAATGGGAGTCGAATTCCCTTTTCTTCCATGAAAGGGGAGTTGGCAGTCCTTCATAATATGCCACATTTTATGGCATCCTCTGCAATGAAACATAATCCCTCCATAGTCTAAAATATGAACATGTGAATAATCAAAGAATATAATGACCATCTCTACTAGTATTTATTCTTGAGAAACTATATTTGGAATGATACGAGTAGAAATCAAGACCTGGAGGGAAGGTTGGTTCCCCTCTAAAATTGCACAATTTCTTAAGGGAGCTTCTCAGCCTGCAACTGGACCAAGTCCAGTGAAACAACCTGTGAGGGGGATGCAATAAGCTTTGATGAATAGGCTATCATTCTGAAAGAAAATCACTAAATCTTGAGTACTTGAAAAGGCAAGACATGTTGTTGTGAAAGGTTGGTAGGGAAGCTCCAAAACAAATCTAAGGAAAAATTTTGGAGGATGCTTGTAGCTACTACAACACTTGGAAACACACTGGTAGAACTCTAGCTATCTAAATCGACCTTGTTCATGAAAATAAAGTCTAACACCTCTGGAAGTATTGTTCAGTTCTTAGTTCATCTTGGTTTCCACACTAGTTTATTGTAAGAGGTACCATATGCCAAGCCCTTGGTCGATCGACACACATTCCAATCCAAGCCAACACAATTTTTTGATTGGTGTTGAAGGGTATATTTTACCACAAGTAGTACAGTCGTCAAAGTTTTAGTTTCATCTCTAGTGTTGCTTCACTGCCAGTAGGCCTAGATAGTACCTCATCGGAGTCACACATGAACACAAGCATCACTCCGCTGCTAGCGAGCCTGGTTAGTAGCCCAGTGGAGTTATTTGTATCACCTCTCTATGTAGGAAGCCTTTCTCTTCTTTTGCCTTATTCATTTTCTTCTATTTCTTGCTTTTCTTTTTGGTCTTTTTTCTTGTTATTGTCCATAGGTTAGTTTCACATGGACCATGTGCAACTCTTGAAACAAATTGGGTAAAGTACAAGAGGACTTGTAAAACTATCAAAATTTAGTTATCTGTTGTTTTCTCTCTTATGTAAGAACTTGTTGTCTTCAGTCCATGATACATCAATGGAAAATATGTACTATTTGAAGTGAACCTTGGT
>Ga0181463_1000267_pt1 | contig 12853 bp, 9 predicted proteins | sample InSIn1gowninarea_FD_119071 | JGI IMG/M metagenome (GOLD analysis project Ga0181463, IMG submission 119071) | Clean room microbial communities from NASA Spacecraft Assembly Facility at Jet Propulsion Laboratory, Pasadena, California, USA -... ... | reverse complement strand
AACCAAAGTTGACAATAGATAACCATGACCAAAAAATGACATCACGTTATCACAAATAAATATCAATGTCACAATATATAAAAAAAAAATCAACATTGCAATCTAATGGACTAAAATAATTTTTCACAGAATGGTCAATAAATATTGGTGTTGCATGTGATGAACACAAATTTCACATCACATTGTGATGAACAAGAGTCAACGTCATAATATGAAAAACAAAAAGTAAAAAATGCAACGTATCTAATAGAAAATCAAAGTTGCAATGTGACAAACAAAAACTCCACATAGTAATATGATGAAATAAAATCAACGTTGTTATGTGATGTACAAAAAACTGATGTCGCATACTCACAAAAATAACAATGTCAAAGTATGAGGACATAGTCAAACATTGCCAACCTTTGTAGTCAACTTTTAAATATTCAACTATGGACAACCTTAGTCAACCACATGTTGATCATAGTTAATCATAGTCAACCTTATTAATCCATAGTCAATCTTGGTTGACCTTAATAAATTAAAGACAAACATACTCAACTATAGTCAAGGATTAAATGTTTTAATAATAATTATTATTATATTTACTAGTAATTATATTTATCAATTTTTATTAATAAGTTTTATATTTAATAAGAATTGAGGTTTATTTAAGTTTTAAGTTTTAAAAGGTTTAACATTAATACTAGTTTAATAATAAGGGTTATTAATGATTTGGATTAGATCATTATATTGTTTGTCATCCATATTAATTCTTTCAAAGTGGGAAAAATGGAAGAAAGCTCATAAGACCATTTTTACTAGTGGGACCCAGTTTGGAAAATTAGAGTCTAAAAACTTTTAGGAGCATTTTGAGGTATTAAATTACTTTTTTTGGTGGTAAAACTTTATCACTTTAGCACCACACATTTTTTTCCTATTCTACACATAGAGAAATTTCCAATGGCATAATCACCTCAATGGAGTATCCACTCGTAGGCTATTGAGTTGTGTTATAATCAAACTAGTAGGAAGAAAAGGGATTCCATTCTTTTTTAGTGCATTTGTTCCATATAAAAATAGAGTAGCCAAGAGGGATAGAGATAGAGAACACATATAGGCTTTGTGCACTATATTAGCCCATGGACCACATTCCTTACTTCTTTATACTCACAATAATTTTCTATTCAAAGAAAGAGTGTAGAACAACCTCACCTTCTAGATGGATTTCTGCTAAAAGGGTTTCCCAGGTTATATGTTGTGTCAATCGTGGCTTGGAGTTTTTATTTCATTGTTCTATATTTTCTACATAATTATAATTTTACATGGATACAAAATAAACAATAATGTAAAGATCCAAAAATTTAAAGAGAAATAAACCCTCGTAGCGTATATTTTTTATTTCTGAGTATAATTTACTATATCAATTATAACGAATTTTCCAATGGAATATAAATGTTGGTTTATGGATCATATTGGTATTAGAGTGGGATTATTTAGGTATAAGGTGGGTATTTGCATGTTATTTAGCTTAGTTAAGACATAATTCATAAAACCCTGGTCATAGCCAATGAATATGTGAATAACCCTCATGAGCTTGCAGCGCATATTTTTTTCGTTGCTGGAAGCACAAGTTGTAGATACAAACCATAGCGTGAATCTCCTCATTGTATCCCTAACCAATAAAATCAAGTTATTCAAAGAATATGGGGGTTATAACATACACATTCTATCAGAGGGGAGATCAAGAGATTGAGATGAGGAGATGAATAAAGAACTCGAAAAACATCAACCTAGTTCAAGTTCCATGAACTATTCACAATACCTATTCAAAATGGAAGAAAAGATCGATATCAAGATGTATCAAGGTGGAATTGATGCTCTAAATATAAATCACTGGTTGAATCCATTAGAAGTTTATTTCAGTGTTCATCATATAGAGGAGGAATAGAATATTTCATTTCTGTGATGGAAATCAAAGGGTCATTCCTTAACCTTAGTGGGAAAACCACACAGATATCTTGAGGTTGGAGGCATATCCTCCAGTGACTATGTGGGGGGGGATTTAAAACCCTTATAAAGTCACAATTTTACCCTATCGAGGATGTATAAAACTACTGGATCTTATGGCACTAGTTCGGTCAAAAGCAGGGGTAGAGTGTATAAGATTACACCACACAATCTAGAAAGATGGCCAAAATGCTAGGTATCTCCCAAAAGAATCGAGATGAACTCCTTAAGTAGTTGGACACTCTACACAACCATTTCCAAAAATAAGTGATGTTGTTCAAGCCTATATTATTTTACAATGCTTGTGTATAGGCAAAGTACCTAGAAAACATGGGCTAAAACAAAGGAAAATAAAGTGGATCAAAGAAGAAGGAGCACCAATATGCTTCTAAGGAGGGGAAGAAGAAGAGGAAAGGAGGAAAATATAAAAATATGATAGCCACAACAAACTGGTGGCAATATCCCCAAAACCACTATAACCTTGATGGTCATATATGGGAGAAGTGTTGGATGTTGCATCCAGAGATTAACTTAAAATATAAGAAGAAAGATGCAAAGAAGAAGAATATCATGGCCACTGATTCGAGCAACCAGGTTGAAGTAACTTATACATGGATGAGAATATTTTCTATACGTCAATGTTGAATGAGGTGAATCTAAGTATCCTTGAAGGACAGGAAGAGAAGGAAATAACTCTTCCACATAAAGAAACAAGTCAAGAAAACAAATATTGATGCTATATTTTACTCAAGATCATAAGAAAAATCTCATTGCACCACAGTAGGTCAACAAATAGGGGTTGTAAGTTCATGATCATCCAAGTATGTATCCATTGGGATGGGTAAATAAGGATGTGGAGATAAATGTAACAAAATATTGTAAAATTAGATTTACTATCAGTGTTTATTTTATTGATGAAGTATAACTAGATGTAGTTCCCCTTGATGTCTGTGGAGTCGTACTTGGAAGTCCCTACATGTACATGTAAAATGCAATCTTCACGTGGACAACCAACTAGTAATGATGTGTCAAGTATGGAAAATAATTCACCATCAATGTACAGAAATGTAAGTTGAAAATTTCGATGGTAAGTGCCAACGAAGCAAAGAAACTAATTGATTCCCATAAGAACTATATTTTACTATTTTTAGGAGAAAATACGTTTGTATAAGAGTCTGTGAGATCAAAGGAATCCATGGAGGGGTATGCTAAGAAACAAAAACAACAATTGGAATAGTTGTTATATGCATAAAGGGATGTGTTTTAGGAGCCTAAAGGGCTACCACCCAAGAGGGAAGTGGAGCATAAGATCCATATATTTTCATACTCCCTATCTCGAAATATTGGATTGTAGGGGTAGTCTATTATAGAAATAAGTGAGGTGAAGAAACATTTGTAGTAGCTACTAGAATAGGGTGCCATTCGACCAAGTACATCACCATGTGGATCACCCATCATCATTATGACAAAGAAGGATGGGATTTGGTGAACATGTATAGATTATAGGGTGTTGAACAAAATCATGCTTAATAATAAGTACCCCTTGCCCCAGATAGATGATCTGATAGATCACCTGCAGCAAGAAAAATACTTCACCAAGTTGGACTTAAAGTATATATATTACCAAGTTTGATTAGGAGGATAAGATTCATGAAAGAGTGGCTCGTCATGCCATTCAACCTATACAATGCACCAACTACGTTTATGAGGTTAAAGAATGATATACTACACCCATTTAAAAATTTGCTTTTTATTGTCTATTTGGATGATATATGGGTACATAATACTACCTGGGAGGACCACATATCACATTTGAAATAGGTGTTAGAGACATTAAAGAAGATCTAGTTGCTAGAAAATATTAAGAGGTGTGAGCTTGCATAATAGTATTTGGTGTATCTAGGGTATGTGATAGGTGGAGGAGATATCAAGATAGATCCTACAAATATTGATGCCATCAGGAAATGGCCAGTGCCTACTAATTTTTATGAGGTCAGGAATTTCATTGGGGTGGCACAATACCTAGGGATATTCATAGCTCATTTTCAATGGTAGCAACACCACTCCATGCCATATTAACAAGTGGAAATGGTTTCCAATGGGGAAAGGGTTAGTAGAGGGCCTTTGAGAAATAAATAATAAGATCAGTTAAGAACCAATTATGGCATTACTGACCTTTCAACAACCCTTCGAAGTGAAGATATATGTAAGTGGGCATGTTATGGGAGTGATCTTGATGCAGGGAGGAAGGCATATATGCTACAATTTTGAAGTATTTCTTGGGGTAGTTCTTCACTAACCTACCTCAGACAAGAAACTCAATTCCATAGTGCAATATGTGAAGAAGTAGAAACATTATTTGATGGTAAAATAGATAGTAATCCACACAGATCACTAGCCACTATAATACTTGCAAGCCCAAAGTAACTTGTAGCAGACGAAGCATTACAAGTGGATGGGTAGCACAAGAAAATTGGCTGACATGATTTCAAGGCCACCCACATCGAAGATCACAGCTTTGGGAACTCACATGCACATGGATCCAGTCACCCATGATGAATATAGATAGCCATATTCAGAGATGAGTAACACATGGACATGTTTCAATAGATGCAGAATCAAATTCATGTGCATGATGGTGAAAACAAAGTTGACTACCATCCCTAGGATGGGTTACTCTACAGGATGAATAATCTATGTGTAGCTAAAGGTGATTGATTTCAACCAATTAGAGAGACTCACACCTCCAAGATTGTAGGGAACTTTGGCGTATGGAAGATAGTGGCCAACTTACAAAATTATGTGAATTGGCCCTAGATGTAAGAGGATGCATCGTTTATTGTACCAGTAAGCATAGTAACATGAAATAGGGTATATATATTCCCTTAACTATACCCACCCATATCTGGGAAATCATTTCTAAGCAATTTATGGGAGGTTTACCAACAACCAGGAAGGAACATGACTACCTATTCATGGTAGTTGATAGGTCTATCAAGATGTTTGTTCTGATTCCTTGTAAAAATACCATCAATGGGAACTAAGTAGCAAACTCGTTCTTTAGATAGGTTTGGGTGCACTTTGGGATACCAAGAAGAATCATTTCAAACAGGGACATAAGATTTCTCAATGCATTTTGGACTAAATTATGCACTTTGGGATACCAAGAAGAATCATTTCAAACAGGGACATAAGATTTCTCAATGCATTTTGGACTAAATTATGGAAGAATATGGACATAAAGTTGAAGAGATTTACAACATTCTATCCACAAAAAGATGGGCAAACAAAAGCAATCAACAAGATATTGGTACAAATTTTGAGGTGTTACAATCAGAAGCATCATAAGACTTGGGATGAAAATATGGTATATATACAACACTCTTATAACATAACAGTCCACACTTAAATTGGTAAGCCCCCATTTGAAACTTTTTTTGGATATTTTCCACCTTCACCTTTATATATTACTTATCGGAAGCAAGGAAGAGTCAAGGGGTATCTTAACAGGAGATTCCTTAAGGATAGAAAGAATTATAGAAAAGATTGTCAAAATCCACATATAGGTACAAAAGACACTACATAAGTTACAATAAAAATACAAGTCCATGCATGATCAACATAGAATAAAGAATTTGTGCAAGGTGCGAGACAAAGTATGGATATAGTTGAACAAGGAGAGGCTACAAGGTGCTAGCAAGAAAATGAAGGCTTTGTGGTATGATCCCTTTTAGGTTCTGGTAAAAGGTAGGCGATAGTTATTATAGACTTAGTATACCACCATACATGCATATTTAGTTAGTTGTGAGTGTAGAGAATATGAAACTCTATGAGCCCTCCATGCTACATCAAGAAGACAAACAGGTCCTACCTTCTATAGAGGATTTGGAACCAGATTCTTGGGAAGATTTGACAAAGGATAAAATTTTGTAGAAGAGGTCCATTTCTAAAATATAGGGTTAGCATGAAATTTGGCAAATTGGGTCAAAATAATAGCTTCGAGGAAACACTAAATGGTGCAACCGAGAGAAGGCCGAGGAATAATTTCCTCGCCTTGTTTAATAGATGCTTTTGGGCACCAAAAGCCTCTAAACATGGGGAGGTGTGATCTATATTGGATAATTATATTTTTTGTCATCAATCATGAAGCTTTCAAAGTGGAAAATGTGTAGGAATCATCTCACAAGACCATTTTTACCAATGAGACCCAGTTTGACAAATTAGGGTTTGAAACTTTTTAGCAGCGTTTTTAGGCATCAAATGAATTTTTTTGGGGGTAAAACCTTAATTTTTTAGTTCCACGCCTTTTTTTCCTATTCTACACATAGATACCTTTCAAATGGTACATCAATCACCTCAATCAGAGTCTGTGTGCAAAGGATATACCACTCAGAATTTTACCTTCTTGTTTTTGCCACCATAATTTGAGAGGATGCCATGTCAACCCCCATTATTTATGGACAAACTACTAATCACATAATCATGATGAAAAATACTCTAGAAAATTCCATATTGTAACTTTGGTTAAGATTTGATGGAGACAAACTTAACCACAAGTAGGCTTCTGGGCTGCATTATAATCAAGCAACTAGGTGGAAAAGGGGTTCCATTATTTTCAAGTGCACTTGTTCCATGTACAAGAAGAGTAGAAAAGAGTGATAAAGAGAGAGAACACAAATAGTTTTATACATTATAGTAGCCCACGGGTCATAGACCTTGCGTCTTTTTACTTGCAACCATTTTATGTTTAGAGAAAGAGAGTAGAGAAACCTCACCTTCTAGCTAGATTTTCTCCCAAAAGGGTTTCCGAGGTTATATCTTGTGTCAATATTGTTTTGTGAGTTATTCATTAGGGGATTTTAAGGTATAAAATGGGCCTCCTAAGAAAAATGTACAACCAAAAGAAACTTTATAAGAACCAATAGGATTCAATATGATCATGTAAACCATGGGGGGTGATTCACCATTTTAGGAGTAAAAAAGTACAAAGATTAAAAAGTAATAAAATAATAAAACTACTTTTTGAACTCATATTTTCAACTTATCTCCTTACATTTTTACTTAAATTTTGACTGGGAGTACTCATTGGATGCAAAATTTAATTCCTCATCCAAGGAGTACACATGTTGCATACTTTTGATGGACCCTGCTCCACAAAAAATGAGAAATACATGAAAAAAACATGATTGCAATCACATTTTTCATGTATTTCTCATTTTCCGTGTAGCGGGGTCTATCAAAAGTATGCAACATGGGTACTCCTTGGATGTGGAATCAAAATTTTCATCCAATGAGTGTTTCTACTCGAAATTTGAGTAAACCCACATGGAGATAAGTTGAAAATACAACTTGAAAAAATAGTTTTGTCCTTTTTCCCTCTAAAATTTGATGATGTAATCTAATCTTATTTTATTATTTCCACTATTATTTTATAATTTCCTTAGGAGGCCCATTTTAGACCTCAAAAATCCCCGAATGATTATTGTTTCATTTTTCTTTATTTTCTACATAATTATAATTTTGCATGTGTGTGCAATAAACTTTAATTTATAGATCCATAAATAGAAATAGAAATAAACCCTCATAGTGTAGATTTCATATTTTTAAGTATAATTTATCATATTCGTTGTGATGAACTATTAAGTCGAATATCCATGGAAGTTTATGGATAAATTAATAATGTTAATATTAAGGTTTATGAATAAGGTTAAAGGTTTACATTCGATAAGGTTTAAATTTTATTTAATATTTAAGTTTTTTCAATATTTAATTTCTAATATAACTTTTATAACTTTCAACAATGCAAGTATATTCAACCATGGTCAAACTAGGTCAACTATGTTCCACCATGGTCAACATGGTCAACCATGGTTGTCATAATTATCCGTGGTTAGCATGGTCAACCACAGTGAACATGATCAACTATATTCATCTATATTTAAACATTGACAACCATGGTTTAAAATGTTCATTCGTAGTCAACCACAATTGACCATAAGGAACCGTGTTCCAAAATTGACTTTGCAAGGTGACAAATAATTGTCAGCATTTTAATGTATCAAACAAAAGTCAAATTCATAAACTAATGAATAAAAATAAGATTCACAAAGTGATGAAAAAAATTGATGTTTCATGTGATGATAAAAATGTTCACATTACATTGTGATGAACAATAAATCATGTTGCAATATGAAAAACAAAAAATCAACATCACAAAGTGACAAACAAAAATCAATGTCACAAAGTCACAAACAAAAAATCAAAGTTTCAATGTGATAAACAAAATATCAGCATTGCAATATGATAAACCAAAATCAACATCCATTATATAACGAGAATGAAAATGATGTCACATTGTGATGAAAAAATAACAATGTCACAATGTGATGACATCGTTAGACATTGTCAAACTTTATAGTCAACCATGTTCATCTTTGGTCAACCATATGTTGACCATAGTTAACAAAAATTAACCTTGCAATCTAATAAAAAAGAACTAGAGTTGCAATGTGATGAACAACAATTAACATTAGATGTGATGAGAAAAAAAATTCATTTCAAGATGTGAAGAAAAAAATATACATTGTAATGTGGTAGAAAAAACATTATAATTTGATAAACAAAAATCACACCACCATGGTTGATCATAGTTGGCCAATGTTTATCATGGTTGAGTAAGGTTGATCATAGCCAACCATAGTCATTCATGTCAATCTTAGTCAACCATGGTCAACCATGGCAATCATAGTCAACCATTAGTATGCATTGTAATCTTCAAGCAACCAAAGTCACCATATAATCAACCATGGTCAACTATAATCAACCATTTTCATCTTTAGTTGACCATGAGCAAGTATGGTCATCTTCTATCAAACATATATATCATAGCCAACCATTGTCAACCATAGTCAATGCGGTTAACAATAGTCAATTATTGTCACCACATTTTACTGTGGTTAAATATGGTTAACCATAGTAACCTATGGTTACCCATGGAATTTTGGTTAGCATGGTCAACTGTCATCAACCATGGTTGGCTCTAATCACCATGGTTGACCATATTAAATGATGGTTAGCGATGGTCAACCATAGTCAACTTTGTTTAACCATGTTCAATGATGTTCAACAATGGTTAACTATGATCAATCATGAACATCTCTATTCAATCGTAGTTAACCTTGGAAAACTATGGTCAACCCATGCTCAACAATGCTCACAATAGCAAACCATAGTCAACCATGGTCAAAATGGTTAACATAGCCATCCAAGGTCGCAATGATTGAACATGACCAACCATGGCCATCTATTGTCAACATGGAAAACTATAATCTATGATAGAAACTTGTGGTCAACCATGGTTAACATGCCCAACCATAATTAACCATGGGAAAACATAGTCAACCATCATCAAACATGAACAACCATGGTCAAGCATAGTTAATAATAATTTATCATAGTCAACTATCGTTAGTTGTGGACAACCACAGTCTGTGATATTCAACTATATATTAGCCATAATAAACCATCCTTAACCATAATTTGAACATATTTATCTATAGTTAGTTATAGTCAAGCACGGTCTACTAATCCTCCCCATGCACACCTACCATCAATTAACACAACCACATTAGTAAATATGGTTGATATTCATCAATTGGCACCATTTTCAACCTTTTGGACACCAATTGGTGTAAGAAAATGGTTTCAATCAGTGTATATAAACCACATTTACTAATGTGGTCATGATAGTTGACAATAAGCCAAAGTTAGCCTCATTTAACCAAGATCTACCTGAATCAACCACAGTCAATATTATAAACCATGGTCAACCTTGTCAACCCTCTTCAACCATGCACAAAATTAATGTAACATGAATGTAAAAATATAAAAAACATCAAAATTAATGTAACATTGTTAGATTAATGTAAACTAAATATGTTGTTATATTAATGGTTGACCTCCATCAACCATGGTCAACCTTACTCAACTCACCTCAACCTCAGTGAATCTCATCAATCATGGTCAACCTCATCAACCTTCTTCAACAATATTCAACCATTAACAACCCTTGACACCATGGTCAACCTCATCAACCCTCTTCAATAATAGTCAACAATCATCAACCATCAATAACATTGAGAAACCATGGTCAAACCTTAATATCCATTTTTAACCATAGTCCACCATGATCTATGAATCTGTCCCACACATGTCAGTTGTCTACTAGCACAACCACATTAGTAAATGTAGTTGATATATGTTGATCAGTGGCATTTTCCACTTTTTATATGTCAATTGGTGTATGAAAATGATGTTGATAGGCATATATCAACCAAATTTACTAATGTGGTTTTGATATTTATTTGTCACAATGTGATGTCAATGTTTGAACATAATTGTCTATGGCCAACTATGGTTGACTATACATGAACATTGTTGATCATGGTTATCAATGTTTAACTACAAATGAATATGGTTGACCATGTTCATTATGGATGATTATGTTAACCATAGATGAATATGAACCATGTTATATTAAAAAATAAATAATAATAAAAACTTAAATATTAAATAAACTTTAAACCTTTATGATAAAACTGAAAATTGATATTATTATTAAAACTTATTAATATTAATATTAAATCTTTTCAAACTTAAATGACATAAGCCTTAAATATTATTAAATATAAACCTTATCAATAATCATTAATATTAATATAATTAAGAAACCTTATTATTATTATTATTAAGCCTTTTTAATCATTTACTATGGTCTACCATGGTTGACTATAGTTGAATATGATCAATTAAGTTTGATTGAGGATGACTAAGGTTGAATATGGTTGACTATGGTTAATTATGCTCAACATATGGTTGACTAAGGTTGACCCTGGTTGATTATTTAAACCTTAACTATAAAGGTTGGCTATGTTTGACTATGTCATCACACATTGTTGTTTTTTCATCACAGTGTGACATCAATTTTTTGTACATCACATTACGATGTTGATTTGGTTAATCATATTACGATATGGATTTTGTATTCGTCACATTGCAACATTGATTCTTTTTTATCACATTGTAACGCTAATTTTTTGTTTATCATATTCCAATGTTGATTTTTTCATCACAGTGTGATGTAAATTAATTTCTCATCACATGCAACCTCAATTTTTGTTCATCAGGTTGTGACACTAATTTTAGTTCATTAGGTTATGAAGTTGTTTTTGGATTGATACCTTATGACATTGATATTTATTGTTACAATGAAATGTCAATTGTTTATCATGGTTGTCTATGGTCAAATGTGGTTTAGTGTGGTTGAACATTGTTGACTATTGTTGTCAATATTTAGTATTAAACCTAGTAAAGCCAGGTCTATTGAAAAATGCAGCAAGAAATTCTCAATTTGATTTTGCCTTGATTAAATTGAGGAAATTCCAAATTCCAAATCAGCATACAACTTGGAGGAGTTAACTGAGGTGACATAATTCTTGTCACTCAATTAAGAACACTCGATATTCATTTTTAAGTTTCGATGTTTTGAGTCAATACCATGACTCATCATTAGGAAAAAACCTGCAAAGAAGAAAAGAGAACGAATGAGATATATAGGGAATGAAAGAGGTCAAAAAATTAGGGTTAAAATTGAAAGAAGAGAAGCAGGTCTATTCTTTCTTAAGCATTTTCGTGACTTCAACCTAGTCCCTCCCTTTTCCTTTGTAAATCATACACTTTGTAGCCTACATACCCAAATATATTTCGATGAGATTATTTTATCCCTAATTCACCATAAAATCCATAGAACTAGATTCTATCTAGATAATTTGTCATCTTTTTCCTTCAAAAACCATCTCAAACTTGCAGCAACTATCAGACAGGACCTATGGGCTACCATCAATGCCTCAACTGTTGTTAAAGTGGATAAGGAAGGTCACCTAACATGTGAGAAACAAAATGAGAAGATTAACAAATTAAAGGTGCGGTGTCTAGGTTATCGCTATTCAAATGCTGAGTCTTGGAAATCAAAATACAATATGACAACAATCCCAAACACAAGGACTCAAATAATCCTTATCGATTCTCAAACCTCATAAACCAACAATGCAGTAAGCAACACTAGAAGAAACCAGTCCCTTCTAATGCAGATATAATGGTTTGAGTCATCATTTGAAGGAACTCTGGAAAAAATGTCTCCTGGGAAGTGAATGTAGATAATGTTGCTACGAGAGAGCATTTAAGTAATAAGAATGAGAATAGCATCCCAAGTCCTTCAACATTACATCGAAGTAGCACAAACGTTCTTCACTTCTCAGGCTCCAAAAGAAATAACTACAATGACCAAGACTTTATTATCATTGAAAATAATTCTATTAACAATTTAAACACAAAATTAAGGGACATGGTCATCGCTTGAAAGAACTCGAAATATTATGACTCCAGGACAATATCCTATGCAGAACATGTTTATTTGGGAGAGTGTTCCATTAATAAATATGATAACAACACTAACCCTCATCCTTTAGCAATACGTAGTAGCATGGGTGTTCTTACCTACCCAGACTTCATAAATAACCATAATTTAAGAATTAATAACTACCCTAACTTTGTTAACGATAATCAAAATTCTTGTATTAACAATAACATTTCTTTAATAAACATGGATAATGATAGTAATTATGATTCTCCCCCTAACATCCATCTTAATAATAATCATGAATAGCCGTCCCTTCATTATATTATTCCTTACCCTAACCTTTGTAATAATAAAAAAGTTGTGAATATCTCATTGTATAGATTGAATAAAGAAGAGGTGGAAATCCTTAATAAAGGACTAAATTTTGTTATCACCCCCATCCCTGTT
>Ga0181463_1000325_pt1 | contig 12860 bp, 15 predicted proteins | sample InSIn1gowninarea_FD_119071 | JGI IMG/M metagenome (GOLD analysis project Ga0181463, IMG submission 119071) | Clean room microbial communities from NASA Spacecraft Assembly Facility at Jet Propulsion Laboratory, Pasadena, California, USA -... ... | reverse complement strand
AAAACCGGCCCGAAAATCCCAACCGGATTGATAACAGTAAGCTCCATGCTACCACCTTCTGTTTTTATAAAATCCCACGCCGCTTTTTCTGCAATGGTTTTAGATTTAATGTATGCCATGATCGGCGCCTGTTCATCCGTCCAGTCTGTTTCGGTGAATACGTGATCCTTTGCATTTTTACTGTAACCAATGGCAGCAAACGACGAGGTAAGCACAACGCGCTTAACACCTGCATTACTCGCTGCTTTCAACACACGCAGCGCACCGTCACGAGCAGGAATGATGAGCTCGTTCTCATCTTTGGGTGCCTGGGCTGGAAATGGCGATGCAATGTGCAGCACATATTCGCAGTCCCTTACCGCTTCCTCCCAGCCTTCATCTGAGGTTAGCTCAGCCTGGTAGAAAGAAAGATCAGTAAAATCGTCAATTCCGCCATCTTTCAATGCATTAATTATTTTGTCTTTTTTAGATAAAGAACGGAGCGTGGTTTTCACCTGATAGCCTTGTTGTAACAGTTGCAAGATCGTATGGATGGCTACGAATCCGGTTCCGCCTGTAACTAATATGATACGTTTCATTTCGATTGGTTTTAAAAGTGAAATTTGATTTGGGTTGTTGCCTGGCGTGGCCACGCCATACATTTTCGGATTTTCAAGTCCTCATGTTGTGTTCGTTTTTCCAATACAAATTTCAGCAATCCCAGATCAGGCTGCTTTGTTGTGAAGTTCAATTTTTCTTTGTTGTGGGGGTCATCCGAAAACTTCCCGCCGGATTTATATAAATTGTCTTTTTTAACCAAATAACGCCAAGCACGACACCCACTACGACCGCAGTAGCAGCCGTAGTAGTCAGCAAAAATCCGATGCCCTACTTAATTAAATTATATCGATGAAATTGATAATTTATCCCTTTCAATGGCTGACCAGTCTATTTTTAGTTGTCACTTCTCAGGCACATTCTCAGAATTTACAGGCGTATACACCTACATCAAGTGAGGTGTTGACGATTCACTCCAAGCTTTTAAACGAAGACCGAAAGGTGTATGTGCATTGCCCTAAAGCAGACTCCGCGGATAGAAACAACCATTTTCCAGTCATATACGTAATGGACGGCGATAATCATTTTGAATTGCTTGTTCAGTATGTCGATTATCTGAGTAGGCCCGACGTTTTGGCAATGCCGAAGACAATTGTCATTGGCATCCCAAATACAAAACGAACCAGAGACCTTACCCCAACCAACAGCATACTTAACTACGAGGGAAAACCAGACAGCAGTTCGTATACAGGCAGCGGCGGGAACGGAAAATTTTTACAATTCATCGAGAATGAATTGATCCCAATGATTGACAAAAATTATAAAACAACACCCTATAAAATATTTGCCGGGCATTCCTTTGGAGGCCTTTCAGCACTTAATTGTCTGCTGACTCATCCGGATCTGTTTGATGCGTATATTGCCGTAAGCCCATCTCTTTGGTGGGACAGGGAGTATATGTTGAAAATGACCGATGAAAAATTAAAAAGTGGTTCAGCCCTAGACAAAATATTTTTTTACAGTGACGGAAACGAGGGGGGGGCCTAATTCGTTTTTCCATAAACATCTATTGAAGCTGGATGCAACAATTGCTAAGAAAAAGCTGCGTGGGATTTTATAAAAACAGAAGGTGGTAGCATGGAGCTTACTGTTATCAATCCGGTTGGGATTTTCGGGCCGGTTTTGGGAGATATTTCGTCGGCTTCGCTGGACACGATCGTGAAGGGGATCATCGGCGGCACTACAACCGAAAGCCCGGCATTTACATTCGGCGTTGTTGATGTGCGTGATGTTGCTGACATCCATATAAAAGCAATGCTGCATCCCAAAGCAAACGGACAGCGCTTTCTGGCTACATCTGAGGGCGTAATGAGCGTCTACGATGTGTCGCAACTAATCAAAACCGAAAGGCCTGAACTGGCCGCGAATATTGCGGATATGCAGCAGACGGATGAAGCATTTTATATTCAAATGTCGAACAGGAAAGCAGTGGAAATATTAAGTTGGGATCCGAAAAGCAGACAATCCGCTATTCTGGAAAGTGTCGACAGTTTGTATAAATGAGTAAATTTGGATTCATAAAATCAAATGTGACAAGTGAAAGTTAATAACCTGCAATCCTGTCATTTGGGGCCGGAAATTTCGCCGGAGCAATTTATATCAGAACATTTCTTTCTGTATTTACTGAAAGGTTCAATAAAGGCTTTTGACGGTCACAAGCATTATCAGATGGTTCCCGGGGATTACTGCATCGCCAGGAAAAACCATTTGGTGCGCTATACAAAATATAAGGATAAGGACGAATTTGAAAAGATCATCATCACATTGGACGAGCCATTCCTAAGAAAGTTTTTGGAGCGGCATCCGGTTCAAGCCCAGGCTGACAGCAACAATGATTCTTTTCTTTTTATACAAGATAACAAACTGATTAAAAACTATATCCAGTCGCTGGAACCTTACTACTCCGGAGATTTGGAGATTGACGAAACTTTTGCGGATATAAAACGCGAAGAGCTGCTGATGATCATATTAAAATCTGATCCTGCGATGGCTAATGTGTTTTTCAACTTCGCAATTCCTGCCAAGATTGACCTCGAAGCATATATGAACCGCAACTTCCGCTTTAATATTAGCCTGGAACGTTTCGCCTTCCTTACTGGCAGAAGCTTGTCCTCATTTAAAAGGGATTTTCAAAAGGTTTTCGGCACAAACCCCGGAAATTGGCTTAAAAAGAAACGGCTCGACGAAGCCTATTTTCAAATCAGCCAGCAAAAACACAGACCCAGTGAAGTCTATCTGGAAGTTGGCTTTGAAGACTTGTCTCATTTTTCATTTGTATTTAAAAAAGAATTCGGCAGGACTCCGTCAGAAGTGTTGCAATAGCGGCTGGTTAGGCGCAAAGCAGGCGGGGAAGATAGATTAATTGAGAATTTAATAACATTCATTTTTCTGCATTTGCCAAGGAACAATATTTTTATATTCATTCCAATCACTCCCAGTTTCTTAAATAGCCAGCCCATATTGTGTCGTCTGAACCGCAGGATTTAATGTATGAATTCGATAATGTCATTATCGGCTCGGGTATGGGTGCGCTTTCGGCGGCGATTTGCCTGCTGCGTGAGGGGCAAACGGTGCTCATTTTGGAACAGCATAATGTGCTCGGCGGCTGGTGCCACAGCTTCCGGATCGGTAGCCAGCGTTTTTCTCCCGGGGTACATTATATAGGTCAGCTGGGCGAGGGGCAGTCCACCCGAATGTTGTACGAAGGTTTGGGAATTGCCAATGAACTCACCTTTTTTGAAATGAACCCGGCTGCCTATGAACATTGCTGGATTGGCGAAAAGCGCGTTAATATTCCAGCCCATTTCGACGCACTCTGCGAAGCGCTTTCTGCACAATTCCCCGCAGAAAAAAAAGGGGATTAAGAAGTATCTGACCGCGGTTAAAAATGTCAGCAGCCAGCTGGACCTGATTTCAGAAATGAATGGTTTCCGTGATCACCTGACCATTCCCTGGCGTACGCGACACTTGGGAAAATATGGCTTATTCAGCGTAAAACGGGTTATTAACTGGCATATCAAAGACCCGCTTTTGAAAAAAATATTGAATATCCAGTGGGGTAACCACGGCCTTCCGCCTGCCCAAGCCAGCTTTCCCTACCATGCTGCTGTGATGGCACACTATGCAAAAGGCGGCTTTTATCCGATGGGCGGCGGTGCGGCGATCGTGAAGGCGATGGCCAATGTGATTAAAAAACACGGCGGTCAGTGCAGGACGGGGCAGAAGGTGAAGCGCATTTTGATCCAGGGCGAAAAAGTGAAGCGTTCGGTGGGTGTCGAACTTGAAAACGGCGCGCTTATTTATGCAAAAAGGGTTATTTCCAATGCGGATCCGGGAACGACTTATAAAAGTCTGATAGGGGAGCAAAACCTCAGCAAACAGCTTCTGAATCAATTAAGAAATACTAAATATTCCTGCACCTCGCTGATCCTGTTTTTGACGGTTGATATGGATCTCCGCAAAGCGGGTTTGGACTCAGGAAATGTCTGGCTGGTGCCTGATGAAGCGGCGGAAGAATCGTATGGTCAGCATGCAGATGCGAATATTGCTTCGGAAAACGCCTTTCCAGCCCTTTTTATCAGTTCGAGCACATTGAAAGATCCGACGAGTTTTGACGGCATTCACCATACGCTGGAAGTGATTACGCTTATAAACAATCACGCTTTCAGTCAGTTTGATGGGGAAACCGGCATACATTCCCAGGCATACCTGGATTTTAAAGAACGGCTTAGCATGAAAATGATTAGAAGCCTCGAAAAGGTGCTGCCGGGGGTCAGCCAAAGCATTGTGCAGAAAGAAATGGGCACGCCGCTTACCAACAAGCATTACATTGGTTCCACGGACGGCTGTGTGTATGGCACCGAAAAAAGTTTCTGGCAGATAGGAGCATTTGCATTTAAAGCGCAAAGTGAAATTGAAAATCTGTATTTGTGCGGCGCGAGCATTCTGGCCAACGGGGTTGCCGGGGCAAGTTATTCGGGTGTGCAAACGGCCGCCAGGATCCTCGGCACATCCCAGGCGGCGCTGCTGAAACCAGATCCGTCCCAACAACTTCACGTATATGCAGCCGAGGATGCAACGCATTATCCTGAGTGGATCAAAACGAAGATCAATACGAGAAGGAAGGTGAAAGTAGTTTAATGAACCAAATTAACATAACATTCACGCGCGTTGCTTGAAAAGTGATCCGATTGTTACGTTATTGTCGCATCAATTTTCACTCTCAATAAATATAATCATGAGCACATTGCAGCTAAGGGACGGGGCCACGCTATTTTACAAGGACTGGGGCACCGGACAACCTATTGTATTTCACCATGGATGGCCACTTTCCAGCGATGACTGGGATAATCAAATGATGTTTTTTCTTCAAAAAGGCTTCCGCGTCATTGCGCACGATCGCCGCGGGCACGGACGTTCTTCCCAAACTTTTGAAGGCCATGAAATGAATACTTACGCTGCGGATGTAGCCGAACTTGTTGCGCATCTGGACCTTAGAGATGCTATACATGTCGGTCACTCAACGGGTGGGGGTGAAGTGATACGCTATGTGAATAAACATGGCGCTGGCAGGGTTGCCAAAGCCGTGCTGGTAAGTGCCGTAACCCCGCTTATGGTGCAATCAGAAACAAATCCGGATGGTGTGCCGATGGAAGTTTTTGATGAAATCCGCGAGATGACTGCTACACAGAGACCGCAGTATTTCAAGGATTTCTCGGAGGCATTTTACGGATATAATCGTGCAGGTGCTGTTGAAAAGCAGGGCATTCGCGACAACTGGTGGCGCCAGGGCATGATGGGAAGCATTTTGGCTCATTATGAATGTATTAAGGCGTTTTCTGCAACTGATTTTACCGAAGATCTGCAAAGCGTTGATGTGCCCGTATTGGTGCTGCATGGTGAAGACGACCAGATCGTGCCTTATGAGATCACTGCATTAAAAGCAGCTAAATTGTTGAAAAACGGTAAACTGATCACGTATCCAGGTTTTCCACATGGGATGCCGACAACGGAAGCCGCAACCATCAATAAGGATATCCTGGCGTTCATTCAGGGATAATATTAACTGGCGCTTGATTGTTGTCAGGAGCATTTAAATGGCCGGGTGGGAAATTTTCCGTCCGGCCATTCTGGTTTGCTAGCAATGTATTTCAGCAGCTATTACGGGATCAAATTTTCCGATCTCAGCCTTTTAAACAAATCAAAAAACGAGTCACGCGTATCCTGATAGCCCGTAAAGCCCAGTTTCCGGCTTTTGGACATGTCGGTCATAACCTCCAAAGGGCGGCCCAAATCGAGATCCGTATGCCAGGCTGAGGCCAGACGATTAATATCAGGTTCTTTCAAATTGTATTTGGAAGCAATCTGCTGCCAGGCCGGGGCGTCATTTGCCATTTCTTGTTCCAAAGGGCGAATTTGCCCGTCAAATCCGGCTGACTCAATGGCAAACCAGTCTGCTATTTGTTTCCAAAGCCATTTCCAGCGGAAGAGGTCGCCATTCGCAACATTAAATGCTTCATTGTGAGCCTCTTCGGTGGTGGCAGCCCAGATCATGTGTTCAGCCAGCAGTTTTGCATCTGTGACATCGGATAACCCGTTCCATTGCTCTGCTGAGCCGGGAAATTGAAATGGCCTGCCCGTCTCTTTACAAATGCTTGCGTAAATGGCCAGCGTGGTGCCCATATTCATAAGATTACCAACTGCTTTGCCCACCACAGAATGCGGTCTGTGAATGCTCCAGGTAAAACCATCACGCTCAGCGCCAGCATAAACTTCGTCTTCCTGGGCATAGTAAAAGTTTTCCAGATTCAGCCTGGGATGTTCTTCGCGAACGGGCGTTTCGGGCAAGGTGCCAGCTTTTGCATAAGCCTCAAACGGTCCAAGGTAATGTTTAAGCCCCGTTACCAGCGCAACATGCTGAACGGACTTTCGTGCGGAAAGGCTGTTCAGTAAATTCCGGACCATTGCACTGTTGACGCGGATATTTTCAGCTTCCGTATCATTGCGCATCCAGCTTGTGAAGAAAACGTGGGTAGGCGCCACATCCGCCAGTTTTGCTGTCAGATCAGTCGGATTGAGCAAGTCAGCGGCGAGAGGTTTTAAGCCTGCAATTTCTGTGTTTGGATGACGGGAAAGGCCATAAGTGATCCAGCCTTTTTCAATCAGTTTTTCTGCGAGGTTGCTTCCGGTGATGCCGGTTGCGCCTACTACTAGTGCAATATTTGTCATTTGCTTGGGATTTTCAACACTTGATTTAATGTTACAAAATTACCGCATGCCAAGGCGATGCACATTGACCTGCGTCAAGTAATGCAGTTGATCTAAATCAAGCATTCCTATCTTTGCCGGTGTAAATGTGATTAGCTATGATTGAAGTACTTTTTCAGCACATTCAGGAAAAGGTTTCGCTTTCGGACCTTGATAAGGAGGCAATCCAGGCCTTTTTCATTCCCAAAAAACTGAGAAAACGCCAGTATTTGTTGCAGGAAGGCGATGTGTGCAAGCATCTGACTTTTATAGCGAAAGGACTGCTAAGGACTTACAATGTGGATGACAAGGGCGACGAACACATGAGCGTTTTTGGCTGGGAAGGGTGGTGGTTATCCGATTTCAACAGCTTTTTGTCGGGCGAGCAGGCCGTATTCAACATTGATGCCATTGAAGATTCGGAGTTGCTGCTGATCTCCCGGGAAAATTATGAAGCATTAACGCTAGCCGTCCCGGTTATGGACCGCTATTTCCGCATCCTATACCAAAACAGCATCGTCACCAAGGAGCGGCGGTTGATGAGCTCCATCACGCATTCGGCCGAAGAAAAATACGTAAAACTGGCAGAATCAAACCCCAAAATGATCGAACGCGTCCCCCAAAACCTGATCGCCTCCTACCTGGGCATCGCCCCGGAAACGCTGAGCCGGATTAAGAAGAATTTGGCTTTGAGGAGATAGCAAGCAGCTGGTGCGAATGTTCCATTCGGATCACTTATTCTGAGGCCTTTATCTAAAATGCAACCCTATCTGCTCATATTTTTTTAAAAGTTGCGGCAAGGTGATTGTTTCCAGCTCTAACAATTTGCAAATAGCTGGTATCTTTTTGAATGTTTTATTATCATTGGATCCCTCAGTTTCTTCTGTAACCAGATAAATTTCGTTTAACGGATTTTCTTTTTTCAAATTGAGACAGCATAGAATCAGTTTCATATCCGCCGAATTCATAAAATCATTTTTCCGGTTTTCGTACTCACTGTCGGTTAGCATCTTTCTAATCACGGCATTAATGAATTGATTATCTACTTGTCTTAGAAACTTCGCAGGTGATGGTGCTAAAATGAATTCTGTGTTTACTGGGATCTTATATTTTTTGAGATAAGCTTTGTCCGTCAAGTAGCTAAGGGATTCCAGCACAGCACCTTTTGAGGTGTACTCACATTCTTCCAATATTTTATCAATTATTAAAATTTCGCCTTTTTTAATTCTTGTCTTGAAAGAATCGAATAAAATCGATTTGTCATCAAATGGTAAGTAGTAGCGGACAAATGATAATAGTGAATTTGTATCGATAGCTACTTTCATTGAAGAACGGTTTCAAGCTTGTCCGGCTTAATATTCAATCTTTTGCAAACCTCATGCTCATTGATAACGCCTTCATAAAATGCTGTTTGAATCGTAGAAATTAATAATGGAGAATTAATTGGTTTTGGTGTCGATCCGCCGGCTGAAAGGCCATTTTCTTTGTCTAATTCCCTTTGCTTTTTTAGTTCATGATCACGTTTTCTATATTGTTCTTCCAAGTCGGCCTTTACGAAATTGTAGTCAGTTTGAGACATTTTTTTCTGAAACAGCAATCTTGTAAAAAGGGCAATTTGGCTTAAATGCGTGTCATTCGAGATCTTTCGGATCAATTCAAATTGATAATCATTAGATGAATTAGCAATATTAATTGATTCCATTTCTTGTATTGAATCGCCAATAAGGAAGTAGTAGGCAAAATCATTACACCACTTTTCTGTTTTGTTCAGGTTTGCCCGTGCCAGACTTTGATAGTCGATTTGCTCTACCTCTTCTTCATTAAGTAGATAATGCCCCAGTTCATGTATTAAGGTAAATATTTCTCTTCGAAACGATGTCTGTTGCCTTTTGAGAACAATGACATTGGGGTTAAGAAAAAATCCATCAATGTTTGCTTTGTCTTTTTTATTCCACGTTTCTACAAACTCAAACACTAAAATGTTTTGCTCCGCAAGTTTGCTTATAATGCTTTTGAGGAAATCCTTTTTATCACTTATAAATGTTGGATTCAAAAGAGTTCGTATTTCTTGTGCAATCTGACGAGGGCTGTCAAGGACTTTGTAGATCGGCAAAGATCGATCTATTCTAATGTCAGCTAATTTAGCAATCGCTGATAAGGAAATTTTGAATTCTTCAAATTGGTTTACAATTTTTTTTGCTCCAATATTTAAGTCAATGTCAAATTTTTGTTTTCTAAAAAAAATACTTGCGTCTTGACTTATTTCAGGTGATTTTGGGTCAAGATAGTAATGTATCCCTTTGTTAAAAAACTTATCGATACGCTTTAAATATCCAATTTCAATTTGATTTGTTAAAATATTCTCTTTTGATATCTTCTTTTTCAATCCTTCACCAATTATGGGCAAAAGATCATCTATTGTCATTTTGTAGGATGACAGTAAGTATTGTAGCCTCGCTATGTTCTGCTCTACTTTCAAGTTCGATCGATTTTAATCTAAAAATACCTCAATACAAGTCAAAATACACATAATTAATATGCTGTAATCTGAATTCTAAGATGATAAGCCAAGGTTGCATTGAAATTGGTCAGTGATCTTATAGTATCTAAATATTGAGATTTTACTTTAACAAAACTAATCCGTTTATCCTTCGGCAAAAAATTGATATACAATTATCGAACGGTATTTAGTAGCCGTAGATCGAATTTTCCCTAACTCCAACATTTGCATTTCTCCAAATTTCTTCCGAATCTTCAACCTCCTATAAACATATACTCTTATGAAGAATCTTGCGAGCATTGCCCTGTTATGGTGTGGGTGTGGCGAAAGCCCCCCGAACGTTGTATATGACGTTAGGACACCTTAGACAGGGCATTTTTTTATTAAAACCTAAAACATATACATTATGCAAACACAACAAAACACCAACGAATCCCTGGATTCGATGCACCTGGCGTACGGCCGGGAAGTGGCGGAGTTGCTCAGTCAAAGCAGCGCTGCCAGCTGGATGAATGATCTTTGGGACATTTATTCAGGCTACATGCATGCGCAGCCGGAGCTTGGGCACAGCCTTCGCGCGACGGACGTTTTTACTTCATTTAAAGAACTAATGTTCTTTTTCCAGCGGATCGGGGAATTGAAAAAGTAGAATCTGATTCGCTGTTCTCGAAACGAAAAGCCAGGCAATCTGCAAAGGATTGCCTGGCTTTTTTACGGATATAGCAAAAACCTCCTGATTCCCAATTTCCTCCAACATTGGCGCGTATCATTGTATCAAAAAACAATGAAAACATGAAAAACTTCATCATCACAACGATCCTGTTTGCTGTTACAATGCTGTCTGCTGAGGCGCAGGTTGATACAGTTCAAAAACCAAAACCGTTAAAAATCCGCCACGCCGAGCCGCTTTACATGGACCTTATCCGTGATCTGGGCGCCAGAAAAGGAGAGAAAGAATGGAACGTCGGATATGGCGTTGAGGGACACAAGGATTATACGGTCAACCATTCTTTTGTTGAATACGAATTTTCACCCGTGAACAGGCTTGGTCTGGAAGTAGAGCTGCCGTTTTCGTTTTACAGGTCGGCCCAGGCACAGGATGGGGCGGCGCTTCCTCGAAATCGCGTTGAAGGGTTGAAACTGGCCGCTCAATATACTTTCCTGGTTTCCGAAAAGCAGCAGATGTCAATGGCTGCGGGTTATATGCATGAATTTCGCACCCATTCTTTTTATTCCATGAATCATGGCCGTGGCATGCTGAAAGGCAATTCCATCAGCCCGTTTCTTATTGTTGCCAAAAAGTGGGGAAGCCGGATCAACACCATGATTTACACAGGTCCCGAATGGGAATTTACGCCGGAGGAGGCAAAAAGCGAGCTGTTTTATCAGGTAAATGCCAGTATGCATTACGTGCTTCCGAGCGGAAACTTTGTTGGGGTTGAGATAAATGATGAGTCTTCGGCCACGAGCCGCCACACAGTAATTCGGCCACAGATGAAATTGGTTCTGGCATCGAATCTGGCATTAGGGCTCGTTACGGGCATTCCCACCAACTTCCGGAACGACGGCATGAGCTTTATGGCCCGGATCATCTTCGAGCCGAAACGCATGCAGAAATGACGTGTGAAGCATTCCTATGTATACAAAAATCAAGTATCCGCAAATCCTATGTCCGATAAAATTTATACAACACGCTGACCCAAGCAAGCGAAAGCCAACTGCACAGATTTTTACATAGATTTGTGCCTTATTGGTAACACACATTTATATGGACATTATCCCAAATCCAACACATCAAATTGGAAGTCAGGAGTTTTGCTTTTTTAGTGTTGGAGAGTTAGGCGCAGTTGAATTGCGGATTCGGATTACACTGATGGACGCTGAAACAAGATTCTATAATGTCGGTTTTGGAGTTTGGAACTCCCTGAAAGGTGACATTGATGATAAAGTTACAATCAGAAATGGTGACACAGATCGTATACTGGCAACGGTTGGGCAAAAGGCCCTGGAATTTTTGAGGAGCAATCCGCGCGCTAATATTGCAGCTACAGGATCGGTTTTGCCCGGAGAGTTGGCTTTGAGGACCCGCAAATATCAGATGGGTATCAATGCATATTATCATGAGTTAATCGCGTATTGTAATATTTATGGGTTTAAAGCGGATAAAGTGGATGGAAAAATAATGGGTAGTTGGCCAGATTGGGACGGATCGTGGGTTCCTTTTGAGCTAGGCACCAACTACGATGCTTTTTTGTTAAATTTGAAAAGGTCCGAACACTAGTCGAATATAAAAAAACAAAATATGGCTAACCAACATTCAAAGACAGCCAAAGAGAAGAGCCTGAAAGGTTTGAGGCATTTGGCAATCACTGGTACAAAAGGCTCAGTATATCCCAATACGTCCACTAGGTTACTTCTTATGAAAAATTCTTCGGCTATACCATCTGTGCAACCTACCTCGCCATCCCATTATGACGATTTTAACAATTCTGAAAAGTAACTTTCGATCGTAAAGCGGAGGAAATGAAGGCATTTCTGAAGAGAAATCCTGTCCCGAAAGAATTTCTAAACTGATATTCTCTGCCGTTTCAAGTACCGGAACATCTTTCTCAACCCCCCCCCCCCTCAAACCCGCTTCTTAAAAATCTTAATAAACTCCGACACGCCTGCACCTATTAACAACAAACCGCCGGCCGCGAAAAGGATGTAGAGGCCGGTGTAATGTTTGACTCGTTCGGATGTTGTTGGCAGGAATGCTTTGCCGCTTGCCGGGTCGAAGTGGACTGCGATGGTATCTACGCCTGATAAGCTTCGGTAGTACTTTCTTCCCATCGAGAAATTGTAGGTTTTGCCCAGATATTCTGCGTAAATGCGATCGGGATATTTAACGGTTCCTAAGCCCTTTGAGCCGTAAGTGATTTTCATGCAGACAACTGGTAAATGGGCCGACATTTCATCTTCCCATTTTGCACTGGTATACATCATGTAGGTTATCACGAGGAGACAAATACCCAGAAGAAACGTGACGAAAGGGACTATCCATCCGTATCGCCGGTTTTCAACAATCAGAACCTCATTCATAGGTTGCCTCGCTTTTGAAAGTTGTGCGGATCAGCGGGACATGCTGTATGTGGTTTTCCATTGGTATGCCTTTGAAATATTCATTGATGACCCATATGCCTTCTGTTTTAAAGGGGAGCAGAAAGCTGTTGCCGTTGTTAAGCTGGAATTGTGCAAATCCGTGTTGCAATTTGCCTTCGTTATGATACAGCATTATTTTGCGGATGTCACCCTCTTTGATGCGTAAGGTCGTGTCGGGAAGTTGTATATCAATTTCATGTTCATCCGGTAATGTCGTAATCACGACGCCGCGGGCATAAGGCCAGTGATTTAAGTCAATCACTAAAGTGAACATCCCCATACAAAGAAGGGCAAAGCCAAAGATGATGAGAATCGTCCGTCCAATCATGGGGTCCGGCCCTGAAAAGGTTGCGAAGAGCGAAGCTTTTAGAATTAC
>Ga0181463_1000324_pt1 | contig 12869 bp, 10 predicted proteins | sample InSIn1gowninarea_FD_119071 | JGI IMG/M metagenome (GOLD analysis project Ga0181463, IMG submission 119071) | Clean room microbial communities from NASA Spacecraft Assembly Facility at Jet Propulsion Laboratory, Pasadena, California, USA -... ... | reverse complement strand
AACCAAGATTTTGAATCTGGGTTAAAGTAGATTGTGACACTAGATTTTCATCTTCTTTAAAGCTTTTTTTACAGGCAGTGAAAGAGAGTCCCAACAGACAAATCGCACTAAGACGGAGGAGTTTGTTTTTCATGTGTTTTTCTTGTTTAAATGAATAGAATATGTCTATGAATTTAGGAAAACTTTGATATGTTAAGAAAAAATAAATGTAACAAAGTTGCAATTTGTTTGGAAGGGTGCGTAAGACGTATCTCACTATTCTTTCTAAATCATTTAGTACTAAATTGCTGCATGCGAAGATTCTTCTTTATTCTCTTTACCATTATTTTAGTCAATAATGTTTCCTCTCAGGAGAATAGGATTGTTGAAAGAAGACTTTCTCCGTCTTTAAAACAGTTTTTAATAACAGGTGAGAAGAAGGATAGCCTGGATGTAATTATATCATCGGGAAATATTTCGCTCAATAATTTAAAACAAGGAAGAATTATAAGTAGGTATACTGTACCAAATGCTGCTGTTTTAAGAGTTAAGTCTGATGAAGTAACTGAACTTTTAAAAGATCTTTCAATAACTTTTATAGATTTATATCAAACACCTAAAGAAGAGCTTACAACAGGTAGCCTTGATCTTGCAGTAAATAAAGTAAATCTCGCTCATGATGCTTATCCTGCAATTAAAGGTGATAACATTAATATCTCTATCAAAGAAAATAATTTCGATACAACAGATGTAGATCTTAAAGGAAGGGTCATTAGAAGTGTAGAGCCTTCATCAACCATTACGTCACATGCTTCTATAATGGCAACAACAACTGCCGGTGCAGGAAATTCGTCACCTTTTGCTTTGGGTGCGGCTCCTGCCAGTTATGTAACGTCTTCAAATTTTGCTAATTTATTTCCCGATGCTGATTCTGTTTTTATAAGGAAGAACATTACAATTCAAAATCATTCTTATGGAACCCAAATTCAAAATTATTACGGTGTTGAAGCTGCTGCCTACGATCTGGCAACTTTAAATAATTCATCCATCGTTCATGTTTTTTCTTCCGGTAATTCAGGTACGGCTTCGTCTGCTTCGGGTTACTATTCCGGCGTTAACAATTTTGCAAATCTTACCGGTAATTTTAAGATGGCTAAGAATATCATTACTGTCGGTGCCATCGATTCGTTTTATACAGTGTCTCCTCTCAGCTCAAGAGGTCCTGCTTATGATGGGAGGGTTAAACCAGAACTTGTTGCCTTTGGTGAAGATGGCACTTCAGGAGCTGCTGCTATGGTTTCAGGATGTGTTTCTTTACTTCAGCAACAATATAAATTGATGCATAATGGCAACATACCAAAAGCATCTGTTGTAAAAGCTGTATTAATAAATAGTGCTGATGATGTAGCAGCTAAAAACATAGATTATGCATCAGGTTATGGAAGTTTAAATGCATACAAATCTTTACAAACATTAAGTGAAGATAAAATAATAGAAGGCTCTGTTGCTGATAATGAGATAAAGAGATATACGATCAGTATTTCTCCCGGTACGGCCCAGATAAAACTTACTATTGCGTGGATAGATCCACCTGCTTCAATAAATGCTACAAAAGCATTGGTTAATGATATTGATCTTGCGTTAGTCTCTCCGGCAAACCAAAGATTTTATCCATGGGTATTGGATACAAAAAATAATCAGGATTCTCTTTTACTGGATGCACAAAGAAAAATAGATACGCTTAATAACGTTGAGCAAATAAGTATTGAGAGTCCTGCAGCAGGTACTTACACAATAGAGGTAAAAGGAAGTAGTATTAAGTCACCACAGCAAAGCTTTGCAATTGCATGGCAAGCTGATAAAGCAAATGAATTTTACTGGACTTTTCCAACAGCAAATGAGAAGATTATTGCAGGAGCAACAAACGTTATACGTTGGCAAACAAACCGAAATGAAAATGCAGTAATTGAATTTTCAACAGATGGAATATTATGGAAAACAGTCGATAAGAATATGGCTTTGAAAAAGGGTTATTATAAATGGAACAGCCCTGACACTTTTGCTACAGGCATTTTAAGAGTGCGCTTTTTAAGCGATAGCATTTCTACAGATACTTTTGTAATTAGCAAAACAAGCCGGCTTGCTACAGGTTTTAATTGTGCTGATTCATTCTTGCTTTATTGGAACAAACTCCCGGTTAAAAACTATCAATTATCTTCACTGCGCGGCAATTATCTTCAGCCTATTTATACCACTGCAGACACCATTGCTTTGCTATATAAAAGCAGGGAGCAGTCAGACTTCTATAGTGTATCGCCATTAGTAAACGGCAGGGAAGGGCTAAAGAGTTTTATATTCAATGCTAATCCTCAACAAAGCTCTCAATGTTATTTACGGAGTTTTTTTCTGCAATCTTATAACGATAAAAGTGCAAGTTTTTCCGCTTCTTTGGGTAGCCTCTATAATGTTACTTCTTTATCTTTTCAAAAAAAATATAATGGCGGGTATTCGGCTATTAAAACGATTAATAATCTTTCAAATACCTCTTTTGTTTTCACCGACTCATCACTAAATCAAGGAGTGAACAAGTATAGGCTGCAATTGACTCTAAGTAATGGGCAGTCTCTTATTAGTAACGAGGTTGATGCATATTATTTTAATGACAAAGAAGTAATCATATATCCTAATCCTATAAGACAGGGTGAGCCTGCCAATGTTATTTCAAAAGCTGGGGGCAGAACTATATTGCAGTTATTTAATAGTTACGGCTCCTTAGTCGAACAAATAAACATCAACACTTTACTGCAGCAGATTCGAACCGGGCATTTGGCAAAAGGTATCTACTTTGTTAGAATTATAAAAGATGACAGCGCCCATTCTGTCGAAAAGCTTTTAGTGTACTAAGTTCTGGTAATGGTGATGTAAATGCCGGATCCATGGCTTGTCTCAATCATTATTCAAAAAAACATTTATCAACTGATGTAACAAAAGACACCAAACGGCGACTGATGAATGTAAGCCGAGTACTTCTAATTATTACCTGGCTCTTCTTAACATTCAACCTTAAATAAGTATGTCGTCCTTCTGTTTTGTTAGTTCTGTTTTTTTAAACATTGATCTTAAAAATCCTTTCGTGAAAGTACTATTGCCCATATTGGCAATAACAGCGGTTCTGCTGATTTCTAAAAAGCGATTTGGTTTATCTTATACACAAGACCTTTATTTACGAAGACCACCAATTGACCAGTTGTTACTATGGCTTGCAATAGATATGATATGGATGTTAAGTACAAATTATTTTGTGGGATGGAGAGGCCCGTGGAATTTTACCCCGTGGATAGCACAACCATTATACGTTTCGATCCTTCGTGTTCTTGCTGTTTGCTTCTTGGGGCCGATAAGTGAAGAGTTGATATTTCGAGGATTTCTTTTTAGCCGGCTGAAAAAAGCGCTACCGGTAAATGAATGGGTTATAGTAATAATTATAGCGGCTTTTTGGGCTTCTATACATTATACATATCCTTTGTTGGTAATATCAATAATTTTTGTAGATGGTGTAATATTAGGCGCTGCTCTAATAAGATCAAGATCGTTGGTTATACCAATGATAATGCATATTTGCTGGAACCTCTATGCAATTTGGTAATTATTGTTTATAAAAGAAATGTTCGTGATTTTAATTAAGTTAATAACGCTGTTGTATATTTAAAAAATGACAGAATCAATAACCATTACATATCAATCTGAGCAGGTAACTGTTGAGCCGGTTGTTATAGATCATAACGTTCAATTCAAAGTAAATTTTGAACACCCTGTATATATAGAAAAAGACCTTAGTGAAGATGGAACAGAAAGATGGATTGAAGTTGGTGCAGGTGCCACATTAAGAGCAGAGCAATTAGGAGAGATGATTGAGAAACATCCGGAGCTGTAGTTTAAGTACTTACTTTCATGCCTCAGGCGGCAATAGAATATAGTTTTTGCTATTTAAATAAGAAGAGGCCTTTCATCAAATGAAGGCCTCTTCTTATCGATGTTATCGATACATTACTATCCTTGTCCTCCGGGCTTTTCCAACAATTTCATAAACTGATCCAGTTGAGGTAAGATAACTATTCTTGTACGGCGATTTGCTGCTTTACCAGCTACAGAGTCATTCGATTGTAATGGTACATATTCAGATCTTCCTCCAGCCGTCATTCGTTTAGGATTCATATTATATTGGTTTTGCAATATTCTTACTATTGCAGTAGCTCGCTTAGTGCTGAGGTCCCAATTATCTTCTATACATGCGCTTTTCATAGGTACATTATCGGTATGTCCTTCAACCAAAAACTCAAGTTCAGGCTTGCTGTTTAATACTTGGGCAACTTTACCCAATACTACTTTTGCATTTTCATTTACCTCGTAACTACCGCTTTTAAAAAGAAGTTTATCAGAGATGGAAATATATACAGCGCTCTTTTCAATTTGTATATTAATATCCTGGTCGTTTATATCACTAAGGGCATTTTTCAAATTCATTACCAAAACAAGACTTAATGAATCTCTGCGTGCAATACCTCGCTGCAATTCATTTATAAAAGAATTTGCAGAGCCCATATTATCAATTGATCTCTTAATACTTTCAGCCTGCGAGCTTGAGAGTTGAGACAAGGTACTGTTGTTAGACTTTAGTAAATCGATCTGCTTGTTTAAGCCCTGTATCTCACCCGCCAGTTGTGCATTTCGCCTTAAGCTTTCTTCATTTGCAAGTCTCGATTTTTCAAGATCTTGCTGTGTTTGAATAAGCGTTGTATTAAGTCTTCCGTATCGCTCTTGCTCCTGCAGCAATTTCTTTTTACCGGTACAAGATGCCAGTAAAAGTATCATTACTACTGTCGTTAGAATGTTCAGTCTTTTCATTGTTTTGATTTATGGTTAATAAACTACGATCACAAATAAACTAAATGATTGATTATAACCATGAAAGTTTAAGTTAAGAAAATAAATAGTTACGATGTAAAGCCTTAGTAACTAATTAAACTAAACAGTTTATTGGGAAGGTAAAATTGATAGTATTCTTCGGAGATGTTTTTTGTCGAGATGTTATTACACTTCTACATTTTTTTTCCCTTACGCTTTTGCCAACTGGCTTTGCATCCTTTTTACCCTGTCTTCAAGTTTTTCTGAACTCATGTTTTCGCGCATGCTATCTACTTTTATTGGAAAGCAGAAGGGTGTGAGCTGGGTAGGGTAGGTAAGAATAATTTTACTCTGTTGAATGCGTTGTAACATGTTTCGCAAACGGTCTTCTTCCATTTGTTGTTCCATAACTTCGTTAAAGGCTTGTCGCACTAAAAGATTGTTGGGATCGTATTCAGTAAAAACATTGAAGAGTAAAGACGCAGATGATTGAAGGTGTCGTGCCTTTTTATGCTCGCCGGGATACCCTTGAAATATGAGCCCGCCAATAACTGCTATGTCACGAAATTTACGACGAGCCATCTCTGTTGAGTTGACACTTCTCTGGATATCAGCAAAGAGATTTTCGGTGCTGAAAAGTTCATAAACATTGGTATCATCAATAGGGATTGGTTGATCGCTTAGTAGTTCGAAACCGTAATCATTCATTGCTATAGAAAACGTGATAGGCGTTATAAGGCTAATACGGTAAGCTAACACAGCAGCTATAGCTTCGTGCACAAGTCGTCCTTCAAAGGGGTAAACAAAAAGGTGAAAGCCATCTTTTGTTTCAATCTGTTCAATTAGCAATTCATTTGCCTGTGGCACGTGCGATAGGTATTGTTGTAACTCCCAGAGCGGTTTTAACGATCGTATTTCAATGTCTTTACTTTCGGTTAAAGCTTCATTGAATTTTCTTCGCAACATCATACCAAGGTTAGATGATAACGGAACACGTCCACCGTTCCATGCAGGTACGATCGCTTTTTTTGCTGATGATTTTCTTACTAAGACAGTAAGGTCTTTTATCATAACAAGTTCAAGTACACGACCGGCAAGTGTAAAGGCTGCTCCTGGTTCAAGGCGGCTAATGAAGTATTCTTCGATAACACCGATGTATCCTCCGCTCATAAATTTTACTTTCAGCATTGGATCGCTTACAATTGTGCCGATATGCATCCGGTGGCGCATTGCTATTCGTCGGTTTCTTATTTTATAGAGACCATCGGGTTGAAGTTCTACCTTTTTATATTCGTCATATTGTTGAAGGGCAACACCGCCGCCTACAATGCTTTGAAGGATTTGTTTGTATTCGTCTTCAGTGATGTCAGCAAAGCAATAAGTGTGTTTTATTTCATCGAAAATTTCATCTGGTGTAAAGCCTTCGCCAACTGCTAATGTGCAGAGATATTGAGTAAGTACATCGAAGCAAAGTAATCTCGGTTCTCGGCTTTCAATAAGGTTTTCATTGATGGCTTCTTTCATTGCTGCTGCTTCAACCAACTCCAGTGTATGGGTTGGAAGAAAATAAATTTTGCTTACTTCACCAGGTCTATGGCCACTTCGGCCCGCACGTTGTAAAAACCTTGCTACGCCTTTTGGTGAGCCCACTTGTATAACTGTTTCAACAGGACGGAAATCTACACCAAGATCGAGGCTTGCCGTACAAACAACTGCTTTTAATGTTGCCGTATGTAATGCATCTTCAACCCAAATTCTTAATGCATGTTCAATGCTTCCGTGATGTAATGCAATAGCACCTGCAAGGTCAGGCGCAATGTTAAGGATGGTCTGATACCATCTTTCGGCCATCCCCCTTGTGTTAATAAAGATGAGCGTTGTTTTGTTTTGCCTCACAATATCAATTGCTTCTTGTGCAAGGTTTAAGCCCAGGTGACCTGCCCACGGGAAGCGCTCAATTTCTTCTGGAATGACAGAGATAATTTCTATGTCTTTTCTAAGGTTGGCTTTAATTATAGTTGGTGTTTGATAGTCGGTAGTTGGTGATCCAGTTGACCCGTGGATTGATAACAGTTTGAGGGGAGCTAATAGTACTTCCTTTGCTTCGTCGAGATTACCTATAGTTGCACTAATGCCCCAAACGCTTATAGAGTTATGAGTTATAAGTGATGAGTTACGAGTATCTTTTTTTTGACCCTTAACTCTTGGCTTTTGACTTACTTCTTCTTCCAACTTTCGATTTTCGATTTTCAGTTTTCGACTTCCAATTATTCTCGATATCGCTAGCTCAACCTGTACACCTCGTTTACTTCCTATTAGTTCGTGCCATTCATCTACCGCTATTATTTGAACTGTTTTAAAAGTTTCCTCATATCCTTTTTGTGCTAACAGCAAATGCAAACTTTCGGGAGTGATGATGAGGACCTCGGGCATGTTGCGTTTTTGCTTTTGGCGTTCGCTCATTTCAGTATCGCCGTTACGGCTTCCAATTTGCCATTGCATGTTTAACTCTGCAATCACTTCTTCCATTGCACGGGCTATGTCTTTAGCCAGTGCTCTTAGTGGTGTTACCCATAAAAGTTGCAATCCACTTTTCTTTTTTGTTTGATAGTCTTTAGTATTTTGATTAATGAAGTTGATAAGTGAACCAAGGAAGACGGAGAAGGTTTTACCAAAGCCTGTCGGTGCATTTACAATGCCACTGTTATGCGAATGGATTTGTTGCCAGGTTTGTTTTTGGAACTCGAAGGGTTGCATTTGTTTAGATGCAAGCCACTTGTTTATGATTTTATAGCCGGGAGTTGATTCAAGTTTCACTTGTAGGAGTTAAGCAACTCCTCGGTTTGCTGCTTGAGACGAGGAATGTGTTGAGTGCAGATATTAAAAACGATCTCCAGATTTATCGCGTCGTAATGGTGAGATAATAAATCACGAAATCGAATAATTGAAATGATTTCCTCTTGGAGAGGTTGCAAGAAAGCCGGATCCTTTTTGTTAATCGTCTTGATATTTTCTCCTAATGCCTGCAATCTCATTAAAACTGCATCTTGAATTAGACTTCCATCTTTTGAATAAAAGTCATCCACTCTTTTGATAGGCTTTATATATTCCTTAATAGCATTTATATGATCAAGGGCTGTTTCAAGACGAAGAATTGTTATTGGATCAGGCATAAATAATCTCGCTTTCTACCTGTTTTAGAAATCTTTCACTTAGATGCTTTCCCGTTGTTACTAAGTCTACTTTGGTGGAGAACTTTTGTTCAAGGAACGATAAAAGGCCAAAATAGTTTTTAGTTAACGGAGGAGTTATTTCGACGAGAAAGTCTAAATCACTTTCTTCGGTTTCATCTTTTCTTGCATACGAGCCGAACAAGCCAATACTTTTTACACCAAACTCTTTTTGAAGTTTAGGTAACTCAGTTCTTAACTCTTGTATTATTAACTCTCGCTGCATTTTTACAAATTTACAAAGTCTTCAAATATTCAATTACAGCTTTCCTTTCAATATCTGTCAACTTATCTCCAAAGTAATGCCCATAATTGCCATAACCCAATAAAGTTGTATTGTATACATTCTTTCTGTTTGCATCTTCCTGCTTTACATATTTCCAGCCAGGGTTTTCATAATCGTACTCAGGCTTTTCAAAATCTCTTGACCAATAAGCAGGGCGTATCTTACTATTTAAAACAGCTTCTAATGTTGGCACAGAACCATTATGTAAATAAGGTGCGGTTACCCAAATACCATCAAGAGGGGGCGCAATGTAACCGTTAAAAGGAACAAGTTTAGCAGGGTTATCTCCCGATGTAAACCAACTCTTATTGAACCATTCAACAAACTGTGGATACGAATAATTGCTTTTAAACAATGCAGAATCCGTTCTTATAACAGATGAGGGAATTAAGAGGTTTGGATAGGTTTCCTGCTCTCCATACGTGCCATGGCATTTTGAACAATTATTCTCAAATAACTTTTGCCCTTGCATTGCCAATTGGTCATTAACAGGCTTAGGATATTTTGGAGGTTTTATAGAATAGATATAAGCGAGTACATCATCAAAGTGAGAATAGACTTCACTTGCTTCGGATGTATCTGTAACAGTTAAAAGGTTAGATGCCATTAGAAATTTTGCAAAATCGCCACGGCCAAAACCATTATAAAACATAGCGTTCTTTTTCTTTAGTAACCACCACGCGGGAACATCTGTAGGAATAACTATTTTAGGAATTTCCATTATTGGGTTATCACTCCATTTTAATGTTGTGGGGTCTCTGTGAGCAACCAATAATGCTGCTAACCTGCCTGCAGCATTTACGCCTCTCACTTCTGTAAACATATCAGGCGCTAGTGTCTTTGTTGCTTTTAAAAAATTTTTCGATGCTTCAAATTTTTTTGGACCAAATACTGATAGCATTGCGTATAAGTTGCCCGCTTTTCTTGGTATTCCTTTTCGCTCAGTAAAATCCATAAAGGTGTTTCCCATGCCAACGTATAGTTGATCATCAAAAACCTGGGCATGGCATTGTAAACAATTAGGCGCAACTACTAATTCTCCGTTTGGTGCCTTAATGGCTGTGTATTCGTGGCTTATATCTTTATTTAAACTATCACGCTTCAAATAGTTTTTTTTATCCCTGCCTATACCAAGGATAAAAAAATTATAAGGCAAACCGCTTTTCAAATAATCGCCTGTTACAAGGTATTCATAACCCTTACCTGCATCACCTGTTCTTTGTTTGTTTTCAGGAATTTTAACCGGCTTATTTTCATCTCCAATAAAGCCAATATATATAACAGATGTAAACAGTAATATTAAGACTATAACACACTTTTTCATTCTTCAATCTCTTAGCATAAAGATAGCAATAGAGATCTGGAATAATATGCTAAGCTTCCATTAAAAATGAAAACTACAAGAGTTAAGTCGTTTGTTTAGAAAGATTATACTGAGAATTTTTAGCGGCCAATTTTAAAAGAAAATCCTGCAGTTACAAAATAGTTAGAAGCGTTATTATTTAGGCCTTTACCTGCATTCACATCAACCCTGCAACTTTTACTAACGTCGTAAGTAATGCCTGCATCTAAATAATGTTTAGGAGTATTCTCTGACTGAAACGTTCCAAACTCTTCTATAAAAACTTTTAAATTTTTAGAAACTTCGTACTGGGGACAGATGCTATACAGCCAGTTTTGTTCCATATCATCGTCGTCCCAATCTCTTCCAATGTTGTATTGTAGCTTCAGCTTTTTGGTCAAGGTATTTTGAAACAACAGTCTTGCTCTGTAAAAATTCTCCTCCAGTTTATGATCTTCCGATGCTACATCGGCAAAGCCGTACATACCATAAACAGAGCAAATAAAACTTGTATCAACGTTTCTATAAAGCTGGCCTTTAATACCAAGTTCCAGGGGTTTTAAGCCATAGTCAGATTTGTTCTCGGACAGTCTATGATCAGTCTGAAAAGATGTATTTAGACGAAGTTCTACATGGTTGAAAATACCGTAACGAAGCAAAACATCAGGATGCATATAACTATAATCCGACTTGTTTTGTTGCTCTTTATTGAAGCCTATCTCGGCCTGGAAAGTAGATTTGGGAACAAGTATTGCACTTTGTGTTTCAGAAGGCCGGTCTGTTTCTATCTTACTCTGCCCAAAAACAACTAACGATAACACAGACAAAAGAAGAAGGGATACAAATTTTTGCAGCATGATTACACATTTCTTCATTATAGACTAAATGTATGCCATGCGTTATTTGTCTTTTTGTTGATTAGACGTTCCGTATACTTCAAGCATCTTTTTCAGATCATCCAACGTATTTATCTCATCCACCTTCTTATCTTTCCTCCATCGGTTTATGCGTGGAAAGCGTAATGCCACACCGCTTTTATGTCGATTGCTTGCAGCTATTCCTTCAAAGGCAATTTCAAAAACAAGCTCAGGTTTTACGGTTCGTACAGGACCAAATTTTTCAATGGCATTTCTTTTTACAAACGAATCGACTTCGTTGAATTCTTTATCTGTCAGACCACTATATGCTCTTGTAAATGCTATCAATTTTTCACCATCTCTCACTGCGAAAGTATATGCGGTATAAAGATTACTTCTTCTTCCAGAACCCTTTTCTGCATAGATCATTACACAGTCTATTACCAATGGTTCTATTTTCCATTTCCACCAATCTCCAACTTTTCTGCCTACCTGGTAGGTTGAGGATTTACGTTTTATCATAAAGCCTTCAGCACCTGCTTCTCTTGATGTTTTTCTAAGCTCAGCTAACTCGCCCCAGTCGTTAAACGATACAATGGTTGATAACAGAACTATGTTGGTTGAAAGAGGTTTAATAACTTCCTCCAATTTTTGTCTGCGCTCTAGCAAAGGTTTATCACGCCAATCTTCGCCGTTGTATTCAAGCAAGTCATATGCGAAGAAGGTCATCGGTACTTCCTGCAATTGTTTCTTTGTTACATTCTTTCTTCCTATGCGTGTTTGTAATAAGGCAAAAGGAAGAGGCTTGCCATTTACACTTGGAATAATTTCACCATCAATAGCAATTCCATCAGGCAAAAGATCTTTTAGAATATGATACTCCGGAAATTTATCTGTTATCAATTCTTCACCACGGCTCCATACAAATAACTGGTTATTTCGTTTAATGACCTGTCCGCGGATACCATCCCACTTCCATTCAACCTGCCACTCATTAGGGTCGCCTAAAGTTGAAGGATTAGCATCCAAAGCATAAGCAAGGTAAAAAGGGTAGGGACGTGAGTGATCTATAATAGAAGTGTCTTCTGAAAGAAGTTCTTTAAAAGTAATTGTTGATGGATCCCAGTTACCACTAATTCTATGTGCTATAACTGAAGCTTCAAGATTTGTATGTTTAGATAAAGCATTGACCATGCTCTTTTGAGAGACACCAATACGAAATGCGCCGGTAATTAGTTTATTGAAAACAAATCTTTGGTTTTGATCCATTTCCGCCCATGATTCTAAAACGAATTTCTTTTTTATTAACTCATCCTGCTTATCGATCTCACGCAACTTATCAATATAATAATGAAGTGGCGTATCTATTAAAGCGCTCTTTGTGCTTTCTCCATCAGGCAACAACAGAGAAATTGTTTCTGCAAGATCGCCAACAGTATGATAGCTTTCGCCAAACAGCCAACCAGGAAGATCAGCAACATCTACACACCATGTTATTAGTTGCGTTGTATTTACTGATCGCCTGGGTTTTCTTCCGCTAAAAAGTGCTATTACCCAAACTTTATCTTTATCATCTGCTGTTGCAAAGTATTGAGAAAGCGCTTCAAGCTTTTCATTTGTTTTCGTGCTTGTTCCAAGAATTCTAACAAGATCAGCAAAGTGACGCATACCGCCCTTTACTTCATTTTGTAAAGCAGTTTCGGCTACTTCAATGTTTTGCTGATCGCTCATGGTTTATATCTTCTTCTATATCATTTACAATTTCATCTACATCAATTTCTTCTTCGGTTTCAACTTTGCCTGGTTCTGCTTCCTCATCGTTTCCATATTTTGTTTTCACCTCCGCCGCTTCTATTCCTATTTCATTTAAATACCTGCTAAATGCAGCCTGGAACCCATGTGTTACAAAAACTTTTTGTGCACCTGTTGCATGTACGGCCTCCAACAAACCTTTCCAGTCGGCATGATCGCTCATTGCAAAGCCGGCATCAACATTTCGTCGTCGTGCGTTGCCTCGTAACTGCATCCAGCCACTACATATGCCAACACTATAAGGATTAAATTTTCGCATCCAGCTGCTTCCATCTGCACTGGGCGGTGCAATTACAACGGCACCTTTCAACTCTTCTTTTGAAGTATCGTATGTTACGCGTTTAACGTTTGGTAAATGCCATCCTGCTTTAACTAATGTCTCATGCATGTTCCAAATAGCGCCATGAACGTATATCTTGTCTGTAACTGCAGCCACTGCAGGCAATACTCTTTGAGCT
>Ga0181463_1000320_pt1 | contig 12964 bp, 8 predicted proteins | sample InSIn1gowninarea_FD_119071 | JGI IMG/M metagenome (GOLD analysis project Ga0181463, IMG submission 119071) | Clean room microbial communities from NASA Spacecraft Assembly Facility at Jet Propulsion Laboratory, Pasadena, California, USA -... ... | reverse complement strand
TGGCGCTCGTTCTGATGTACAAAATGACAATTTAGCTGCGGGTAGGTTTGCCGTACATAATGGAAACTTCGCTCTCCGGCAGGTCTGCAGCCGAGATTACACGTTACAAAGAAAAGCTGCCTTTCAGGGTGTTGCTCCATATGACCGGCGAATTGCTAAAACCTATTATTACTTTTGATGTTACGCTGCCGCAGGATGAACTGACCCGCTGGCCTGACGTAGATACCAAACTGCAGCAATTACGTAGTGACGAATCTGAAATAAATAAACAAGCTTTTGCACTCTTGTTGCTCGGACGGTTTGTACAGGAAAATCCGCTTGCAAGTTCCGGCGGCGGTGGCGGCATAGAAGCTAGCGTGCGCTCCAGTGCCAGCCGCTTGCTTACTGATCAGTTGAATAAGATGGCCGGGAACATTATCAAAGGCGTTGATGTCAACTTCGATCTGGAAAGCGGAACCGACTATTCTACCGGTAGTGCTCAAAATAGCACCAATCTGAATGTAGGCGTAAGCAAGCGGTTATTAAACGACAGGCTTAAAGTAAACGTAGGCAGCAATTTTGCCGTTGAAAATCCTGCTGGCAGCAACCGCGCTCCAAGCAACATAGCCGGCGATGTTTCCGTAGATTACCAGTTGAGCAAAGATGGCCGCTATTTATTACGTGCTTACCGTCGTAATGATTACGAAGGAGTAGTGTATGGACAAGTAGTTGAAACAGGCGTGAGTTTTATGCTGACGTTCGATTATAACAAACTAAAGGAGCTGTTTAAAAATCATAAAGAAGTAAAAGCTATTCGCAAACGCATCCGCCAGTCGAGAAAAGAGGCAAAACAGGCAAATAAAGAACAGCAAAAGGCAGATAATAGTATTGATAAGCCAACTGAAAACAATAAGAATGCTGATATCGATAAAGTAAAACAGCAGTAGGTAATACAATAAATTGCTCGGCAATGCTAACAGGGTTCTAAACCTTATTAGCATTATAATAAAGAGAATGGCTTTACACAGGTGTATGATGTTTTGCTATTGCGGCGCCCGATAAAAGCGGCAGAAGCAATCTGCAGTTGTAGTATGAACAATATATTCATTAACGGGTTTATAGGCAAAGCACTTATCGCTTTGTTTAAACTCCCGGTAAATAAACAATAGGAACAGGAATACGATTACATGAATTACAGGTTCACTTATTTTTTAATGGCGGGCATGATGGTAGTGCTGCTGGCTGCGTGCGATAATACGAAGTATTTGCCACAGGGCACTAACTTGTTTGTGGGCTCTAAAGTGAATATAAAGGCAGATCCTGCCATAAAAAAGAAGGCCAGCAAAGCCTTAGCCGGCAATTTAAAAAGCCTGGTAAGACCAAAGCCGAACTCTACAATTTTAGGAGCACGGGTAAAGTTAACCTTCTACAATATGGTGGATACCCCTAAAGGTAAAGGCTTGCGTTATCTTATTAAATACAAGCTGGGTGAGCCACCGGTGATAGCACAATACACAGTGCTGGAAAAAGACCGTGCAGTAATGCAAAACTGGTTGGAAAACCGTGGTTATTTTCACGATACGGTAGCCCTTGATACAGTTATTCATCATAAAAAGCTCACTGCTGTTTATAACGCCTACATTGGTCCGCAATATACCATACGGCACATAAATTTTCCAAATGATTCCAGCATTCTAAGTCAACGCATCCGGGGCAGAGACACAAAACGTGCACTCAAACGTTCTCTGTTTAAGGAAGGTGCACCTTATGATCTTGACGTAGTAATGGCTGAACGCCAGCGCATAGATGATCGGTTGAAAGAAAGGGGTTTCTATTACTTTAACCCTGATTATCTTATTGCAGAGGTGGACTCTACTGTGGGTAATCACAAGGTGGATATTGCTATGAAAGTAAAGCAGTCTACACCCGGTGAAGCCCGCCGTCCTTACCGTATTGATAGTGTAGTTGTATATGCCGATTACGATATAAATAGTACAGACAGCAGTGCTATAGGTGCAAAGAACCAGGGTGGCTATTTTATAGTAGATCCTAACCATCGCTTTAATCCTAAGATATTCAGCCGTACCCTGGTGTTCGATTCCGGCGACTTGTACAAGCGCAGCGATCACAACCTTTCACTTAGCCGCCTTACTACCTTAGGGGTCTATAAGTTTGTAAAAGCCCGCTTTGAACCAACACCGGGTTCCGACAGCCTGTTGAATGCCTATTATTACCTTACGCCTACATTGCCTAAATCATTAAGGGCTTCGGTATCAGCACTTACAAAGTCTCCCATCAATTCAACAGGTGGCGAACTTACATTGAGTTGGCGTAACCGTAACACATTTAAAGGTGCAGAACTACTTACAGTTTCAGCTTATGCAGGTCTTGAAGATCAGTTTTCTTCAACTGTTCATGTAAGTACCCGGCGTCTTGGCGCTGAAGCTAATTTGTATGTGCCGCGTATTATTGCACCGTTCCGCTTCCGAACCAACAGCAGCTATATACCGCAAACAAAGTTTACGTTAGGTTACGAGTTGTTTAACCGTACCACAGAATACCTGCTTACCTCTGTACGTGGTAGTTTTGGCTATGTATGGAAAGAAAATGTGAAATCAGAACATACCCTCAATCTTATCAATATCAACTCTGTTCAGCCTGCTCATATTACTGATAGTTTTAAAATGGCTATGGATACCAATATCCTGCTGGCCCGCAGTATAGAAAAGCAGTTTATTATTGGCTCTATTTACAACTACAATTACAACACCCTAAACAAGCCTAATGCAATTAACAAGAGGCATAACTTTTACTTCAATGGTAACCTCGATCTGTCAGGCAATTTGCTTGGATTAGCAACAAGTGCTAACTACAATAAAGGCAAGGAAAAACAAATTTTTAATACGCCTTTCTCTCAATATACCCGGGTAGAGTTAGAGTTCCGGCACCAGCTCCGGTTTGGCCAGTTTAGCTCTTTTAATACGCGCTTGTTAGGGGGGATAGCCTATGCCTATGGTAACAGTCCTAATGTACCGTTCATAAAAGAATTTTTTGCCGGCGGTACCAGCGATATTCGGTCCTTCCGCGCACGCACATTAGGGCCCGGCAGCTACTATGCAGGCAACCCGCGTGATAGTTTTATAGCAGATCAGCCCGGCGATATCAAGTTGGAACTGAATGCTGAGTATCGTGCAAAATTGTTCTCTATTGTGCGCGGTGCTTTGTTTGTAGATGCAGGTAACGTATGGACACGCAAAGAAGATCCTACACGTCCGGGATCTCAATTTACCAATCAGTTTTTAAAACAGATGGCAGTAGGTGTAGGTGCAGGTTTGCGGTTCGATATCAATATTCTTGTACTGCGTCTTGATGTAGCCATACCGGTCAGAATTCCCTATTACTCCCCGGCTAATCCCGAGGGAAGCGGTTGGGTGTTCGACCAGATAGACTTCAGCAGCAAAGATTGGCGCCGCAATAATATTGTCTATAACCTTGCTATCGGCTATCCGTTCTAAAGGTTGTTTATGTTTGTTAGAATATGGAGTCACTAAAGCTCGGGCATAAGAGGCCGGATAAAATATGCCCTGTGTTTCTTTGTGCCTGCTCACCAAAGGCGGTGGTTCTCCAGTGCCTTTGTGGTTTAATTCATTAGCTTGTATTCATCATACAATCTTTAATACTTTTGCAGTTTGGGAGCATAACTCATGTTGTGTTGAAATTAGAAAACAGAGAGCAAGTAATTCATGAAAGCAATAATACCAGTAGCAGGGGCAGGCGCTAAGCTGCGCCCGCATACATATACGCAGCCTAAAGCATTGATACCTATAGCGGGCAAAACCATCCTAAGCCTTATTGTAGATCAATTGTATGGCGCAGGCATTACAGAATTTATTTATATTGTTGGCTATCTGGGAGAAAAGATTGAAGATTATGTACGGCAAACCTACCCGCAGCTAAATTGTCATTTTGTACATCAGAACGAGCGCCAGGGCACCGGCCATGCTATCGAATTGACGCGGAGCCTGATTGACGGCGACGAGGTAATAGTAACACTGGGTGATACAATATGTGATTATGATGTCGAGCAGGTAATACGCAGCCCATATAATATGCTGGGCGTAAAAAAAGTAGATGACCCCCGCCGCTTCGGTGTAGCAGAAATCAATAACGACGAATTTATTGACCATGTTGTAGAAAAGCCAGCCATACCCAAGAGCAATATGGCGCTGGTAGGTATTTATAAAATAAAAGACACCCCCTTTTTATATGAATGCCTGCACCACTTATTTGCACAAAATATTAAAACCCAGGGCGAGTACAACCTTACTGATGCACTGGAATGTATGATTAAGCGTGGCGTTAAGTTTAAACCTTTCAGGGTAAAAACATGGTACGACTGCGGCCGTAAAGAAACCCTCCTTGATACCAATGCTCTGCTGCTGAAAAAGAATGGCAATACCATCCACGAAACAGTACAAAACGAAAACTCCATTATTGTGCCACCCGTAACAATTGGAGCAGGTTGTGTATTGAAGAACGCCATCATTGGCCCCCATGTATCCATTGGTCCTAATACTACCATTCAGTACTCCACTGTGCGCGACAGTATCATTGGTGCTTATACCACATTATACGAAGTAGTAATTGACAATTCCCTCATTGGCAGCGATGCCTCCGTAAAAGGCCTCAGCCGCAGCCTCAATATTGGTGATAATACAGAAATTGATTTTGGGTAAATAGCTGTCCTTGCGGGTGCATGGATGTAATTTTAGGCTTTAGTAATATCAGTAATAGCCATACAAATGATTGTACAAAAAGGCTACTTCCCTATATTCATCACACATCATTTATATTGTAATTGACTTACCTGTTTATTCTAAAATTAGAAAGGCGCGTGTCTAACCCACGCGCCTTTACAATACAAACTGTTATCATACCATTTTCAACTAGCTAACACAACATTTCCCTTTCAACAGATCATCATTCATTCGTGCTCATACGTGTTATCTGTGAGAAACCACCAGCTTCATTACCTTGCTCTCTTTACCATTACTTACCGTTAGTATATAAGTACCAGCAGCCAGTTTCTCAATAGGTAAATTAATGACTGAATTATTAATATTACTGCTCTTCCATAACTGTACACCACTCATATTGCTGATAGTAACTGCAGTATGTTGCGTACTGCCTGTCAGTTGCAGGCTTGCCACCGTAGTTGCAGGGTTAGGATACAGTACTGCACCAAACGAGGTGGTAGCAGGGGCTGCTTTTACATCGGCAACCTTTATCATAGTAATAGTTGCTATGGAACTGTCTACGGTGCCCTCATATAATTCTGTTCCATACTGGGGTGTATAACCCGATACAAACAGCTTATTACCTGCTACAACAAGATTTTGTGCCACTACTTTACTAATTACTTCATCATTAACCTGTATGGTACCCGTATCTGTTCCGTCAGAGGTAAAAAGCGTTTGACCAACTATGAAATATAGCTTTCCGCCACCATTACCTAACGCAGCTATATAGGCATCAACATCCCGGTTGGTATAATCTTCTATAAGCTGAGTACCCTTTGGAGTACCATCACTCTTCCAAAGGTCACTGCCATAAAATCCTCCTTGCGGAACAGAGAAATATACAGTGCCATTTACATCAACCATCAATTGGGGAGTAACATGTTCTAAAAACGTTGTCCCTGCAGTAGTACCATTTGTTTTCCACAAGCCGGTGTAGTCGGTTTGGGTATAGCCGGTGGCACTAAAGTACAGTTCATTGTTAGAAATACAGTTGCTCCATGAATTTATATCAATACTGTCCTTTATCTTAATGGTATTGGTTCCGTCGGTTTGCCAGAGGTCATAAACGGAGCCGTTGAAAGCACTAAAATATAATGCATTATTATATACAAGCAAGCCATGCGGTGGAAATACATCACTACTACCAGGAGTAATATCCTTTACCAGAACAGTACCTGCAACAGTGCCATCGCTTTTCCTCAATTCAGAGCCAAGTTCATCAGTTGCATCAAAAAAAGCAGTATTACCCAAAACAGTTACCTTACTATACACATTTGTAGACAGCATTAATGTGCCATTAGCGGTACCATCGCTACGGTATAATTGATGATATCCGTTGTTGTACATCAGGTAAAATACAACACCATTATCTGCCACATCGTAATATTCTATATTAGTAGTGTACTTTGAGAAATCGGGTGTCATCTTTTGTAGTCCTTCCTTGTTGCCGTTTGTCTTAAAAATAGCGTAAGTGCTGTCGGTAGTATAGGTAACAAAATATACCAACTTACCTTTTGAACGGTAGTAAAAAGGAGAGGAGCTGATGTCGCCTGGTCTTATATTAGAAAGCAGGTGTGTTCCGGCCTTTGTTCCGTCCGACTTGAACAGCTCGCTGCCATGGGCATAATCGAAAGCGGTAAATAAAACTTTATTACCTAAAGCTGTCATTTGCAGCCCCGCATCAGAACCCGGTGTAAAGAGAGTTTGAATATCTTTTACCACATGGGTAGAGGTAGCATTGCCACCGGATACACAGAGTTCATTTCCTTTTTTATCATCCGTAGCACTAAAGAAGAGTTTACCATTGGAAGCTGTAAAATAGTACGGATTAGAACCGGCTGGTCCTTTAAAAAGGTCACTTACCAGTTTGATAGATGGACCTGTGGCACTCTTTACCAATCTCCACAATTCTGCGCCATAGGTAGTATCGCTTTTTACAAAATACAAGGTACAATCCCCATTATATAAATTATAAAAGTCTTCTGCCTGTTGAAATGACTGTATAAGCCTGGTGGATGCTGCAGTGCCTTTAGACGACCATAGTTCGCTGTGCGGAGTGCCATTGCTGTTGCTGACTTTAAAGTAAAGCGTCTTATCCAATCCGGTCATTTCAGTTGGTACTATGTAAGCGCCTGGTCCAAAATCCTTCACTTCCACAAGACCTTTGTCATTAAAGGCGTTATATTTATACAAGGCGGGGGTGTTGTTTGCAGAAACACCTGTAACATACAATATACTATCTGCTACAACAAAAGGAGTATTGTTATAGTCGGTTAATCTTACATCATGGTTATTGGGCGCCTGTTTAGTGCCTTCCGGAGTGCCATCGCTCACCCACAGCCTTGACTCGGTACCCTCTGCGTGGGTGTAAATCAAATTGTCGTTTAATCAGGCGGCAGATGTAAATCCATGTTTAGCCAGTTGAATGATTTTGTGCCATTGGAGATTCTTTCTAATGACTCTGAGATGAAGCATGTGCTGTGCTCCCGGAATGCTCCACCTTTGCCCGGATTGTTTCATTCTTTTTTGCACCACTGTGCGGTGAGCTGATTCTATGGCTCCGGAGCCTATCAGCCCACAACCTATTTCTTGATATCTCTTATAGTCCATTCGCTCTTTGTTACTTTGATAGTAAGCGATTAACTGCTGTGCTTCTTTAGTATTGCCTGCAAGCTGTTCAATGTTTTGTATTACCCTCAGCACTTCACTTTGCAACAGCAACCCTTTCTGCTCATTAACCCACTGCTTTTCGGAGGCTTTATCGCTGAAATAAGTACTGCTGAACTGATGCAGGTGTTCACACACATGATAGTAATCCAGTATGGAAACAGCCTTTGGAAAAGCATCTTCTATCCAGTGTTTGAGCCATATAGCTCCGTCTGTGACAAAGATTAACTGCGTAGCTGAGCGTGCATATAATGCTACTACTTCCTCCATCTGATGGGTAAAGTCTTTACTATTACCTAAATGGGCTACATAGTGGGAATGGCTGATTCTGCCTGCTTTCTGCTCAGCATGTAGGCAATCACTGCTCTTAAAAACCCTGCCCACTTTTACTTCCTTCCAGCCTTCTTCTCTGGTCAGCAGCATGGATCCATCTGCCTGTGCATATAACACTTCCTCTTTCTTTACAGGCGTTAAAGTGCACACTTTGTTATTCACCTCCCCCTGCTCTGCTGCTTTGCCATACGCATCTGTCAGCCGATATACCTGTGCGACACTTACTTCAATGTTTATAAACTCGCTGATGACCTCATTGCATCTTTCATAACTGTCCAACTGACCGGCATAGACCATTAATTCCTGCATGCGGGGACTGACCTGAAAGCCGTTTAATGCTTTGCTGAACGGATGCTTCTTATTGATGCTGATCTTTCCGAGGCGGGTCAGCTTCTTTATTTTTTTTTCGCCTGTCAGTGGAACTTTCACTGATATTGTTCTCCAGCACTGACCTTCCCAATTCCTTCCAGATAGCTTCAAACTCCTTTTCATAATCGTAAAAATCATTCCCCTTGTTTAATGCCTGAAGCTGATCATATCGCTCCGATACTATTGAGATAAGTTCTTCCTTTGTCATAGCTTGTAGATGTATTCTCTAAAGCTACTATTCTTTTCTTCCCGCGACAATTTGATTTGCACCCCTCTGCGTTGGTGTAGGCAAAATAGAGTTTGTTGTCATAACTTGTAAGTTGTAAGGGGAAGCCATTCAGGATGAGGGTTTGATTACCGCTATTGCCATCCATGCTCCAGAATTGTGATGAACCATCGTAAGGGTTTTCAATTACAAAATACAAATAGTTACCTGCAGCAGTTATAGGTAGTTGTCCCTGGGTAAGACCTCCATAGCTGGTACCTTCCGGGGTTCCGTCCGTTTTGCAAATACGGGTATCCGCAGAAAAATCAGTACTCGCTATGAAATAAACATAGTTCCCGCAGGCTACAAAATCACGGGGATAGCTACTTAAACCATCGTCCTCAATATTTAATAGCAATTGTGTACCATTTTCTGTTCCATCCGAAACCCAGGGTTCACTGCCATAGTCGTTGGTGTAGGCCCTGAAATACAATTTGCCATTCGCAGCAGTGATACCTTGCGGTTGAGAACTTCCGCCCCCTGGTACGATATCTTTTAGCATATAAGTGCCTTCTGCGGTGCCATCGCTGCGCCAGAGTTCATGTCCATGAACACCGTCATCAGCAGCAAAGTACACCACGTTGTTGAGCACCGCAAAAGCCGGATGAATGGTAGAATAGAAGTTATCGGTATTACTGGGAAAGCTCCCTGCAAGTGCATTGATATCTTTTGTAAGATGGAAGTTTAAACTCGTGCTGCTTGCATTTCTCAACTGACCACCAGCTACAGCGTTAGCTCTGGTAAATGGAGTGAGGTCTTTTCGATGATCCAGAAGAAGTTCCTTAAACAAAGCTGGATTTTTTTTCACTTCATTGATGTCTATAGAATCTTTACCTGCCAGGGAAGCAGTATCGGTATTTCGTTTTGCCACTCTTTGTAGAAGCTTTGCTGGGTTAGTAGTAAAAGCTGGTGGCAGCGATGGTGGGTTAACAGGCGAAACATTTTTAAATGGAGGTATATTATCTTTTCCATTCTGGGCAATAGTGATACCTGCTGCAAAAATGAGTATTGCAGTAAAGAGTAAAGGTCTGATTTTCATTAGGTTATTGTTTGGTTGGTGTTGAATTGGTTATAGGAAGCCTGATCATTGAGGAGATAATTATAATAGGCAAACTAAGTAATAAAAGTTAACTTAAAAAACAAAATTGGTCAATTTATTATTATATCGCTTAATAATGTGCAATGATAAAATCAACTCCGGTAAGTTCATTAAATTACTGGTATTCAAGACTCCTCTTTATGATCATGCCTTCAAAGCAGGAGACGCAATTCAGTAAGGTGGTAAGATTAGCAATAACCCCTAAGAACAGTTTGAACATAAAACAGATTCTCTTCCCACGCTTGGAACAGGGGGAGTTATAGTGAACTTATAGAGAAGTTATAGAGAACTTACAGTGAACTTATAGAGAACCTGCCCGGTACCTCCCCTATACTAAAGCCTAAGTAACGCCCTACATACTTCTTGTGTCAGATCGCTATCAAGAGGAGGAGTTCCTTACCGGATAGCGCACGAAGAGTGCCCCTTGCTATTAACAATAAATAGTTATAGGTGCTACTTTCCTTCTGTCACCTGTCAACTTTCATCTGCTTAGCGATTTGGTATAACATACTACTTCCATATTTAAAATCACCTGTTGTTGAATAAAATTTGCACTATCATTAAAAGGTAAGTAATTTTGACAAGATATTAATCTAACCAAGCCTGGTGATCAAAGCGCTGTACACATTCCGGCGAAGAACTTCAGAATAGGTTAGCCCTCTAAAACGGCTATTAGTTAAAGTGCAGCTCTACCATAACACAGCTTTGCTCTCCTTCAGCCATAAGAAATCTTGTAAAGACATAGATTGTAGCAGCCCTTTCATGTGCAACACGGGTATTGGTTAAAAACTTAGATCTGGTCTGTGAAAACTGCTTACGTTCATAGATACCTCTTTTCTCTGAATGCTGTATGGATCCGGAGATACTTCAAAACTGGAACTTAACATGTACTACTGCTTGGATAAATCATTGTGCATTGATCGCAGAACTATGCATGTAACTATAGTCAACCTGCTACTAACAACTATTGATAAACCCATATAACGCACCAATTAAATCCTACTCTTATGCGTAAGCTAGCTTTACTACTGCTTTTTAGTACCGCTCTGTTTTTTGCAATTGGTCAGTCAGGCAGCCTGGACTCTAGTTTTGGAAACAATGGTATACAAACGACTGCTTTTCCAGGTCCAACTTACTTTACAAGTACTGCGCTGCAGGACAACAAGATTATAGCGGCTGGGTATGCTTATAATTCTGTTGCTCAAAGTTCTGATTATGCGCTTGCCCGCTTTAAGTCCAATGGCAGCTTAGACTCTTCTTTTGGAGTGAATGGAAAAGTAGTAGGCCCTGCGGGTCAGGGAAATTCAATAGCCTTAAAAGGAGATAAGATCATAGTGGCCGGATATACTATTTCTACCACTATTGACTATGCTCTTGTACGCTATACGGCGGATGGCAGACTGGACTCTTCCTTTGGAGTGAATGGAAAAGTACCAATTGAATTTGGTATAAATACAATAGCGCTGCAGGGCGACAAGATCATAGCGGCTGGAGACTTTGCATTTGCCCGCTTTACGGCAGATGGAAGATTAGACTCCTCCTTTGGAGTGAATGGAGGAGTAGCAACTTACTTTCATATAAATGCAATAGCATTCCAGGGAGACAAGATCGTAGTGGCTGGATCTACTTATTTTTCTGGAATTTATGACTTTGCCCTAGCCCGTTATACGGCTAATGGCATTTTAGACTCTTCCTTCGGAGTGAATGGAATAGTAACTACAGATCTTTTTGATAACTCAGATGATCTCATATATTCCATGGTGCTGCAGGGCAACAAGATAATAGTAGCAGGAAGTACCAGTTTGTTTGTTAGTCACGAAGAGGATTTTGCGCTTGCCCGTTATACTGCTGATGGCACTTTAGACTCTTCCTTTGGAGTGAACGGAAGAGTAATGGGGGCGCTTGGTCATGCAACTTCAATAGTGCTGCAAGGAGATAAAATTCTAGCGGCTGGATGGACATATGATGTTTTCAATAACATTAGTTCCTCTGCTCTTGTACGTTATACGGCTGATGGCGCTTTGGATCCTTCTTTTGGTGTGAATGGGCAGGGCCATTTAGTTGGTAATAGCCGTTTTGAAGCACTTGCCCTGCATGATAACAGGTTGTATGCAGTAGGATCTCTTGGTGGTAAAGCTGGTGAATTCAATGGCCTAGTAGCTGCCTACCAACTGGAAGGTACTGTGCCTCCGGAGCCTACCATCTGCATAGATGATGTAACAGTATGTGAATCTCAAAAGCAGGCAGTAGTAGCAGTGCATCTCTCTGCCCCTTCCACCCAGGTGGTAAAGGTCAGCTATACTACCCGCAATAAAACGGCTGTTTGTCCACAGGATTACCATAGTGTGAGTGGCACCCTGCAGTTTGCTCTCGGCACCACCACTGCTACCATTAAGATTCCTATTGTCAATGACAGCATAAGTGAACCCACCGAGCAGTTCGGACTGCGCTTAAGCAATGCCTGCAGTGCTACACTCAGGGATAGTATCAGTATAGTTACCATCCAGGATGATGATACCTTGGTAATAAGCCAAAATCCTTCCCTGCACCTCACTGCCGGTCCTAATCCTTTTGCAGATGCCTTTACCTTTCAGCTACAGGGCAGTACAACCCTGTCTGCAACTATAAGGGTATATAACCTCAATGGCAGATTGATAGAGCAAAGAGACCACCTCAGCACCGGTCAAAGCCTCCGCTTAGGTAGTCAGTACAATCCAGGTACCTACATTATAGAAGTAGTACAGGGCAACCAAAGAGTACAGACCAAAGTGGTCAAAACTGGTAAGTAAAAGGCTGGTAAATAGCTGATCATAAAATTGCACTTCTTATTGCTTCTCCAGCAACAAAAGCAGGAGAAGCAATTTTTGGCGTGTGGTAAGATCAATAATTGCCCCGAATAGGGAGTAAAGGTGTAAAACAAATATCCTTCTCATTCTTGGAACAGGGGGAGTTATAGTGAACTTACAGTGAAGTTATAGAGAACCTACCCGGTATCTCCGCTATACCTACCCGGTACTTACCCTATATTAAAGCTTAAGTAAAGCTATACCTCATTATCCCAAGGCTTTAGCCAAAGTGAACACGCTGGTTAAAGTTGGTTGCCTGCAATCTCAGCCGCCTGCTGAAGCTTTGGATTATCAGCAGGCATGCTATACATCACCTAAGGCGCTCAACTCGAAGCCCGGGGCTCACAGATCGTAGCTCACAGCTTACCCCCTGTTTTTTTATCCAATTTTCAAACACTGTCTAAAATCTTAAAGTATGCTTATAAGATATTCACCCAACCATGCATTCTGAAGAGAACAATTACTTTTACCCGCAAACAAATCCAAAGATGAACACTTTCTTGAAGCGCAGCCTGACAATACTGCCGCTTGGCTTAGTCCTGATGAGCATGATGACCAGTTGTAAAGGCAGTAAAGATAAAGACCTTACTAAGGATTTAATTGGTGC
>Ga0181463_1000319_pt1 | contig 12972 bp, 14 predicted proteins | sample InSIn1gowninarea_FD_119071 | JGI IMG/M metagenome (GOLD analysis project Ga0181463, IMG submission 119071) | Clean room microbial communities from NASA Spacecraft Assembly Facility at Jet Propulsion Laboratory, Pasadena, California, USA -... ... | reverse complement strand
CTTTGATGCAAGATGGGGTGCATACTTTTGAGTACATATATGGGTGTGCTTGAAAGAGTGACTTGGTAAGGAGGATCGATATGACACACTTTGGAGTGGATTTACAATGATTATGATGCCTTGGTGGCAACACTTGGGCATGGGCCGAGCCGAGACTCGACCACTTTTTACACATGGGAGATGAGATAGGTGTATACTTGTTTCCTTGACAGACTTGAGGGACAGAACATTACAGATATGATGGAGGTTGCTTCATGGACGTGGATGTGGCACATTGAGAGTCGGATTTGATGAGAAGATCTCTTCACTTTGAGGAGATGGATATTTTACAAATGGACGATGATGTTGGGACAGATGCAACTAATTTCATGTAGCACATTAATACCAGACATCATGGACAGCATGTTACAGACAAGATGGAGAATACTTCATGGACTTGGGCATGGATTATATTTAGATGGAGATCGATTCTTGATCGAGTTGATGATGTGACAGGATGTTTTCAGAAACAACTAATGATGGCATAAGTGTGCATTCTTATGATTTGAGCGTGATAATTGGAATGATCACTCGACTAGTTCGAGTCATGAGGGTCGACAATATGTAGAGATATGTTAACATTGTGTTGGAGTATCATAGCAGCAGTTCACACGATGATGATACATAATGAGGTCGACACGATATGTTGTAGTAAGCATGTAGCATGAGATGGAAGGGTTAGCCTTCCACAATGGGAGCAGCATGTGGAGATTGCGATAAGAGGTGGTTGATGATCATGAATTGAGATGAATTTTTGATGTATAACATACATATGGTTTATATGACATTGGTATGGATATCTTGGTGATATATGGTTGTTGGGATGAGAGATTATTGAGGACAACAATGATTTCAAGTGGGGGAGTGTTTAATGCCCACGAGATGCAGAGTTGAATGCATGAGGCTACATGTGAAATTAGCTAAGTGTGGAGGAGGAGCATAGGTTTATAGTGGTAGGAAGTCCCTGGTGGGGGCACCCAATGGTTAAGACGACGTGCAAGAGAGTTAAAACATGGGCTGAATGAAGGGCGACTACACGAGATGATGTGACCTTTCATAGGCAGCGATGTGTATAAGTGGATGGCATGGAGGAATCATTCAATCAAGTCAAAAATGCATTCAAGTCTTCCAATGGAGAAGTGTGAAGTGCGAAGTTGGTGAGCAGAAATGGGCGAAGGTGCAGGCGGACGGTGTGCAGGGCCGAAGCAACCAAGCCGAATAAAAGTCGTGCGAAGTCAACAGGGTGAGGGCATCATTCAGGAAAATCGTGCAAGGGCGTCGTGTAGAAAATTTGTGCGAAGTTATTGGGCGAAGGCATCATTTAGAAAAGTCATGCGAAGTCATCAGGCGAGGGCGTCGTTCAAAAAAGTCATGCAAAGTCATCGGGTGAGGGTGTTCGAGCAGTGTCATTTGAGGTCGTTCAAGGGTGCGGTAGGGTATCTGTTTGAATGGTCATTCAGGGAGTCGTTCGAGGGCACATTAGGGTGTCTGCTCGAACGACCTGAGTTGGTCGAACAGTGAACTGGGTGAATCCTTTAACGGGTGACATGACTCGCCAATGGATGAGTTGGGTGTTTAGTGGTAGCATCCGGCGAGTTGGACGAGTTGAACGAAACACGTTCGAGTGAATGTGCGGAGGGAAATGTCGAGTTGGGCAAGAGTCATGCGGCAACCATGTGGGCGCATCGATGAGCTGGCTAACCGAGTTGTGCGGTGAATGTAAAAATATTCTAAGTGTAAATTTGGGGTTTCCTCAAGATTGTAACTTACGTATATATTGATATTTTGGGCAGAATCATTATAGGGAGTTTCTCCTCCTAGTTATACCATTGTGCATTTATGTTAATGCCGATGAAAGTTTAACTATTGTTTTATAATGAAAGTACTTGGTAAAAGAAGAAAATAAACTAAGTAAGAAAGTACATGTAGTCCATGATCACAAGTATTGGTGAAAAGAAAGTGGTCAGTGGTGCCACACCTCCTATAGTGTGGTTGGAAGAGTATCGCCAGTGTAGGGGCATGACAGAGGTGGTCTTGATTCTTCCCTTGGCCTAGGTGTCTGGATGAGGATAGTCTTCTACAAGCGAATTCTAGGTTTTCCCTATCACTGAGTTATTATGAGAAAAATCCTCTTGGTTGGAATATTGGTTTGATGTTTGTATTGTTTTGTTATCAGGTATGTGAGGCTTCATCAACCAGGATGGTTCCCTTCAGATAATGTTAGAGTAAAGTTGTTTTTATAAAGTAAATATGAATGTTTGACATTCCAGAGTTCTAACCCTTTGGTGGGTTTCGTATGTAACAACTTGACCTTGCTAATGGAGTCGATATGCCCTTGGAAGGAAACAGTACCCGATAACCTAATCGAATGTCTTCTGTTATGCTTCCCGGATGGTCTAATTTAACAATTCGACGGCTTTGACCTGGGTATTCGCTTTTAACTGTCGTAATGACTAGATTTAGTTCAAGGTTGTATAGTTTGGATGGTGGGAGAGTTTGCTGGCTCTTGGCATGACCAAACCCTCACCGCAACCCATAGTTCTTATCCTGTTTGAATGGATGATAAATAATTAAATTGATTGTAATGATTTTTGATTCATAGCTTTGAGTTGCACGAGACCTTAATGTATAATCCATTATTTTATTTTTTACTGTAATAATTTTACAATAACAACTTTATGGAATACGCTGCTTGACTTAAGATACTTTGTTTCTTGGTTCGAAATGTATGTTTATATGGATTATATGTGGTTATGACTTTCCGAGTCTCAGCCTTTGCCGCGGACAGGTAGGGACTGGAACCGATCCTTACCGCTTTCCATAGTTTGCATATATTTATATAAGTTCATGGTTTGAAATGTTGTTTGACTAGAAAAAATGTGAGTTTATGCTGGAAGTCCTACATGGTTTGGATACTTTGTTATGGTTTATAATCTTGATGGTGCTTTCAGTCCATGCATTATGTTGTTATTTCTTTTCATCGATAGCAGATAATCTAATAATGAATAGGGAAGTTGAAGCTATACCCATAATCTCAAATGTATAATGAATAGAGTTTCTTGTTTTACCAAACTGAAAGGGATTTATACTTTAAAGTTGAGTTGTGCCTATCTCTACTAATAATTGTAAGCAGTTTTAGTTTTATGGTTTTGTACTATTGTAAGAAAATAAATACATTTTTCCATTTCATATGTATGTAAAATTAATGGAGTCTAAACTATCATTGAATCTATGTTATCCTTTCATTTATCGATAATACTGCAATGTCTTCGTCAGATTCTTGAAGTTATAACTTTGTATTTATTTTCATCCATAAAATAATACTAAGAAGGAGATATGTAATAGATCCTTTTCTATGATGGATATAGCAGAGTATACCATGAGGTTACTCATAATAGTAATAAACATCTATCCCTAACTAATACACTATTCCAACTATGTTTTGGTTACTTATCTATTTTCAATGATTTTAGTACTGTGCCATTAATATTCCTTCTGGAAGGTCTAACCACCCAGCCAAGGACTCGAAAAGCACATCTAGGGTCCCCCACCGAGCACTTCTTTCTCCTGACAACTTTTAAATTAAAGAAAGTTGGGTGTCTTCGGCTTCAAGACTATTGTCTAGCCTTAATTTTCACACCGATTCGATTGTTTGCCATAATTCAATTTTTCCATTGGTATCTCTGCCTAGCTCAAGGAAAAATTCTAGTAGCCCCGCCTACTTCCTTTCCCCACCCTTTTGGGGAAGGAGATGGCAATCGTTTCTAACTGTTCAAGGAGTTGTTATAACTATTTTATATTCAGTTTTCCTTAATTAACACTGTTCAATTTTTTACACAAAATGTCATGATGTTCTAGATTTTCTAGCCTTAACTTCTTAACAACCATGTTAAGTGAAATTAAAATTTTCTAATTTTTGTGTAAAACTTGGTAAAAACAAAAGTAATTATGGTGCAAAAAAGGGTGTTACAGCTCTTCCCCCTTATGAGGAACACCATCCTTGGTGTTCTTCTAAGAAAATTGTTAGGTCCCTATAATACTAGTGATTCCCCCCATTACTATTTTCATTTCATCTCTTATTGTTATTGTTGTGCCCCTATTGTCCCCATATTGTTATTATTGTGCCCCATAGAATTCCACTATTGTTATTTTTGTGCCCTTATATAATTATTGTTAGGTCGGCTTTGGTTATATTGTAACTATTTAGACTCCTATATAGAAAGGAGGTTTTGTCATTTTTATCATCCAAGAATTGTTCATTTGTGTAATATAAAGAATGTTTCCCTCCGAAGTTGCTTATTTATAGGCGTTGATATATCTTTTCTATCTTTTTGTGAACTGGTCTCATAACATTTGGTATCAGAGCTTTGGATTCTAGGGTTTCGGTGCTCCAAACAGGTCATCATGGAATTTTATCTATAACATTTTTGCTACAAAGTTTCAGAAACTAAAAAAACAACCCATTTGAGATAGAATAGGTTTGAACCTTGGGCCTGAATTTCATATCTTGTTTTGCTATAGTTTCAGAGATATAATTTGAGGAAGTTAGAGTTTTTGCAGACCACTGAATTACGTTCCAAACATGTGACCTTGGGAAAATCATCATAACTTTCACTCTGAGCATTAGATTGAATTTTCATAAGAAGTTATAGAAAAAGGACAGACTTTAGTTTTTTGGGTATCATTTTCAGAACCTAAGGTTGAAACAGTGACCCACGAAACGTCATTCAAGTTCACTCTACTGAATCAGTCTATACTCAAGTCATTGTGGGCGATTTGGCATAACTCTTCATTGGAGAATCCAATATTGATTAGACTTGCGGGGTTAGAAAGATTACTAAGAGGGTCACTGCAAGAAGAAATTTCATATCTTGGAGATCCAAAATTACAGAGATATATTGGATTCAAAATCGAGCTCCTACAAAGTGAAAAAAGGTGTGTAGTGCTTTTAATTTTTTTGCATAAGCTTGGTTTAAAAAATTAGTTTGAAGGAATTCAATGGGCATAGTGAAGCATTATTATTAGTGATTGGTGCCCCGAACAAAGAAAATGTAAAAACCTAGTAAGAAACTTGAAAGTTCTAGCATGACTCATGAAGAAGAGGAAGAAATGCAACATGATATATCAAAATTACAAGACCAAGTGCAACAAATTTCACTCACACAAAAAGTAATAGAAGATAAGATGGGTGGTTTAAAGAGAGACGTAGAAGCTAAGATGTATGGCGTGGAAGCTAAGATGGATGGCGTGGAAGTTAAGATGGATGATTTAAAGAAAGGCATAGAAGATTTGAAGACAAATTTGACAAAGCTTCTACAAGAAATGCTTGCTAATGGCGAAAGGGTAGTAAAGAAAACTCATGATGAGAACAAAATAAATGTTAATCATGATTTCATAGACTCTAACGTTGGATCGAAGAACCACCATGTTCCAAATATCGATATGAGGAAGTTTGATGGCAAGGATCCCAGAACATAGATACTACAAATGGAACAATTTTTTGATCTCCATAATGTGAAAAACACATAAAAGGTACGCATTGAAACTTTATATTTGGAACCAAATTAGTTTGTATGGTATTGATGAATTTTCTCTTGTAAAAAAATTGTCACCTAGGCTTTTTTATGGATGAAATCATATCACATTAGGAGGATACAAAAAGAAACACTTTTTTAGCCAATTGATAAATCTCAAAAAAAAATTGATTATAAGGGTAAAATATATTCCAGAGGAGCATATGATTGATGTGTTCATAGGGACTTTAAAGGATAACATCCAACATGAGGTTTTCCTTTGAGAATGAGATTCATTAGAGAAGGCGTTTAGGTTGGCAAGAAAAATGGAAAGCAAAATTATGGCAACAAGGAAGCCTACCACTTGTTGGGTTGTGTTATATTCTTTCCACGTAGTTAACAGGGGGTTTGAAGGGCACTCGTAACCCAACTTTATGGGGTTCAAGGCAGTGGCCCGAAAATTTTTGGTTTTGGACCCAATATTAGGTTGGGAAGACCCACTTATGGTTTTGTGCAAGATTTTCGTACATGTTTTTTGGACGCAACGGTTTTCAGTCCATGGTATTGGACACAATGGTTTTCGATCCATGGTATTGGATTCTTTGGCATGTATAAATATGTATTGTAACATTGAAAGGAACATAATGAAAAATCAAGCTGGTAGTCCCAGTTTTGATATCTAGGGGAAAATCTCTGTGTAAATGTGTTTGATGTGTTATGATCTCGCATTGTTTATTTTTTGTGTTTCGTATGCAGGTAATTTCTGTACGGGGTTAAAACCTACACCACTCAAAATCATAAAGATGGAAGTGCTGTTGCCCCTATCCATCCACAACCTACAAGGTTGACACCACAATAATTGGAAGAAAAAGGAGGGAAAAGGATTTATTACAGTTGTGATAACAAATACACTAAAGGTCATAAGTGTGCCGAGAAGAAATTATTTTACATAGATTGTGAAGAGTAGGAAGAAAATGAACAAGAAATGTCAAAATTACCACATTGGCTAGAATTACCACTCCTCAAACTATCAAGATAAAAGGGCATATCAAGAAGAAAAAGGTAATAGTGTTGATTGATTCGGGAAGTACCTATAATTTTATTCATTGTAAGATACCTAAGGAATTGAATTGCTTCCTATATCCAACACTAGAGTGTCAAGTGATGGTTGCAAGCGGAGGAACCGTAAAATTTTCAGGAAAGTGCCATAATATCAAGCTATCCATGGGAGAATATGTATTGAATAGCCCAATGCTTTCCATTCCAATGGGTGGTATTGATGTTGTACTAGGAGTCTAGTGGCTAAAATTCTTGGGTACAATAGCTTTTGATTTTCAATAACTTTTCATGAAATTCTCTTCAGAAGGAAAGGAAGTTGAATTAAGGGGCATCACAGAGAAACCGGGAAAAATAGTCAGTTCGAATGGAATGACAAAGCTTCTAAAGAAAGAATAATGAGGGATAATTGCACAATTATGTTCACTATAGAATCCCACATCAAAATCATCCATTTCTCAAGATCTCAAAAAAGTCTTGGACAATCATTCCAAGGTATTTGAGACTCCCAAAGGCCTCCCACCTATTCGTGATCACGATCATGCTATTCATTTGATACCAGAAAGTGTTCCTCCAAACATTAGGCCTTATAGATATCCCTATGTCCAAAAGAGTGAAATTGAAAATATGGTTGTAGAAATGCTAGAGGTTGGTATAATTCAACCTAGTCAAAGTCCTTTCTCTGCTCCAGTAGTATTGGTTCATAATAAGGATGGATCATGGTGCATGTGTCCAGATTAGAGGGAGCTCAACAAGCTCACTATTAAAGTTAAATTTCCCATTCCTGTCATTGATGAATTATTAGATGAATTCCATGGATCAATTTACTTCACCAAGTTGGATCTTTGTTCAGGATACCATCAAATCAGAATGAAGACTGAAGACATTCAAAAAACAATATTTAGAACTCATGAGGGTCATTATGAATTTTTTTCATGCCTTTTGGCCTTACTAAAGAACCTTCTACATTTCAAGGTTTTGATGAATTCCATTTTCAAACCCTTCCTTAGAAAATTTGTGTTAGTATTTTTTGATGATATAATAATCTACAACAAGTCATGGGAGGTGTTAGGTTCCTATACCAATAGGTGTCATTTTTCATGATTGACTATGGAAATGCAAAATATGTCATCTTTTCCATGCTGCAAAGGTTCCATATTTCCAATATATCAAAAATTTTAAAAAATGTAAAGAGGGTATGATCTAAAAGAAAAATCAAAGGGCAAAAAGAAGAATGAATTGGCCAAGAGAAAAATAAAAGAAATGAACCCCAATCAAAAGTCCAGGAAAGTATGCTAGCTCAAATGCCACTACTATTCCATTTTTGAAGAATTTCATAGTTAAGGGAAGGCCAAACAGCTTAATCTTGGCCTCTCTAGGTTTAAATTTCTTGTTTTAGAGATAGAGAATAAAAATTTGTCCAAACTATTTAATCTTGGCAGATCACTAGATAGGTAGAGAAACAAGGGTGCTCAACTGCTTAATATGAGCCCCTGGAAGAAATAAGGATAGATTTAGATAGGAGGACAGCCAAAAGAAAAGAAGAAAATCATAGTTTGCTAGTCCAAGTGCACCCAAACAAAGAGAAGAAAAAATGCTAGGCAAAGTAGGCTGGGTAGGCAGTTTTGATGTTGCAGAATGAGACTTGTGATAAATTTTGTGTCTCAAAGTGTTGAATTTACTTCTATCACAAGTGTAATGTTGATTCCCTTGGAGCAGTTCAAGCGAGGCGTGTCTAACTCTGTTTCACTACCCCTCAAAGTTTCTTACTAACACCCCTTGAGGATTTTGGGATTTCCCCAATTAGTCCTGTTTTCACCTCATTCTTGTGAAATTTCAAACCAAGTTTTGGCTTTTCTCAATGAAAGAAGCCACATCTCTTGTGTAAAGTTACTCCTTCAGATTCCATTCAATTCCTATGTCTAAGTTTCAGTTTACAAAATTAGCCTTTCCCCTTACACTTTCACTTCAAAAATTCATATTAATTTCTAACTTTATTATATAAATCCCACTTATTTCCCTCCCCGTATTAAAATATAATAAAATCCCCATATATATAAGTATCCCTGCCTTGGTTGAAATATAGCCATAAGTCTGTTTTTTGGGAATTACTAAGTTTATTTGAAACTTAGTAAGAACCCTCCTCCGATGCATTTTGGCCTCCTCCGATCTGATATTGCACCACTTGACCCCCTCCGATGGGATATCGTAGTCGCAAATTGCAATCGCAGTGTTGACCATGCCTCTATTTCTTTTCTCCAATCCGATCCCCCAATGCAATATCGCATCGCTGCTCTATCGCATCGCCAATCTTCGCTTTATCGTCAATCTCTGCTTTATCGCAAATCTTCGTTTTATTGTAAATCTCTGCTTTTACCGCAAATTGCCACATTATAGAAAAATGCCACTTTATCGCAATTTCTGCTTTATCGCATCACCCCTCTATCGCATCGCCGCTTTATCGCATATCGCTTGTCCTTTACCGATGCGATATTGCGATCACCCGTCCGCGATCCGATTAACCCCCACACATACCGTAAGTATATATTGAAATCGTATACAATGCAATCATATGTCGCAAATCCTTATCGCATCGCTTATCGCGCATATTTAAAGCTTTCATTCCTTACCATCGCTATGCGATCCCCCAACGCGATATCTCTATCGCATGTCACAAAGTCTCCCCCGATGCAATATCTCTATCGCATGTCGCAGTATCACCTATCACATATATTCCTGACCCCTTTCCCGTTGCCGATGCGATATTGTGACTTCTCCTTATCCGTCTGATCTGCCCTTGCATGATCCAACGGCTCACATTCATCCATTTCTATTTTATCCAAAAGTGATCGCTCCCACCCTGCAAATCACGAATCTCCCGCTTAAAGTCACTTTTGTCTATTAAAATGGTAAAAGAGTCATTTTATTATGTTTTCACTCATCGCCCGCGCGTGCTCCAGGTGCAAAGGAGCCATATCGCTTCTTCAGCCATTTCGGTCACCTCAGACCAGAAAAGCTCCGGACAATGAGCTCGCAGCCTCAGCCAAAGTCACTATTGTACAGTCCTCAGTCCTCCTCCTCCTTTTGATACTGTTCGAGCCAGCACCGAAGCACTTCCTAGCCCGTAGAAAAAGAAACAAAGAGGACACGATTGCAGTCCTATTTTTCCATACAGTGTAAAGCAAGGGTGGTTTAGAATTAAAGAGTATCAGTGGAGAATTAAAGCCAAATCAGAAGAACATTAATGAGGATCCAACAAGTCAAAGAGTATCAGTGGAGAATTAAAAGCTATTAAAATCTAAATCTAATCAGAATTGATAATCATCGAAGCCGACTAAGAGGAGCAGATCAGAATTTATGGGGCAGTTATTACATACAGTCGGCACATATCTACAAAGGATACCTATAAGCTAAACTTTGGAGGACCTGCCTCCAGCGTAGCATTGCTAGCTGTTTTTACCTTACTTGCAAATTACGTTAGGTTAACTTAGATATTTTCTCAGATATTTATGAGATGTTGTTTGTACATATTGTATCTTATAAATACCTCCCCAAACGATGTATTAAGGGTTGGTTGGTTGGTTTATTGCTCAATCTCATTCTGGACTTGCACTGTAACTTTTGAGAACTTTTCTGAACAAAGATTACTGGAATGCTTTGCTTATGAACTGGTTGGTTGTGGATTTGATGGCAGAAGAACATACTACAGAATTCTTGTGTTACGTCATGGATCAATAAGTGTTTCCAACTCTTGTGTTATTATTTCTGTGTTTTTATATCATCCAAGTATCATATTCTAAATTTCAGAAAGAAAGAATAGCCCAGAATTTACTTCGTTGTACTCTGTGCTAGATTTCTGTAATTTTTTATGTTTTCTTCAGGACTAGCATAGGCAAGAATTCTTTATTTCTCTTGTCTCCCTGGTTCTTGGACTCTAAATATAATTAAGGAATTCTTAGCTTCTCCTTAGTAATATTCATTCATTTTCCCTCTGTTAGCATAATGAAAGATTCTTAATTGCCTTTCATTCCCTGACCTCATTTCATCTTAATTCCAACTTGAAGATTGTTCCATGTTTAGCTATCCTACTCTATAGTTCCCTCTTTACCAAAGAAATCACACCCAACAGTTCACATGCATTGACCCCATTAGCCCAATGGTTTGAACTTCTCACACTCTGCATGCCACCTCTGTTTGAAAACACCATCCATCCAACCAAACTCAAAACAAAACCATGTACATCATAACTAGCCTAAAATCTCACTAAAACAAAGCTAAATTTTAAAGAGAGAGCCCTCTCTAGATGCAAGTAGGCTAGGAACTGCATCTAAAAGATTGGTTAGTGGTTACCTCAGCTGTATCACTTAGGAGCTAGAGGGACAACCTGAGTGATAACATCATTGGTGACTCCACTGGGGAAGCATCCTCAAAAAATTCCAAAAAACAAGTTCGGAAGCTGGCTCCAAAGAAGAAAACAAGTTATACTAGGTCAAATCTAGACCCAGATCCCCCAGCTGTTTTTGAAAATTCCAATTTAATCCCAAAGACCCTCAGGAAACTAGAGTGAAAAGAAGATATTGCTGATTCAACTCCTGAAATAGTTCAGCAAAGCTATATTCCAACCCCTGCCAAAGTTTCATTCCATTCTCGCATTGCTTCTACCTCTCCTAGTTATTCATCCACTTCTCAAAGCACCTTTTCTACACCTCCATCCACTACACATATTTCCACTGTTGTTTCTACTGTTCCAGTTGTTCCCCTTCTTCCTGCTATCCCATTTGTCCCTGTAAATATGGCTAACAGATATGCTCCTTTACAGTTACCCAGAAATCCAGTGGCTATGCCTCAGGATTATCAAACCAAAATCACATATTTTGATGGTACTGGTTCTTACACAGCCCTACAAAACACCAAGAAAATGCAGGACTGTTTTGAGAATTATGAAATAGATGATGATAATGTAAGAATGAATATTTTTGTCCAAAGTCTAACGGGTGAAGTCAGGCCTTGGTTTAGAGCTCTCCCTGCAAATTCTATAGCTGATCCAGTTGCCCTTTACCAAACACTTATAAACAGATGGGAGAAGAAGAAAGACCCTTTACACATTTTATCAGAGTATGACACTATCAAAATAGGTTCACAAGAAGTGGTCTTACACTATTGTGCTAGATTCAACAATGTTTACAATGCCATCCCACAAAACCTTAGACCTCCACCTGATTTAGCTTTGATCAAATTCCCTGATGGATTTGATTCTGACATGGCATATCAATTGAGGGAAAGAGCCCCTCAAACCTTAGCAGACATGCAGAATATAGCTATCAGTGTGGAGGCAAACCTGATCACTAAGAGAAATAGAGAAAAACTACTTTCAAGGAATAACCTTCAGCACTTGAGCAAAAATTGGATGCAATCATCAAGGGTATCAATGGACTTGGAGATAGAGTGGAAACCATTGAAAGAAAATCATCATGGGAAGGACAACAAAGTAATATTATAAGAAACCCAAACTTTAGAAAAAATCAAAACCCAAATGTTGGAAGAACTGGCCTCGCCTAGGATATCAGACCTCCCTTTTAGAAAAACTATGCCGAAGCATAAACATCTAGTGAACCAACCGAGGACCCTCACATAAACTTGATGGGTCTAAACAGTGAGCAAAAAAAATTTCTAACCCAAGATGATCATGATATCAATCAATTCCAAACCAAGTCCGGAGAATCATTTGACTTCAGAGAAGGCTATGATGCAGCAGTATATGAAGTTCACAAGTAGTATAAATTAAGGAGTAGAACCATAGATGTACCTGAACCTATCAAACCAAAGGATACTAAACAACCAAAGAAGATAAAAGACAAATCCGTCCTCATAGAACCCTCTGATAAAACAGACCCAAACGTAAAAGAAGTTACTGTAGAAAATGTATCAGATGTACAAGCCTCTAAAAATCAGCCGTTCACACTTCATTCCTCAAAAGAGAATTCAAAAAGTAACCCTCAAAATACTTCCGAAACAGAAATACCTCAGGATAACATTCAAAATCAAGAGAAAATCACTGAAAATGTATTTGAAAAGGGAAAATCTGCTAGTCACAACACAAAAACTCAATCGGAGAAACCCTTGAATTTCGAAGCAGAAATTGTTAAATTAAAAATATCGTCTCTTTGAGCTTGCTAAACATGATGTATACATACAGCAAATCAATAGGTCACTACAAATGCCAGAGAATAGGGATGTTGTTAATGTCTTAGATGATCAACCTGAATTTCTTTTTGGTCTTGAAGTCAATGGTAAAACAGTAAACAGAGGTGTTCTACCCTTTTATGTCAGTTTAAGCATCCATGACAAAGTGTTACACAATGCA
>Ga0181463_1000182_pt2 | contig 12995 bp, 15 predicted proteins | sample InSIn1gowninarea_FD_119071 | JGI IMG/M metagenome (GOLD analysis project Ga0181463, IMG submission 119071) | Clean room microbial communities from NASA Spacecraft Assembly Facility at Jet Propulsion Laboratory, Pasadena, California, USA -... ... | reverse complement strand
ATAATTTTAAAAGGCGCATGAGGCGTATCCTTTGGTATTAAACTTTGAACAGCATTTTCCAGAGATAAATTCCCTTTCATGCTGCTAATGCCAATAACTTGTTGATCAGCGCTGGAAGCCATAGATAAACCTGTAAGCATGGTACCGGTACCAACAGAAGCTAAGATGTGAGTATAACTTCCAGCTGAAGAGTATTTTAAAATATCTTCAGCACCTTTCGCACCCGTAGAACCGTAACCGCCTTCATCGATCCAATACCAGTTCATGTGCGCGAACTCACTTGCTATCTCATCTTTTTGTTTGTATTGATCGCGGCTAATAAAAATCAACTGCATTCCATATTCTTCAGCTTGTTGCAGCGTGGTTGAATAATCTTCAGGCTTTTCGCCGCGAATAAAACCTACACTTTGAAAACCGGACACCTTACATGCAAAAGCAGTCGCAAGTATGTGATTAGAATATGCGCCACCAAACGTTGCAATAGTTGGCTTACCAAGCATGAAAGGGAATTTATCTCTGGAAAATGCTGTTCAAAGTTTAATACCAAAGGATACGCCTCATGCGCCTTTTAAAATTATACATGATTATCATTTTGGCGGTTATGCAAAACATCCTGAAACGCTCATCAACTTTATTGAAGAATCTCTGACGCTTTATGACCTTCCATTAGACATTGTTTACACCGGAAAACTTCTTTATGCCATTAAAGATCTTGTACAAAAAAACTTTTTTGCAAAAGGAAGTAAACTGCTGATGATACATAGTGGAGGACTGCAAGGCAATGCATCTTTAGGTGAAAACGTGTTGTAGTTTTTGTAACACGGCAGCCCTTATATTTGCGCGAATAATTTAAGAAAAGGTGAATAGATTTCTCGGCTTAATAATCCTAACTCTACTGCTTAATACTTCTTACAGCCAGGATACGTTACCAAATTTTACGCTAAAGGAAAGAGGGAATAAAGTATTAATAAGTTGGTATAATCCTTACGAAACTGTTATTCAATTAAATATTCAGCGCTCCTTTGATAGTTTAACCAACTTCAAAACTATTTTCTCTCCCGTTTCGCCTGAGCTTCAGCAAAATGGTTATTCTGAAACAAAGTTGCCCACCAATAGGGTTTTCTACCGGTTATTTTATGTAATGAGAGGCGGAAGTTATTTTTTTACAAGAAGCCAGAGAATAGGTTCAGAACTAAATAACCGCGATGTTAAAACAGCGCCTAATGCTGCAGGTGATGCAACAGGACAAATAACAGTAAGGGTAAGAAGTGAGTTTTTAAAAAGGATTGCTGCAAGCCGTTTTACAAGTTTCAGAGATTCGGTTTTACAGAGAACAAAGGACACCTTAAATGCTATAAACGACTCGCTAGTAGTTATTCTTCCTTATACCGGCCCTGATAATTTTCGGCCATCAATTTTTGTATTCAGTACACGTGACGGTGTGTCTATCTCCTTGCCTGGATCTAACAGTAAAAGATTTAGTGTAAAATTTTTTGAAGAAAACGGATCCCCGATTTTTGAGATACAACATGTAAAGGAGCCATCGCTCATGCTTGACAAGGCTAACTTCTACCACGCTGGCTGGTTCTTGTTTGAACTCTACGAAGATGACAAACTCAAGGAAAAAAATCGTTTCTATTTATCAAGAGATTTTTAAGAACTCTTTCTACAACAAACATTTGTATTGTTATCAACATAGTTGCGTCGCACACTTTTACTTCTGTAATTGTTTAAGTAATCGCGGTAGTAATTGGTAGTCATTAATTATGAGTTGAAAATAAAATGCAGAAAGTATTACTACTAAAGTAAAGTAGTGGGTACAAAAGCAATTATCAAAACTTCAAATTCAACCTCATAACTCATAGTTCATAACTCATAACTTATAGTTCACAACTCCTCCACCATCTCAACGCCAAAAACCTTTTCAAAATTCCTTTTAACCTTGTCTTTTATTTCATCCATCGATACTTTATAACCAAGTTCTTTTTCCAGAGATGTTACTTGTTTGTTCTGAATACCACAAGGGATGATATAATTAAAATAAGAGAGATCAGTATTTACGTTAAAGGCAAAGCCATGCATAGTAATCCATCTGCTGCAACGTATACCCATTGCACAAATTTTTCGTTCTTTGCCTTTTATATCAGGGTCTAACCAAACACCCGTTTCACCAACACTTCTATCACCTTTTAAACCATATTCACGAATCGTTGCTATAATAACTTCTTCCAAACTCCTTAGGTACCAACCAAGGTCGGTTTTAAATTGCTCAAGGTCAAGAATGGGATAACCTACCAATTGTTCCGGTCCATGAAAAGTAATATCTCCTCCCCTGTTTATCTTAAAAAATTCAATACCCTTTCTCTCCCTTTCTTCTTCATTTATTAAAACATGACTAATGTCGCCGCTTTTACCTAAAGTATATACAGGAGTATGTTCAACAAACAAAAGCCTGTTTACAGTTGAAGCCGCGTAAGTGAGGCTCACCTCGTTAGCAAAGGAAGCATTTGCATTATGATATTCAAACTTTTGACTTCCCTTCATCTTCACGTTTTCCTGCAACAAGTCTTCTTGCAGCTTCCATATTTCTTCGTAAGACCTATCCTTACCTAAATCTTTAAACAAGACCTTTTTCATACCGTAAAGCTAACGATACTTATAATCATACTATAAAGCAATAGCATTGATATAACACTTCAGGTCGCGACTAATCAAGCAAGAACTTTGACATGTAGATACTTGTTGTCTATCCAAAACTTCAACTGCCTCTCCTTACCTTTGCACACTTATGGCCGAAGCAGAAGAGAACATAACAGATGACAATAGCGAAGCACTGTACGAGCAGCGGATTATTAAAACAGATAAAGGGCAGGAACCAATAAGGATTGACAAGTTCTTAATGAACCGTATTGAAGGTGCTACACGAAACAAATTACAACAGGCTATTGAAGGTGGTTTGATTACTGTTAATGGTAAACAGGTTAAACCTAACCATAAGATTAAAGCTTTTGATGAGATAGTTATTTTCACTGAAGATCATCCTGAGACAACTGATGTAATACCCGAAAAAATTGACCTAAACATTGTGTATGAAGATGACGCAGTAATGGTTATTAATAAACCTGCAGGAATGGTAGTTCACCCCGGCAGCGGTAATTATACCGGTACTCTTTTAAACGGTGTTGCTTATTATCTTCACGAACAAAATCCTTCTATTGACGATAACGTTTTACCTCGTTATGGTTTAGTTCATCGTATAGATAAAAATACTACTGGCCTTATTGTTCTTGCAAAAACAGCTAAGGCAGCTGCAATTCTTGCAAAACAATTTTTTAATCATACGGTGCAACGAAAGTATATAGCGCTAGTGTGGGGAGATATGGAACAGGACGAAGGGACAATTACTGGTCATGTTGGGCGCAACCAAAGATTTAGAAAATTGTTTGATGTGTATCCTGAAGGAGAACATGGTAAAGACGCAAGAACTCATTACAAAGTTTTAGAGCGGTTTAATTATGTAACACTTGTACAGTGTGTTTTAGAAACAGGTCGTACTCACCAGATCCGTGTACACATGAAACACATTGGACATACCCTTTTTGGAGACGCTACATATGGTGGAGATAGAATTTTAAAAGGAACAATCTTTACTAAATACAAGCAGTTTGTTGACAATTGTTTGGAGATCTGTCCACGCCAGGCTTTACATGCAAAAACACTCGGCTTTGTTCATCCTACAACAGAAAAGGAAATGTTTTTTGAAGCTGACCTTGCTATTGATATGGAGCAGGTTATTGATAAATGGCGTCGATACGTAAAGGGTAAGAATGAACAGGAATAGAAGTGTATTGATCTAACTTATAGAACTCCTAACGTTTAAAGTCTGATAACGTTGCTGTAAATAATGCCCGTTCTTTTTTCTTGAAAACAACATCCCAATCACCTTTATATCTCAATACTTTAGGCACAAGTAAGTCGCCTACTTTTTGCAGTTGAACTTCCATATCAACATTAAAGCTATAAACACCCGCACTATAACTTAAGCTATAATTCCGACCTATAATTTCCAGGCTTCTGGCGTTAAACCATGTAGTCATTTCATCTATAACAATATTACTTTTTTCCGAAGAAGAAAGATCAGCCCGTGGTGTAATTGTAAAAACGTAACACGACTGATCCATGTAATCTCGTTTATCTATTTTGAAGTCATAAAGTGAAGCAACATCATCATCAAACAAAGCAATCTTATTACCAATAAAAGGTATTCCTGGTATCTTCTTTCCAGGGTTGAAAAACAGTTGTTTCAATTGTTCCTTATGTTTATCAATACCACTTTTGCCATTGGTTGAAAAGTTTGCGCCTCTAACAATATTTGTTTCGCCACAGATCTTTCCTTTTGTAAAAAACAAACCTGCATATAGTTTCGCAGTCGTATAGTTATAGTCACTTCCGTCGTAAAAATCCCCTGTTGTTTTTTCTTCCAATACTTCCATTGTTCTGCAACCATTTGCATACGTTTGCCTGGTTTTGCTATCTAAAGAAGCTTCAGTATTTCCCTTCTTATCAAGCATTTGTATATGATTGAAAGAAGTAAAAGTGAGTAAGTGAAGATTGCGAAATGCTTTATAGAATGTAGTATCGTTTTTTACATAATCTATAAAGGCAGGTACATTGAAGTTGTTTCTAACAACAACATCGGACAATTGAAAAGTTTGATTTTTATAAACGATAGATGTGTCTTGTGCAAATGAAGAATTCAATGCAACTATACAGGCAATGGCTATGAAAGGGGTTTTGATCATTACTTTGTAAAGCTCATCTTATAATCAACCTTAATCTTTCCTTTGCTTATATCCTTCAATTTTCCTTGCAGCATTTTTCTTTTAAGCGGCTTCAAATAATCTATAAACAACTTACCGTCTATGTGGTCATATTCATGTTGAATGATACGAGCCGTAATACCATGAAAAGTTTCTATATGAGTTTGAAAGTTTTCATCGAGATATTCTAACACAACTAACTCAGGCCGCATAACATCTTCACGAATTTTTGGGATACTTAAGCAGCCTTCGTTATAAGGCCACTCCTCTCCATCAAGGTCTTTTATATGTGCGTTAATAAATACCTTCTTCGCTCCAGGCGCATCAGAATATTTTCCTTCTTCATCATCTTCAAGGTTCCTGAAAATTTGTTCGCTATCAATTACAAACAGCCTAATATCTTTATTGATTTGTGGTGCAGCTAAGCCTACGCCATTGCTCGAGTACATTGTTTCCCACATATCCTCAATTAACTTAGCTAGGTTTGCATAGTCCGGGGTTATGTCTTTACACACCTTTCTTAAAACCGGTGCTCCGTATGCAACTATTGGTAGTATCATAATTTATCGCGTCGTTTAATGATCCTCAATTACAAATAATTGTTGGTATTAGTAATAATAGCAAGCAGAATTAAATCGAGAATGCCCTCGTACAATTCGGCAAAAATAGGAAAGCGTAGTTATTGTCTTTGTAAAAACTCTTGTAACATTATTGTAGCTGCAATTTCATCAACCAGGTTTTTGTTTTGCCGAGCCTTCTTTTTCAAACCGCTGTCAATCATACTTTGCACCGCCATTTTACTTGTGAAGCGCTCATCCACCTTTTCAATAGGCATAGCAGGAAAGACTTTTTTAAATCGATTTATGAAAGCCTGTACCAGGGGAGTTGCATGAGTATCACTATCGTCCCAATTGGTGGGGTGACCGATGATAACTAATTCGACTTCTTCTTTTTTAAAGTATTCCTTTAAGAAGTTTTCAAGGTCCTTTGTATGAATGCCTATAAGACCTGTGGCAATTATTTTAAAGGGATCAGTAACTGCAATGCCTGTTCTTTTAGAACCATAATCTATTGATAATATCCTTGGCATTGTCTTGTGAAAATTTTTACGTGTGAGTAGAGGGGTGCGACTGCTATAAATTATATAAGAAAAGATCTGCAATAACAAACACTGCAAATACAACACTAGCTACTCCATTGGCTGTCATAAAAGCAATATTTACCCTTCGCAGATCATTTGGTTTTACTATTGAATGTTGATACAATAACATACCTACAAACACTGCAACACCTACCCAGTAAACCCAACCGAAAGGAGCTATCAGACCTGCAGCAATAACAAGTAGAGCGCTAAAAACATGTAGAAGCTCAGACACACGCAAAGCATTTTTTATACCTAATCTTGCCGGTATTGAATGTAACTTTTGCGATTGATCAAACTCCACATCCTGCAAGGCATAAATGATGTCGAAGCCACTTACCCAGAATAAAACAGTAAAAGAAAACAAAACAGGTAAGACAGCAAATTTACCCGTTACAGCGAGGTAGGCGCCAATAGGTGCCAGGGCTAAACCTAAGCCAAGCACAAGATGACAAAGCGCAGTAAACCTTTTTGTATAACTATAAAACAAAATAACGAACAGGGCAACAGGACTAAGAATTAGGCAAATACGATTGATAAATGCTGTACTTACTATAAATGCAACGCAATTGATAACAACAAACATTAGAGCGCTGTTAGCAGAAACGATACCAGCAGGAATTTCGCGAATGGCTGTCCTGGGATTTTTTGCATCAAAGTTTTTATCAAGCCACCTGTTAAAAGCCATAGCAGCGCTTCGTGCAGTAATCATGCAAACCAAGACGAGCAAAAGTTTGTAGAGAGAAAATTCAGAATGGAAACGAGGTGGGTTGATATGAATGTTGTCTTTTAAGTTAAGCCTGAGATACAAAGCACGGTCATAGGTAGCAAGAAAATAACCAATAAATGCAAAGGGCATTGCAAATATTGTATGACTAAATTTTACAAGACTCAAATAATTCTTTATTGTACTCATTCTTTCTTTATTGCTTCTGCTGTTCTCTAATTCAACCTTGTTCTAACAACTTCCCATAAAACAATACCCGCAGCTACTGAAATATTAAGCGAATGTTTCATTCCTAGCTGAGGTATTTCGATGCTTCCATCACAGAGAGATAAGACCTCTTCGTTTACGCCTTCTACTTCGTTGCCTAATACCAAAGCAACTCTTTCATCTTGTAAGGAAGTATAATTTTGTAAAGAGGTGCTATTTACTGTTTGTTCTATTCCGTACACCTTATAACCGTTGCTTTTTAATTCTAACACGCCATCAGTTGTCTTGTTGAAATAAATCCAATCAACAGTTTCTGTAGCGCCAAGGGCAGTCTTATTTATATCGCGATGGGGAGGTTGAGGAGTGTAACCACAAAGAAAGATAGCTTCAATTAAAAATGCATCTGCAGTTCTAAAAACACTGCCTACATTGTGCATGCTTCTTATATTATCTAAAACAACAATGACCTTATTTTTTTCGGCAACCTTAAATTCTTCAACAGTCTTTCTGCCCAACTCATCCATACTCAACTTCCGCATAGGGCAAAGGTAAAGAGATCTGTTTATTTAAACCTCTCCTAACTAATGTGTCGGAACTATAGAGATTCAGAAATAACTAAAGCTAATCTTCTTCGCTACCACCTAGTAATACAGTTACTCCACCTGTAGCAAAATTTTGTAAGTCATCAATTACCTCCTGGCTTTCATGGGCGCCCATGGAGTCCTGCATAACCTGCTTGCTGGAGAAATAGAGCTCGGCCATTCTATAATATTCCGGCTTACTACCGTCAGACGCACTCTCAAATTTCGTAAGCTCTAATTTGCTAAGCATAGGCATTTTCCGGGCTCTCGGTAAATGCTCTTCCTCGTAATATTTTTCAAAAGCGTCAACGTTCTGTGGGTATTTATATAGCACCGTTACTTTATACATGTCAGTTCATTTATCTCTTACTGTTGTTCATAGTTATAGCTGTAGCTGTGCAATAACTTAAACAATAAAAGTAAATATAAAAGCAGCAAATAAAATCAATTGATTTAGAGATTGACTGCTTTTATTAACAATTCTAGCTATACAGATTACCTATTTGAAACAGCTATTTCGATTTGCCACCTTTCTTTAACTCGCTCTCTGATTTAAGCACCTCGTTGCCGTTATCTTGCTTAATTAAATAAGCAGGCTCGTCTTTGCTTGCATTTCGTTTAACGTCTGTTCCCTTTATCTTTTTTGTTACAGGCTTCTCAAACTCTTCCTTGATTTTTCCTTCCGCCTCTGACTTGCCATAATTCCAATGAACTTTTTCTCCTTTTTTCATAAATATTTATTTAGATGTCATATTAACAAGCAATAAAATAAATTGTTCTATATCGCATGTTGCCGCTTCTAACGAAATCGTCTTTTCCACATTTCTTAATTCCTACCTTATTCAATACATCTTTCAAACCACTAATTCACATAGTAGAAACATATAAATTTTTCAGATTATCTTAGCTTGTCAAACTACCAGATATGAAAACGTTTCTATCAATTTGCCTGATTACTTTATTGTTTACGAGTTGTAAGAAAGAGCAGAACAGGCAATTGTTGAACGCTTATTTAAAGTATGAGATCAACGGGGTGCAAACGAACATTAAAGATGAGATATTACTTAAGGATAATACTTTCGAGTGTACTATAAGCAAGGATACTTCGTTGTATGTACACGCAACAAAAGTATATGAAGGTGCAGGGTTTATTATTCGCACAGAAAATATAAAAGACGGGGTTTATACTTTAGATAACTACAACAAGGGCTTTTACGAGAACCCAAAGGATAAGTGCATTTACTTTACCGATAGTAAGCACCAGGGTACGCTTACATTAAAGAGAGGAACCTTTCAGGGAAAGACTCTTTTAAATACCATGACAGGTACTTTTCAATTTGAGGGCGTTGATACCACTACCGGAAAAAGTTTTAAATTATCAGGTGGAGAATTTTTAATGGAACTGAAGGTAAAATAATTAGTTTTTTACAAATATCCCTTGCACTTTTCTGAACCACATTTGCATTTCAATTTTCCATCATGATGTGTTGGTCCATAATTACAAGTAAGCTCCTCTCCTTCTTTAATTTCTTTTAGCGCGTAAAATTCAACCCTGTTGTAACAAACCCTAAAATAGGTGTTGGGATTGCATGAATGGTTCACGTATCTAAGCTCGTTTGGATTGATACTTGCGTCTAAAGCACGGCCGTCTCCAAACTCAACCATGGCTACTCTTTTCTTTTTTGCAGCTCGTTTTCGGGCTTCTTTTAGTGTGATAATTTCTCCACCTAGATTGCCTATTTTTTTATGCCGAAGAATTGTTTGTAATGCAAAGGCTCCAAGTCCATCAATTTCACTTCGTTTGTTTTCAATTAAGTAATTAAGCAACATGTAGTAAGTATGGCACGTTCTAAAAACATTAAACATAAATAAAACAGCCAATGCATCTGCATTGGCTGTTTCTAATAATTGTAAGATTGATATTAATTTACCAGATATAAATTCTCTTATCTTTTGGCTTATACATCTTGTCTCCCGCCTGCACATTAAATGCCTGGTACCAAGCATCAATATTAGCTACCGGTCCATTAGCACGATGCATACCGGGAGAGTGAACGTCTGTCTGAATGAGCTGAGCTTCTGTTTCTGGCAAAGCATTGCTGCGCCAAACTTGTGCCCAACTTAAGAAGAAACGCTGTGTTGGTGTAAATCCGTCAATTGCTTTTGCCTCTTTAAACTGTTTTGTTTTAGTAAAAGCTTCATAAGCAATGTTCAATCCGCCTAGGTCAGCAAGGTTTTCACCTAAAGTAAGTCGTCCATTTACATGCAAAGTATCTAACACAGTAAAGTTGTTGTATTGGTTAACTACCATGTCTGCTCTTGATTTAAACTTGTCCGCATCTTCTTTTGTCCACCAGTCCATCATGTTACCATTTGCCGCAAATTGGCGGCCCTGGTCATCAAAGCCGTGTGTCATTTCATGACCTATTACAGCACCAATACCACCGTAGTTAACAGCATCGTCGGCAGCAAAATCAAAGAATGGAAACTGTAAGATGGCGGCCGGAAAAGCAATTTCATTATTACCAGGGTTATAATAGGCATTAATTGTTGGAGGAGTCATACCCCATTGTGTACGATCCATAGGTTGGCCCATATGATTTACATTCTCGTTATAAGCCCATAATCTTGCGCTCTTGACGTTTGCAAGAAAATCTTTCCTTGAAATTTGAACTCCATTATAATCTTTCCACTTATCAGGATAAGCAATCTTTTTAGTGAAGGCATGTAACTTTTCAATACCTCTTTGCTTTGTAGCATCACTCATCCAATCAAGACGCTTAATTCTTTCTTCAAAAGTTTTCTGTAAGTTATTAACCAGGTCAAGCATTCTGGCTTTTGCCTCTGGTTTAAAATATCTTTCAACGTATAGCTGTCCAAGCAATTCTCCCAGGCTATTATCTATTAAAGCCGCAACTCTTTCGGATCTTGGAGTTGGTACTTTTTGTCCTGTTAAAACCTGCTCAAGTTGAAACTGTGCCTGCACAAAGGGCCTACTTAAATAAGAAGCATTAGTTCTTAAAACATTTGCACGCAAGTAACTCTTCCAGTCGTTTAGCGAAACTGCACTTAAGAGTAAATCAGCAGTTTTTAAAAATGATGGATTATTAACCAGAACACTATCAACCTTGTTTATTCTTAACTGAACGAAAAGATTACTCCAGTTAATCTCAGGGGTAAGGTTATTAAGATCTTTCAGAGAAAGCTTATTATATGTTTTGTAGGGGTCCCTCATTTCTACCCTGCTCATTTGTGCTTTTGCAAGTGCTATTTCAATACGTAAGACAGCTTCAGCGCTATTGGCAGCAGTAGTGTTACTTTCGCCTGCAAGGGTAAATAAGGTATTTAAATAATTTTTATAAGCTTCGCGGATACGAATAGAACGTGGATCGTTTTTAATATAATAATCTCTGTCAGGAAGTGACGTACCACCTTGGCTAACCTGTGGTATATAAACATCTACATTTTTTCTGTCTTGTCCAACACCTACATTAAATAGAGGATTGCCATTGCCCATAGTTCTGATAAGTGCAATTTCATTTACCAGGGCCTGTGTATTTTTTATATCAGTAATTCTATCAAGATCACCTTTAATGGGGTTGATACCAAGCGCCTCAATGGTAGCAGTATCCATTCCACTTGCATACAAATCACCAATCATCTGTGTCTTACGGTCCCTGTTTGATTTACTGGCACTTTCCTCTAGTAAGCTCTGGAGCCTTTTAGAACTCTCTTCCCTTAAAACATCAAAACTTCCCCAACGTGTTCTGCTTGCTGGAACCGGATTACTCTTTATCCAGTTTCCATTTGCAAACAAATAAAAATTGTCTCCAGGTTTAACTGATAGGTCCATATTAGACTTATCAATAAATCTTTTGTCGGCAGTCTTCGGATCGTTTTTTCCGGGAGCGGCATGAAGTGTTCCTCCCGCAACTCCTACCAGGGTTGCCAACAAGCAAACCTTAATACGTGTATTCATAAAGCAAAAATTGTTTAATGGACAAAGGTAAGGCTTGCATATGCAGTATAAATTATAGTAAAATCAATTTTCACAAAAGTGAAAAAAGTAATACTTATACAACTTGTAGTAAGTAGTTAGGAATTGAGGTGTGCAACTATAGAATGTTGCGTTAATAGGTAAGTACAAAATCCTGGCGGGATGGTTGGTGTTCACCCCTCTTCCAATCGATGCTGAAAACTTTCTTTACAACCTTAGTGATATCGTCAAAAGTTTCGGGCTTTACCACGTAGTATGTTGCTTTATTTTCATAGCATCTGTTTATCTGGGCGGGGTTATTAGACGTAGAAAATATAATCACCGGAATGTGCTGAAAATTCGGATTCTCTTTTACTTCGAAAAGCGTTTCTGTGCCGTCTTTGTAAGGCATATTGAGATCCATAAAAATAACGTCAGGCAGACTTTGTGTAGTAAGAAGATTTAGAAGTTGTCTGCCATCTTTGGCTCGAACCATGTTAACAGATAGCGAAGTCTGTTCTAATGCTTCATTAAAGAGGTAAAATTCGTCTGCATCGTCGTCGACGAATAGTACGGTTAACGTTTGTGTATCAACGGCTTTCATAAAAAGGGGGTTTTGGGTAATGGCTACAGCATAATTCCGGCACCTGGAATTACTGTGTAAACATTGATTGACAAACTTAACCATTTTTATCAATCAAAAGATCGGGAGAATGAAAACGATCCTAAAAATCATTAAAAGGAAGACGCTATAAATTGCTCTTTTGGAGGAGTTGAAGCATGGGAAACCCATTCTTTAGAACATATTTTTTTAACCATTCTATCCACCTCTTCAAAGGAGTTTGGCTTTACAACATACAGATTTGCGCCACTGTTGTAGCAAGCATCTACGTTGGGCCTGTTGTCGGTGGTAGAATACATAACTACCGCAATTTTTTTAAACTTGTCGTTCGCTCTTATTGCGGTAAGACATTCAATGCCATTTTTAAAAGGCATATTAATATCAAGAAATATAATATCAGGTAATGGATTGGAGTTAAGATAACTGAGCAACTTTTGACCATTTTCTGCAATACTTAATTGTATTGGCAGCTTAGACTGTCGCACTGCTGAAGTGAAGATATAAGAATCATCTATATCATCGTCTGCAAGTAATACATGAACTTCGTTCGTCTCGTTTGTGTTCATATAATCAATGAATTTAAACCTTGTTTATAATAAGCCCAGCAACTTCAAAAGCAATTGCTTATTACTTAAACAATATTAATACATCATTTATTATATGTTTAGTATAAAATATTAAAATATTAGCACTAGAATTTGATGCCGAATTTTATGATGAGTCTCTTATATCGCTCATCGTAAGACTCGACATTTTTGTTTGGCTGTGAATTTATTATAGGCCAACTGAACTCTAACCTATCCTTAATCTGCTTATAATTGTACCCTGCACTAATTATAAACGACCTGTTATTTTTTCCTTTAATGTTCCATCCAACTCCGCCTTCGTAGTATTGCCCCGCCTCAAACTTCGGTGTGCCAC
>Ga0181463_1000251_pt1 | contig 13022 bp, 14 predicted proteins | sample InSIn1gowninarea_FD_119071 | JGI IMG/M metagenome (GOLD analysis project Ga0181463, IMG submission 119071) | Clean room microbial communities from NASA Spacecraft Assembly Facility at Jet Propulsion Laboratory, Pasadena, California, USA -... ... | reverse complement strand
TTTATGTATCACCGGGTTGCGGTACCGGAATTCAGAAGCATATTCCACCTCCACATTAATGCGGCATAATTCTTCAAAAATATATTCTGCCACTAGCCCGGCATGCCAGCTGGTTCCGCAGGCAACAATTACAATTCTGTTGGCATTGCTTATTTGTTCCGCATATTTTTCTATGCCGCTCATGGTAATGGTACCGGAAGAGGCATCCAGCCTTCCTCTTAAGCAGTCATGAATGGTTTGTGGCTGCTCAAATATCTCTTTCAGCATGAAGTGATCATAACCTCCCTTTTCAATGGCGGCAAGGTCCATATCCAGTTTAGTGATATAAGGCGTCTGCCGTTCATTGCCAAGGTTTTTGAGGATCAGTTCATCAGGTTTTATGATAGCAACTTCATAGTCGTTTACATACACTACTTCTTTAGTGTATTCAATAATAGGGGAGGCATCAGAAGCAAGAAAATGTTCATTCTTTCCGATTCCAATAACCAGCGGACTCCCTTTACGTGCTGCAATGAGTGTATCAGGTTCATCATGGTTAAGCAATACAATTACATAAGCGCCTACCACTCTTTTTAAAGCAATGCGAACTGCCTCTTCAAGTGAGCAATTATTATTTTGCTTGATTTCTTCTATAAAATTCAGAAGTACTTCTGTATCGGTATCACTTCTGAATGTATATCCCTTTTTCAGAAGCTCCTGCTTTAATTGTGCATAATTTTCAATAATACCATTATGGATCATGGCCAGCTTACCACTGGCAGAAAGATGGGGGTGGGCATTACGGTCGCTCGGCTCACCATGCGTGGCCCACCGGGTATGCCCAATTCCTATAGACGAATGTAGATCTATTCCCTGAAGGGTTTCTTCAAGATCAGCGACCCTTCCCTTTTTTTTATATACTTTAAGATCATTATGAAGCAATGCAATGCCTGCACTGTCATATCCCCTGTATTCTAGTCGTTTCAGACCTTTCAGGATTATGGGGTAGGCTTCACGGGGACCAATATATGCAACGATTCCACACATAATATTTCTTTGGATGGCTATAATGTGCGAAAATCTGATAAAATAAGCATTAACCAAAACTGTTTGGTTAAGGATGCGTTATTAAAGCATTATTCCCTGAAGTATAAAATACGCTACTGAAAAATAAATAATAAGTCCGGTTACGTCCACCAGCGTGGCTACAAATGGTGCTGAACTAACAGCCGGATCCGCACCTAAACGTTTGAGCACCAATGGTAGCATGGAGCCGCATAAAGAACCCCACAGTACAACACCAATAAGGGCGATACCGATGGTTAAGGCAATATAGAACCAGTGTTCCCCGTAAATATTTTGCAGAACACCATGCTGCATCATTACATGCCAGACTGTTATTCTTAAAAATCCAATTACACCCAAAATCCCACCCAGCATTAAACCACTCAAAAATTCTCTTCTCATTACGCTCCACCAGTCATTCAAGGTTACATCGCCTACAGCCAAAGCCTGAATAATTAAAGTGGAGGCCTGCGAACCGCTGTTACCTCCACTGGACATGATCAGGGGAATAAAATTTGCCAGTACCAGCGCACGGGCTATTTCATTATTGAAATAACCCATTGCGGTGGCGGTAAGCATTTCACTTAAAAATAAAATGATCAGCCACCCTGCTCTTTTTGTGATCAGCCGGAAAAAAGGTATTTCGAGATAGGGCTGTTCCAAAGCGGCCGTACCACCAATTTTTTGAATATCCTCACTGAACTCTTCACTGGCCACCCAAAGAATATCATCGATAGTAACTATTCCAAGGAGCTTATTGCTGTTACTTACAACAGGCAATGCAACCCTGTTATTCATTTTAAATGCTTCATGCGCTTCTTCCTGGTCCTGGTAAGCATTAAGTGCTATCACTCTGTCGTCCATTAGATCACTAACCTTTTTATCTGTTCCGGCAAGAATAAATTCTCTTATCCTGATATCATCCAGTAATTCCCCCTTATCGTTGATCACATATATTACGTCTATCGTTTCACTGTTTTTTCCTATCCTGCGAATAGTTTCCAGCACTTCCCCTACTGTATTGTTTTCATAAACATATACATAATCAGGGGTCATTAACCTCCCTACACTGTTTTCAGGATACCCTAAAAGAGAAAGGGTTACTTTACGCTCCTCAGGGTTCAACTGTTTAATCAGTTCACGTAAAACATTACTGGGAAGGTCCTCAAGGAAAGAGGTTCTGTCATCAGGAGGAAGTTCATTTAAAAGTTCAGCCATTTTTGTTGCTGGCAGATCCTGTATGATATCTTTCTGGGTCGCGAATTCAAGAATTTTAAATACTCCGGCTGCCCTGTGGACGGACATATTCGTGATAATAGTTCCGGCATGTTCCGGCATTTCATATACAAGATCGGCAATGTCACTGATATTTTGCTGATCCAGGAAATCATGTAATGCCTGCTGATCATCATTTTGCAGCATATGCTCAAACTCTTGCTTCAATAATTCCAGTGACATGCGCAAATTTAAGTCTGGGTTCTCATGAAATTTCACCATACAAAGGTTAATTTGTAAAAAATAAGTAGTGGCACAGGTAAACTTTATTGTTGATTATATTTATGTAAGAAGAACACGAAACGCAGGAAGAGGGGTTTTTACAAGATCTTTTATTCAGGGTAAAACCGTTATTGAAAGATCACCGGTTATAGTGATGAATGCCGAAGACCGTAAATTGCTGGATAGAACACTTTTGCACGATTATATATTTGAATGGGGCGATAAAAAACAGGAATGTTGCATGGCACTGGGATATGTACCTTTATATAACCATTCCTACCAATCGAATTGTGAATACGAAATGGATTTTACCAGGCAATTGATCACCATCCGTACAGTTAGAAATATTAAAGCAGGAGAAGAACTGAAGATCAACTATAATGGCGATTGGAATAATGAAACACCTGTATGGTTCAATGCACAGTAAACCTTTGACAAGAATAAGAGCATTTTTCTAAACCAAAATAATTCCATGCAAACGCTTACAAAAAAAATTCCGCAGCAGTCTGCTCCATTGATAAGGAACAGGGTTTCTTCCATTGATTTTTTAAGAGGCCTTGTCATGGTAATAATGGCACTGGATCATGTAAGGGATTTTTTTCATAATCAGGCAGTAACCGGCAGCCCTACGGATATGGCTACTACAACCCCTTTTTTATTTTTTACGCGGTGGATCACACATTTTTGTGCGCCTACATTTGTTTTTCTTTCCGGAGCTTCCGCTTTTCTGGCAGGAAGGCGAAAATCTAAAAAGCAATTGAGTCTTTTCCTGATAAAAAGAGGTGTATGGCTGGTGTTTGTAGAGTTTTTTATAATATCACTGGCATTAAGTTTTGATCCGTTGTACCATCTTTTCTTTTTGCAGGTGATCTGGGCCATTGGAGTAAGCATGATCATCCTTGGGTTATTGGTCTGGCTTCCATTAGAAATAATTTTACTGCTTGGTCTTATTATTGTTTTTGGGCATAACATACTGGATAAACCTGAAGCTTTACGGCAAGGGCATGTTGGTGTTTTTTGGGACATTCTCCACCGGTCTAATTTTTCACCTTATACGATTACTCCCGGGCATACCCTTATTTTTGTTTATGCTATTGGCCCGTGGGCAGGAGTTATGATGCTGGGTTATTGCTTTGGCAGGTTGTTTACAGCTGATGTTTCGGCTTCTTCCAGGCAAAAAGCGCTTTGGATCATTGGCGGAAGTGCGGTGCTGTTTTTTGTGATCATGCGTTATTTGAATGTTTATGGCGAACCTTCACCCTGGCAGGTACAAAGGAACAGCACTATAACCATTCTTTCATTTTTAAATACAACCAAATATCCTCCTTCCCTGATGTACCTGACAATGACTTTGGGGCCTTCCATTATATTTTTAGCGCTTGCAGAAAAAGCAAGGAACAGGATCTCGCACATATTTATTACGTACGGCAGGGTTCCTTTCTTTTATTATGTTATTCACTTTTTTATCATACACATAATTTGTGTGGCAGCATTTTTTCTTTCAGGATATGGAACATCAGACATCGTATCACAGCAATCGCCTTTTTTATTCCGTCCGGCTCAGTTTGGATTCAATTTAGGAATAGTGTATGTAATCTGGTTATTGGTCGTTATTGCCCTTTATCCACTTTGCAGATGGTATAATCGATATAAAGCCACACATGATAATTGGTGGTTGAGCTATCTATAAGATGTTTAGCGGAGCAGGTTTTTTATTTCCTGAAGTTTTAATAAAGCCTCAACAGGGGTTAGCCTGTTTATATCAATACCCTGGAGCATTTTACGGATGTCATCAAAGGTTTGACTGTGTGCATCGAATATGCTGAGCTGCATTTTCGGTAAAGATATATTACGAGCATTTTCAGCCAGGGTACCATCCACCTGCTTACTTTCCAGTTGCTTTAAAATATCCTTAGCCCGTTCTACCAGGTTTGCAGGCATACCCGCCATTTTTGCCACATGAATACCAAAGCTATGGGTGCTGCCACCCCTGGCAAGCTTTCTCAGAAATATGATTTTGTTGCCGGCTTCCTTATTGGTTATATGATAATTTTTTACCCTAGTTAGTTTTTCTTCCAGTTCATTCAGTTCATGGTAATGGGTAGCAAAAAAGGTTTTTGGTTGAAAAGACGATTCGTGCAGGTATTCAGCTATGCTCCATGCAATGGATATTCCATCATAAGTTGATGTGCCCCGGCCAATTTCATCCAGCAGGATAAGACACCTGTTACTGATATTATTGATGATAGAAGCTGATTCATTCATCTCCACCATAAAGGTTGATTCACCGGCACTCAGATTATCGGATGCCCCCACACGGGTAAAGATCTTATCCGTTAATGGAATAACAGCTTCCTCAGCCGGTACAAAACTTCCTGTGTGTGCAAGTAATGTAATGAGTGCTGTCTGTCGTAACAGAGCAGATTTACCACTCATATTCGGGCCGGTTAAAATAATTATTTGCTGGTCTGTTTTATTAAAATAAACATCATTGCCAATATAAGGGGAAGACACAGGTAAAGCTCTTTCAATAACCGGGTGACGACCATTTTTTATATGAAGATCATATCCATCATATAGTTTAGGCTTTTTATAGTGGTATTGTAGGGCAATATTGGAAAAACATGCAAGGCAATCGATGGTGGCAATCACCTGTGCATTGGCCTGTATGCATGAAAGGAAATCAGCAAGTTCGTTTATAAGTGCATCAAACAATTGAAGTTCCAGCTCCAGTATTTTTTCTTCTGCTCCTGTAATTTTTTCTTCATATTCCTTTAGTTCGGTAGTTATATATCTTTCTGCATTAGCCAGTGTTTGCCTGCGCATCCATTCTGCCGGAACTTTATTTTTATGTGCATTCGTTACTTCCAGGTAATAACCAAAAACATTGTTGTACCCCACCTTCAATGAAGAAATACCTGTTAGTTCAGATTCTTTTTGCTGGAGCTGTAACAGGTATTCTTTTCCATGATGCGAGATCATGCGCAATTGATCCAGACCATCATGCACAGACTTATTAATAAAACCACCTTTATTTGCTATAGCGGGAGGGTTTTCAATTATATTTTTCCCAATTTTATCAGCAATATAAAAACAGGGATTCAGCGCATCAGCCAGCCTCTTTAAATAAGGACTTTCACTTTCTGCACATAACTGTTTTATAATTCCTGTCTGTTTTAATGCCCTGGCTAACTGCAGGAGCTCCCGGGGATTTATTTTTTTTAATGGAATCTTTGAAACCAACCGTTCCATATCGCCGCACTGCCTCATAGCAACAAGTAATTTGTTACGGATATCCGTATTAAGGATCAGATATTCTACAAGGTCCTGCCGTTCATTAATTTTACTGATATCCTTTAATGGAAAAACAATCCAGCGTTTCAGCATTCGGGCTCCCATAGGAGAAACAGTATTATCTAAAACATCCAGTAAGGTCTGGCTTCCTTCATTATTTTTAGAGATCAACTCGAGGTTACGAATGGTAAAACGGTCCATCCATAGATGATCGTTCTGTACAATTCCCTGGATAGATGTGATATGTTGCAGGTTTGGATGCTCTGTTTCTTTAAGGTAATGCAGAATGGCTCCGGCAGCGATAAGGCCTGCGTTTAAATTATCTATGCCAAAGCCCTTCAAAGAATGTGTTCCGAAATGTTTCAAAAGGCTTTCTTCAGCATAGTGCTGTTGAAAGATCCACTCATCCAAAGTATATGTGTAATACTTATTACCGAATTCTTCCTTGAATTTCTTTTGGAAGTGACGTTGAAAAATTATTTCTGCAGGCTTAAAGCCCATTAAAAGTTTATCTGCATATTCTTTATCACCTTCAGCAGCAAGAAATTCACCAGTAGAAATATCTAAAAAAGAAATGCCGTAAAAATCATCATGTGTAGAATGGATGGACGCCAAAAAATTGTTTGAATTAAATTCAAGCAATTTATCATTTGTGGCGGTACCCGGAGTCACCATTTCCGTAACCCCTCTCTTTACAATGCCTTTTGCTGCTTTTGGATCTTCAAGTTGATCGCAAATGGCTACTCTGTGCCCGGCCTTCACTAATTTATGTAAATAGGTATCCAGTGCATGGTGAGGAAAACCCGCAAGGTCAGACATGGACGCTGCGCCATTATTACGTTTTGTTAGTGTAATGCCCAGTACGCGGGAGGCGATGATGGCATCCTGTCCGAAAGTTTCATAAAAATCACCCACGCGAAACAACAGAATGGCATCAGGATATTTTGCCTTTATAGCATTATGCTGCTGCATCAATGGTGTTTCTTCCGTCTTTTGCTTACTCATAGTACGTCAGCAAAAATAGGCTTCCGAAGGTTACCTCTTTCCCCATCTACCTACATTTTATCCACTTCAAACTGCGGCATGCCATTACATTTGCAATGGCAAACCAGAAGTTAAATTAAAAGAAAGGGATAATGCGAAAGCTTTCGATGCATGAGCTGAACCGTAAATCAATAGAAGAATTCAGGAAATCAGATAAAATACCTGTTATTGTTATACTGGAAAACGTACGCAGTGCATACAATGTTGGAAGTGTATTTCGTACCGCAGACGCATTTTTACTGGAAGCAATTTATATATGTGGCTATACGGCATACCCCCCTCATAAAGAAATAAAAAAAACTGCTTTGGGAGCAGAAGAAACTGTGTACTGGAAATATTTTAAATTAGTTGATGAGGCCATCCTTGAGGCAAGAAACAATGGTTATAAGGTATATTCAGTAGAACAGGCTGAGGACAGCCTGTTTTTAAATGAATACAAACAGGATGAAAAAATAGCGGTGATCTTTGGAAATGAAGTTTCAGGTGTAGAACAATCAACCATTGCCAAAACGGATGGATGTATAGAAATTCCCCAACTGGGAATGAAACACTCGTTGAATATTTCAGTTGCGGCAGGAGTGGTGCTCTGGGAAATAGTACGAATCAGGATCATGAAGAGCGGCAATGATTAAGTAAGATATACGATCTTTGACGCATTTTATTTCTTTTGATATGGTGAAATTGAATGTAGAATGACGACTTTAAAAAATTATTTATCGCTGGTAAAGTTCTCTCATACCATCTTTGCCATGCCATTTGCCCTCATAGGCTTTTTTCTTGGTTATTTTTATATCAGGCAACCACTTGATCCGTTTAATTACACACATCAGTGGAATCTCAACAGAACGATAGGTTGGGGACCTGATTCCAATATTGTTTCATGGAGAGAGACAGGACTGAAGTTTTTACTGGTTCTTTTGTGTATGGTATTTGCCCGCAGCGCTGCCATGGCATTTAACAGGTACCTTGATCGTCACTTTGATGCGCTTAACCCCCGTACTGCCATTAGAGAGATCCCAAAAGGGATCATTACTCCAAAGAATGCATTAACGTTTACCATTATTAATTGCATTCTTTTTGTAACAGCCACATGGTTCATTAATAATATTTGTTTTTTTCTTTCCCCTGTGGCTTTATCCGTGGTATTAGGGTACAGTTATACCAAACGGTTTACCCCACTTTGTCATCTCATATTAGGACTTGGGCTTTCACTCGCTCCAATAGGAGCTTACCTGGCAATAACCGGGCAATTTAACTGGTTGCCGGTGTTATTTTCTTTAGCGGTTATTTTTTGGGTAAGTGGTTTCGATATTATTTATGCCTTGCAGGATGTGGAATTTGACCGCTCGCAAAACCTTTATTCCATTCCTGCTGCAGTTGGAAAAGTAAAAGCGTTAAGAATATCGGAGTTGCTTCATTTGATGAGTGCTGCTTCTGTTGTAGGTGCAGGAGTTTTGGGTCATTTTGGATGGATCTACTGGCTCGGCATTATGGTATTTGGTGGCTGCCTTATATACCAGCATTCTATAGTTAAACCAGAAGACCTGAGAAGAGTGAATATAGCCTTTATGACTGCTAATGGGATTGCAAGCGTGGTCTTTGCCTTATTTGTCATTACTGATCTTTATATCAATAAATAATCTACAGTGGGTAGAATTCTGGCAATTGATTTTGGGGGGAAACGAACAGGGTTAGCAGTAACCGATCCTTTGAAAATTATTGCTAATGCATTATGTACGGTGGAAACTTCTAAATTAATGGCTTTTCTGAAAGATTATACCAGCAGGGAACCTGTTGAAGAGATCATTATCGGTATGCCATTGAATTGGGATGAAACAGATACACATGCTACACCATTAGTTAAAAATTTTATTGTAGAATTAAAAAAACAGTTTCCAACAATACCTTTAAAGGAAGTGGATGAGCGGAATACTTCCAGAATGGCTTCACAAGCCATGATTGAAATGGGAATGAAGAAAAAGCAACGTCAGAACAAGGGCATGGTTGACCAGATAGCGGCAACTATTATGCTACAGGAATACCTGAATCGCTTTTAGAGTTCATTTATGATTTTCGTTAAACTTACCCATTTACTATGCATTAAATTTGCCATTCAGAAAATTATAAAACTGAAAACGAATGATTCTTCCGATAGTTGCTTATGGTAATCCTATTTTGAGAAAGAAAGCAAAGAATATTGCTGAAGATTACCCCGGTCTTGAAAAATTTATTGAGGATATGTGGGAGACCATGTATGCCAGTAACGGCGTGGGGTTAGCCGCTCCGCAGGTAAACAGGGATATACGCCTTTTTGTAATGGACAGCTCGCAGATCTTTACTAATATGGATGAAAAAGAAAGGAAAGAAGATCCCTATCCCGATGATCCCGGTATAAAACAGGTATTCATCAATCCGCAAATCCTTGAAGAGTCAGGAGAGGACTGGGCTATAATGAAGGTTGCTTAAGCATCCCAAAGATCAGGGAAGATATTTACAGAGCTGAGGAAGTATTGATCGAGTATTATGATGAAAAATTTCAAAAGCATACCAAAACATATAATGGTATAACCGCAAGGGTGATCCTTCATGAATATGATCATATAGAAGGTAAGCTGTTCATCGACTATATCTCTCCTCTCAAAAGAAAATTATTGAAAAGAAAACTGGACGATATTTCAAAGGGAAATGTAAAAGTTGATTATAAAATGAATTTCCAGAAATGAAGAATTAACCTTCCTTCTACTTCATCAGCAATTCTGTTGGATTTTTTATTCAATTAGTAAGTAAGTCATGATACACGAAAAATTTATGCTTTTGCTGTTTTGATATAGTTTCTCCATTTTTCAATTACCAGGTGCATATCATCCGGAATTTCTGTTTTAAAAAACATTTCTTTTCCATTAGCAGGATGAATAAAACCTAAGGTTTTAGCATGAAGGGCCTGCCTTGGGCAAATGGCAAAACAATTATCTACAAATTGTTTGTATTTGCTGAATATGGTACCCTTGACTATCTTATCTCCTCCGTAAAAATCATCATTGAAAAGAGGATGTCCAAGGTATTTCATATGTACCCTTATTTGATGGGTACGACCTGTTTCCAGCACGCAACGTACAAGGGTAACATAATTAAGCCTTTCGATTACTGTATAATGCGTTATTGCTTCCTTCCCATGATCTCCTTCGGGATATGCTTCAAAAAGTTTGCGGTAGCGCAGGTTACGACCCACATGTGCACGAATAGTGCCTTTGTCCATTTCCATATCGCCCCATACAAGCGCTATATATTCTCTCTTTACAGTATGATCGAAAAAATTGTTTTGCTAGGTTACGCATGGCAATATCCGTTTTTGCCAGTACCAGCAGACCGCTTGTATTTTTGTCAATACGATGCACCAGACCAAACCTGGGTAAAACCTGTTCTGTTATTCCGGGATTTTTTTTTGCTGAAGGTAATAAGCGATGCCATTGAGTAAAGTTCCAGAATAATTGCCGCTGCCAGGGTGCACCACCATTCCTGCTGGTTTATTAATTACAAGCAGGTCATCATCTTCATAAATAATGGCAAGGTCCATTTTTTCAGGAACAACATCGGTTGATTCCGGTGAAAGATCTGAATATACAATGATCTTATCCAGGGCTTTTACCTTGGCATTTGGGAAAGATTCCAGTTATAAGGTTGATGTGCTCCGGCTCGACAAAATCCATCCTCTCTTATCAGGAAACAAATGGTTTAAACTTTCTTATTATTTAAATAAGATTAGGGAGGAAGGGAAAAAAGAGATCATCACTTTCGGCGGTCCCTATTCAAATCATATCCATGCAACGGCTGCTGCCTGCAGGTACATGAATATTAAGTCAATTGGAATTATCAGGGGCGGGCAACCAGAAAAATTATCACCTACTTTGCAAGATGCACAATCCATGGGCATGGAACTGATCTTTTCATCAAGAGAAGATTACAGAAAATTTCAAAAGAATGAAGTATTAAACCTGCAATTTCCTGATGCTTTAATAATCAGGGAAGGTGGTTATGGTCCTGAAGGGGCACTTGGAGCCATGAAAATATTAGAACACACCGCTCACCTGTCTTATTCTCATATTCTTGTTTCATCTGGTACCGGCACCACCCTGGCTGGATTAACATGTGCAGCAAATCGGGACCAGAAGGTTATCGGCATAACCGCCTTAAAAAATAATTTTTCATTAAAAGAAGAAGTAGAATTTTTATTGCCTCCTGATAAATTCAATCATTTTGAATTGGTTTTTGAGTACCATTTTGGAGGATATGCTAAATATACTTCTGAACTTCTTTCCTTTATGAATGAATGGTACAACAAAACCAATATACCAACCGATTTTGTATATACAGGTAAACTTTTCTTTGCATTAAAGGATCTTATCAGAAAAAAACATTTTCCCACAAACAGTAAAATCCTGGTAATTCATAGTGGAGGATTGCAGGGCAACCGATCGCTTCCAAAAGGATTATTAATCTTCTGAAAATTAAATCTTTGGAAATTATATTTGCACACCTGACCTGTAAAACAATATGAATCGATTATTTGCCTTTCTTCTGATCCAGGCTTTACTATTTACCCTCACTCCCGTTTTTGCACAGGATGTTCAGGATACGTTACCGAAATTCTCTGTAAAAAATGTTGGTAATAACCGTATCATTATTGGCTGGGTAAATAATTACCCCCTGGTAAAAACAGATCAGTATTCAAAGCTCACACGACAGCATAAATAATTATAAAACCATACTGAGTGTTGCCGACCCTAATGCAAAAGAAAATGGCTTTGCCGATACCAGGGCTACAACGGACCATATGTTCTACCGTTTATTTGTAGTGCTTGACAAAGGACAATTCTTCTTTACACAGGCAAAAAAACCGGTGCTGGATACATCTAGGGTGGAAAGGAATACCTTCATCAGCAAAACCCCAAGAGATTCTTCAGTAGTGGACATAAAGCCAATAAATGGTAAAAGAAATGACTTTATACCTTCTTTTTTGGTTTATGTAAACAAGGATGGGTATGTATTTATCAATCTGCCGGATGCAGACAGAAAAAAATATCACATTAAATTTTACGAAGAAAATGATGAATTTTTATTTGAAATTAAAAGCATAAAGGAGGCATCATTAACACTGGATAAAACAAATTTCCTGCATGCAGGCTGGTTTAAATTTGAATTATTTAATGAGGATAAGCTTGTTGAAAAAAATAAAATATATATTTCTAAAGAGTTTTAACTGTTGAACCGATTTTTATATTAAAAACATTTTCAAAATTTTTCAGCAGTTTTAATTTTACTTCATTGATATCTGCTTCTTTTCCTAATTCATCTTTAATGGTGGTTACTTTTTTATTTTGTATAACACAAGGTATAATGTAATTGAAATAACTGAGGTCCGTATTAACATTAAGAGCAAATCCATGCATAGTAACCCATCGGCTGCATCTTACTCCCATGGCACAGATCTTTCTTTCAAACCCTTTTTTGCCTGCATCAATCCATACACCCGTCTCTCCGGGAGATCGTCCCGCCACTATGGAATATTCATTTAAGGTTCGGATGATCACTTCTTCCAGGTCTCTTAAATAACGTCCAATATCTGTATAAAATTTTTCAAGATCGAAAATGGGATAACCTACTATTTGTCCTGTTCCATGAAAAGTAATATCTCCTCCCCTGTTGGTATGAAAAAAATCAATGCCCTTTGCTTTGCGTTGATCTTCATTTATCAGCACATGATCCATTTTACCACTTTTGCCCAAAGTATAAACAGGGGGATGCTCCACAAATAAAAGATAATGGCTGGTTTCAGCATCTTCATCATTGATTATGGATTCACCCGATATTTTTGCTGCTTTCACCTTCAGGTTTTTTGACAGCAATTCCTCCTGGTAATTCCATGCCTCTCCATATTCCATAACACCCAGATCCCTGAACTCCACCTCTTGTTGTTCCATAATGCAAAAATACATGCTTGTTCCCTTTAATTTTGCTTCCTATGACAAATGATGACCTGCAAGGCAATACAGAAGAAGAACCAGTAGAAGGCAATGATGATCTATACCAACGTTTTGTTTTTTCTGCTGATAAAGGGCAGGAACCATTTCGCATCGATAAATTTC
>Ga0181463_1000310_pt1 | contig 13100 bp, 10 predicted proteins | sample InSIn1gowninarea_FD_119071 | JGI IMG/M metagenome (GOLD analysis project Ga0181463, IMG submission 119071) | Clean room microbial communities from NASA Spacecraft Assembly Facility at Jet Propulsion Laboratory, Pasadena, California, USA -... ... | reverse complement strand
TAACTGGTGGTACTTATCCATGTGGTTTTGTAAGCCCACAGTGTTTCGGGTAATCGGGCGGCCCAATCACGCCTATGTGACACAATGGTTTTTGTTAAAATTGATTCTATTACCTTATTGCTACATTTACTGCTATTCCGTTTTAGACCTACTATTCCATTTTTTGTTCCATTTTACTTTCTACCGTTCCATTTACTTGTATTTGTTGCTTTGGTGTGAGAGAAGGTCTAAGGCTGTAGTGAGCCTTAGCATTCGCTGCCTAGCTCCCAGACCTATAGTCCATGCTCTAATTTCTTTTCCATCAGTTTCTAGAGGGATGGGTTATTGCTTCGGCACCCTTGACTGATAAGTTGTTTTGTGTGTTTTATCCTTTTAAAGTAATTTAGTCATAATCTAGCATCCGTTTACTCTTGTATTTTCTGAACGTTGTACTACTAGCATTACTCTGACAAATAGCCTCGAATTGAGATACTCTTTGCAATAACAAAACATTCCCGGATTGACTTGTTAATGTGGGATAATTAGAGGTGAAAGAGACCCTTGTTATAGCTCCACATTTTGGCGCTGTTGCAGGGGAAAGAATGTATCCATTTGTCTTTTACAGAGTAGTGTATGAACCTGCTAGGGAAGAGTTGGATTTTAAAAACGAAAGGTAAGAACCTGCGTACAGAGCATGTAAAAGTCCTGCTCCACCGTCCACTTTCCTAGTAGAGTTGTTGGTTGAATAGGATTTAGTAGTTCATTTGAGTGCACGACTAAGTAGAAAAAGCCAGAAAATAATATCAAACCTCCATTCAAACCTGAAAAAGCCAAGCGGCCGGCCGGTGACCCTTGGCCGAACGACCTTCATAGATGAAATCTATAAGAAAACTGAATCTCAGCCATCAGTAGGCCTCAGGAAAATCAATTCTAAACAGCCTACTAATTCCCTTCAGGCCACAGGATCACCATCTGTAGCCTTCGCTGAAGTGCATAGTCAAACTGAGGAGCAGGACTTTCAAGAAGTTGAAAATTCTACTCCCGAACTATTGCAGAAAGGGAATTTCGGTAACCTTTGTGAAGGAGAAGGAGTAACAGGGGAAACCAGGTAATCCAAATCTCCTATTGAGATAAACCAGCCATTAAATAGCCCAGATAAAGGGAGCGCCACAGAAATCATTGTTGAAAGAATTCAATCTCCTCAAATAACAAGAACTTTCATTATTCCAGACAAAGGAAGTGTTATCAAAACAATCCCTGTCAAGGCCATTCCTTCTCAACCTAGGAATATCCTCCTAGAAATACCAGAAGGTTATTGGCATATATTCGATCCCATGGTGCAAAATCAGCCAAATTCTCAAACGTCCACATTGTAATATCCTATAGTGGATTCCGTAGCAAATGCGCCCATGAAAGTTATCCCTCTCCAACATATCCCTACATTTCACAGTCTCACATCAAAAGATCCGGATGAACTTTTATTCGAATTTGATGTGTTATGCAGGGGGTATGATTACACCACTGATCCCCAGAAATTGAAATTGTTCCCCTCTACATTAAAAGGGGCTGCTTTAAGGTGGTTTATGGGATTAGGTGGTGGGGTCATTAACAATTGGGATCAAATGAAAGAGTCCTTCTTGAAAAAATATCATGATTATTGTAGGTCTAGAGAATTAAAAGATGAAATACTCCAAATGACAGCTAGACCGAATGAAACATTAGAGGAGTACGTAGAAAGTTTTCAGTATAACTTACAAAGATCCCCCTATGCATCACTACCTTTGCCTGATAATGTGTTAAAAACTGCATTGATCAGAGGCATGAAGGAACAGTGGATTGAAACACTAAATATCATTGGAAAAGGGGATATTTATCAAGAGAATTTTACTGACATTATTGATTTATGTATCAGGAGTTCAAGAGGCAGTACAAGGATAAAAACGGAAGAGTATGATTGGTTTGTCAGAGATAATAAAATATCAACAGAGGGAGTAACACGCGTAGAGCTTGGAAATTTATTATAAAATTTTAAAACTGATATTCTGGGGACATTAACTACACAACTTGATATTGTGCAGGCTAAACAGAAGCAGATGGAGGCGGAACAAAATTTGGTGATCTTCTGCCCCTGGTGTAGAAGAAAACATAGCCACAACGAATGTCCACTGGATACAGTTCAAACATGAGCTATCTATACAAAAGATCACCTTACTGAGAGCTGCTCCTCACTTCCTGGATTGAAGGCAGTATATAGGGAAGCGGAAGAAGAGCCAAAATCAACATACTCGATTAACCAGCATCGCCAATGGCAACCGAGGCAATCTGGTACGTTTTCAGACCCAACTTCTTCTTTCCAGCCTCCACCATATAATGCTCAACAATACAATATGTGGCAAAACCAATCTCAACCGCCATTTTCGAACTGGTCACCACAGTCGTTTCCTTCTCTAAATCCATGGATGAATCAGACAAGCCAATTTGGTTGGCTAAACTTTCCTTACGCTCCACCATATTGGAAAAATGGGCCATATCCTCCACAATGGACTCCCCCTACTTCACAAAGTTCACCCTGGCAGACAAACTGGCCAAAATCGACATATCAGCTAGCAGGAACTATTTCTCTCCCTCAACCGACTCTTCCAACCTTACAAGAAAATCCCCAGTCTAATATGAGGCCGAAACTCCCCGCCCAACCCAATCCAAATCCAAATTAAAGCTTTCATGTCAATCTCTTCATCATTTCTCTTTTCCTTTACGTAAACTGTAAGGCAGCAACTAATATAAATCTATATGCAGGAAACATCTAAGGAAAAGAGGAGAGCGCCAATACTCGGAGTACACAGAGATGAGATGCCTTCATAAGTGGATACCGCATGCAGCAGGGCCGCGGATTCCCGCGTATCACTCAACAAATGCTGATAAAAATAGACTATCCAAGACTCAGAGTCAAAGGCGCACAAAAGCAGCGTGTTTACAAAAGATCTTGAAGCTAAGTCTGGATAAAGCAAGAAGAAAAACGCTATAGAGGGAGGAGGCTCCAGAAAATCCTGCAACAAAGAACAGAAGTAAGTTTCAATACAAAAGATTGTCCAGGCAACGAAGTCCCTAACTTGCTGAGTCATTCGCACGGACGAGAAACGAAATAGCAACAACACCATCAATTTGAAAGAAATCTGGGTTATACTAAGAATACATACGACAAAGACACTCAGCCAGAGGAAGATATTTAAAAATATCTTCTAGTTTGTCAGAAAGAGGTGCTAGCGCTTGTTATTTCTACTTTCATCGCTCAAGAAAAAGGAAAAGACGATCAACCGACTCTTTCCAGGAAAGCATTGCACTACTTACGGCACTAAGGAGTAATTACAGAAATGGTTAGAAATTAAATTCATTTTTAGAAATAAATCTGCTTTAGTTTTAGGGCAGTTATTTGAAACCGTTTCCTAAATTTATGTAACTAAGATTGATTAGCTTGCAATATTTAACCCTTCTCATGGCATTTAGAGAGGGGTCCGGAAATTTTTCAAAAAACTTGTCCTCAGAACATGCACTTCTGTACCCTCTGTGGTGGTTTTTGATGAATGAAGGGACCGAGATTTATTTGTGTTTACATTTTAATGTCTGCTACTGATGTTGCACTTCTGTACTCTTAGTAGATGTTAGAAGTAAGTAGAAATAAATCGTTATTTCTTGAATATTGTGAGTGAAATCAGTCATAAATGGTACTTTTATCTCTTGATTAATTTCTACTCATATTCTGAGAGTGATATGCAGATGAGTTGTTTTTATGTTAACGTATGAATGTATGGGTTACCATTTGGCACTTTTGTACGATGGAATCATTTATTTATACTTAACTTATGAATAATTTATTGTGCGATATGCTGTTCACAACTGTTTTGCCTAACTTCTTATGCAGAATGGTTTATCTTATTTGATTTATATTCTTATAATAGATGAATGATCTTTATTACCATTTATTGTATGAAATCTTTCTAGATCGAACGATACAAGAAATTCCATCCCCGGATTAGCATACATTAGATGTGTTGTTTTAGTTAGATTACAATAGAATAGAGTCAGTTAGGAAGTTAGAATTAAATTAGCTTAAAATTATTTCTTGATTAGCCTCATCAAACTCAACACACACACACATAACCCTTAAATTGGGAAACTGGTCCCATCATCCCCAGTCGGACCCGCTACACCAAACGGGCAAGGAGCCGCCAACCAGGTTCCGGACAGGGTGGGTATCCCCCTTGTTGTTGACCTGATTTTGGGCCCCTCAACACTCTCCTAAAATTTTCATATCAGTGTCTCGACGTAGCTGTTGACAGAAGGATTCCCGAGTGAGTGGTTTACGATAGAGACGAACTCGGTGGCCATTTATCTTGAATACGTATCCAGAACCGTCAATTGTGATTAGAGTGAGGGTCCCATTGTCATGTACTTTCTGGATTTCATATGGTCCCAACCAACGAGTCTGAAGTTTCACCGTGAAGTCCTGAAACCGAGAATCATATAACAGAGCCCAGTCTCCCTCATGAAAGACTTTATTCTTGATGAGTGAATCATGTCATTTAGTTCGCTGCTGTTGAATAAGTGTTGTATTCTGTAATGCAGAGAGCCTGATTTCATCTAATTCATTGATCTATTGTAATCAATTAAGTTGTGCCTCGCTTAGATCTAAGCCAACTTCCTATGCGGTTTGTAATGTTTGGATTTCGAACTCTATGGGGAAAATGGGTTGTTTTCCAAACACTAATTGATAGGGTGAATAACTGGTGGTACTTATCCATGTGGTTTTGTAAGCCCACAGTGTTTCGGGTAATCGGGCGGCCCAATCACGCCTATGTGACACAATGGTTTTTGTTAAAATTGATTCTATTACCTTATTGCTACATTCTACTTGCCCATTCGCCTGCGGGTGATATGGAGTAGTGATCTTATGCTGGACGTTATAATTGTTAAGCTTTGCAGCTAATATATTTCCAGCAAATTGTGGTCCTCCATCCATAATTATTTCTCTTGGAAGACATAATGTACAAACAGATGGAACAGGAACTGTATTACAGAGTCTTCTATAGCTCTAGGCAACGCTTCGGCCTCAACCCATTTGGTGACATATTCTGTCGCCACCAAGATATATGTTTTCTGATTTGATGATGGGTTAATGGGTCCAATGAGATAACGAGCCCATCGTTCGAATGGTTCAATGACTATATGTGGCCTCAAAGGCATCTCTTCGGCTTGACCAGGTCATCCTACCCGCTGGCAGCTATCACAGGCCTGGACAAATTTCTTCGCATCTTTGAAAATCGTAGGCTAGTAATATCCTATCTGCAATACTTTGCGTGCTGTTCTACATTCAGAAAAGTGTCCCCCACATGGTCCATCATGACAGGCTTTTAGGATGTAGAAAATTTCGTCTTCTCGAATACATCTCCTAATTTGCATGTCGGCCCCTGTGTGAAACAAATAGCCCCCAATTCACGAAAATCGAGTACTCTTCTGAACAATCTGCTTGCGCTCATTAGGGGTTAAGTGTTTTGGTAGCTTACTTGCCACAAGGTAATTGGAAAAATCAGCATACCAGGGTGTTTGAACAGCAATAGCAAACAGGTGCTCATCAGGAAATTGATCTTCAACTGCTGTTGCATCAATTGATTTTGGTATTCGTGAGAGAAAATCAGCTACAGGGTTTTCTTTGTCAGGTCGATCCTTGATTGTGATATCAAAATCCTACAATAAAATCAACCATCTAGTTATTATGGCATTTGTGACAGGCTTATTTGCTAAATATTTGATAGCAGAATGATCTGTATATAAAATAACAGGATAGCCTATGATGTAATTTCTAAACTTATTGACAGCATGTATTACAACTAGGAATTCTTTTTCAGTAACAGTGTAATTTAATTCAGCAAGAAATAAATTTTTGCTGATATAATAGATAGCATATGGTTTTTTATCCTCTTCCTACCCAAGAACTGCACCAATTGTTGTATCTGAGGCATCAGATGAGATTTGGAATGGTAAATCCTAGTTTGTTCCTCGAAGGACTGGAGCTGTTGATACAAGCTTCTTTAATTCCTTGAAAGCGTGGTTGCACTTTTCTGTGCACAGGAAATCAACATTACCAGTTAGTGCATATAGAGGTGCAGCAATGTGTGAATAATGTTCTATAGAACGTCTATAATACCCAGAAAATCCAAGAAAGCTGCGTACCTCTGTTTGAGTAGTGGGGTGGGGGATAAGAAAAAGTATTTGAATTTTTGCCGGGTCTACCTGAATGCCAACTGCTGAAATATAGTGTCCTAGAATGAGCCCTTCAGTCATCATCATGTAACATTTTTCGTGGCTTAGGCAGAGCCTGGTAGCAATGAAATGTTGTAGGACTTTTTCTAGGGTGTCTAGAGATGGATCAAAATCATCTCCATATGGTGTAAACTCATCCATCTACACTTCGAGTCCATCATTTATTAAATCTGCAAAGATGCTAAGGACAACCCTTTGGAATGTCGCAGGAGCATTGCATAAGCCAAAGGGTAAAACTCGATAAGAAAATGTTCCCCAAGGACAAGTAAAGTAGTTTTATCCTGGTCTTCAGGGGAAATCTGGATCTAATTATATCCACTAAAGCCATCCAGGAAAGAAAAGAATTTCTTTCCTGCTAAAGTATCTAATACTTGGTCTATGAATGGAAAAGGGAAGTGATCTTTTTGTGTGGCTTTATTTAACTCCCTGTAATCCACACAAATCCTCCATTTCCCATTCTTCTTGGGTACCACCACAAGCGGAGAGACCCATTTACTATCAGAGATAGGATAGATGAAATTAACATCTAAAAGTTTCTGAAGTTCGGCTTTTACAACATCTCTTAGATGAGGATTAAGTCTTCTTTGAGGTTGACGAACAGGTCTTGCATCTTTTTCTATATAAATATGGTGTGTACACAATTGGGGATCAATCCCTTTCATGTTCGGGTAATCCCACGCAAGTGCTTCTTGATACTTTCATAACAGATGGATGAGCTTTATTTCTTTCTCTGGTGTAAGGTTGGCATTAATATTTAGAGTCTTTCCTGGTTCAATTTCCACTACTTTACTGTTTGCAACAGAAGTCATAGGTATTGTTTGGTCATGCACATCTTTCAAAGGATCTTCTTCTAGTTCACTATCAAATGCTGCTTCTATCATGTAGCACTGTGTGCAAGATCTAGATTCAGTTTGACTAATGAAATTATTTATGTCATCGTCTTCTGTTTGGTCTTTAAAATCTAGAGCCTTTTGTACAATCAATGGGGATCTGATATTGTCAGTAAGGTATGACACAGGGTGCTGATTAGTTTTTATCATTGTAAGACTTGGCTGTGCCGGAGGGTATAGAACTAGATTTTTAATATTTGGTCCTCTAGTTATAGTCATATTTCCCTGCCGGCAACCAATGTAAGCATCGGCAGTAGCAAGCCACGATCTACCTAAAATTAGCGGGTGTCCATCTAGTCGAGTTTTTGGATTAATTATCAGGAAATCGATTGGGTATTCCCAGGAATCTACAGAGACCATGACATCGTATAGAGTACCCTCTGGTCTAACTACAGATCGGTCAGCCAATTCTAACAAAGTAGAAGTAGGTTCTACCGATGTAATGTCGAGCTTTTGGCAAGTAGAGGTTGTCAAAATATTAATTGCGGCTCCTAGATCGACCAAAGCATTAGTCAGGGTCTGACCATAGATTTGAGCAGTTACAATTTGATTTCCTGGATCTTCATATTTAATAGGTGTCTCCTTTCCTGATAACAGGTCAGATAAAGTACCAACTACTTGGACTCTTGGGTTAGTGGTTGTATTCCTCCTTGATTTTTTTATGCATAATTCTTTTATAGTTTTTGTGTATATAGGGATATCTTGAATGGCTTGGAGGAATGGAATCCTTATGTACAGATTTTGTAACTCTCCCAGAATGTCAAAGTCTGGACATTGTATAGGTCGAGATATGACTAATCGTTCTGGGAACGGAGGAGAGGATGTACTTTCTTGAATATGGGTCTGCTCGTTATTTACACCCTCTTGTTGTAACGACTGTTCTCTTGGTAACTGATCTTCAATATGAACTATTTTATCTCCCTCAGTTTCTATTATATGTCTAGATCTTAACTGAAGATCATTGCACTCCCTTGGGTCAGGTCCAATTTCTAGTGATTCTATAATTTGGAGGGATTGGACCGATCTGTTATTTGGATTTGGATTGGGTTGGGCGGGGAGTTTCGGCCTCATATTAGACTGGGGATTTTCTTGTAAGGTTGGAAGAGTCGGTTGAGGGAGAGAAATAGTTCCTGCTAGCTGATATGTCGATTTTGGCCAGTTTGTCTGCCAGGGTGAACTTTGTGAAGTAGGGGGAGTCCATTGTGGAGGATATGGCCCATTTTTCCAATATGGTGGAGCGTAAGGAAAGTTTAGCCAACCAAATTGGCTTGTCTGATTCATCCATGGATTTAGAGAAGGAAACGACTGTGGTGACCAGTTCGAAAATGGCGGTTGAGATTGGTTTTGCCACATATTGTATTGTTGAGCATTATATGGTGGAGGCTGGAAAGAAGAAGTTGGGTCTGAAAACGTACCAGATTGCCTCGGTTGCCATTGGCGATGCTGGTTAATCGAGTATGTTGATTTTGGCTCTTCTTCCGCTTCCCTATATACTGCCTTCAATCCAGGAAGTGAGGAGCAGCTCTCAGTAAGGTGATCTTTTGTATAGATAGCTCATGTTTGAACTGTATCCAGTGGACATTCGTTGTGGCTATGTTTTCTTCTACACCAGGGGCAGAAGATCACCAAATTTTGTTCCGCCTCCATCTGCTTCTGTTTAGCCTGCACAATATCAAGTTGTGTAGTTAATGTCCCCAGAATATCAGTTTTAAAATTTTATAATAAATTTCCAAGCTCTACGCGTGTTACTCCCTCTGTTGATATTTTATTATCTCTGACAAACCAATCATACTCTTCCGTTTTTATCCTTGTACTGCCTCTTGAACTCCTGATACATAAATCAATAATGTCAGTAAAATTCTCTTGATAAATATCCCCTTTTCCAATGATATTTAGTGTTTCAATCCACTGTTCCTTCATGCCTCTGATCAATGCAGTTTTTAACACATTATCAGGCAAAGGTAGTGATGCATAGGGGGATCTTTGTAAGTTATACTGAAAACTTTCTACGTACTCCTCTAATGTTTCATTCGGTCTAGCTGTCATTTGGAGTATTTCATCTTTTAATTCTCTAGACCTACAATAATCATGATATTTTTTCAAGAAGGACTCTTTCATTTGATCCCAATTGTTAATGACCCCACCACCTAATCCCATAAACCACCTTAAAGCAGCCCCTTTTAATGTAGAGGGGAACAATTTCAATTTCTGGGGATCAGTGGTGTAATCATACCCCCTGCATAACACATCAAATTCGAATAAAAGTTCATCCGGATCTTTTGATGTGAGACTGTGAAATGTAGGGATATGTTGGAGAGGGATAACTTTCATGGGCGCATTTGCTACGGAATCCACTATAGGATATTACAATGTGGACGTTTGAGAATTTGGCTGATTTTGCACCATGGGATCGAATATATGCCAATAACCTTCTGGTATTTCTAGGAGGATATTCCTAGGTTGAGAAGGAATGGCCTTGACAGGGATTGTTTTGATAACACTTCCTTTGTCTGGAATAATGAAAGTTCTTGTTATTTGAGGAGATTGAATTCTTTCAACAATGATTTCTGTGGCGCTCCCTTTATCTGGGCTATTTAATGGCTGGTTTATCTCAATAGGAGATTTGGATTACCTGGTTTCCCCTGTTACTCCTTCTCCTTCACAAAGGTTACCGAAATTCCCTTTCTGCAATAGTTCGGGAGTAGAATTTTCAACTTCTTGAAAGTCCTGCTCCTCAGTTTGACTATGCACTTCAGCGAAGGCTACAGATGGTGATCCTGTGGCCTGAAGGGAATTAGTAGGCTGTTTAGAATTGATTTTCCTGAGGCCTACTGATGGCTGAGATTCAGTTTTCTTATAGATTTCATCTATGAAGGTCGTTCGGCCAAGGGTCACCGGCCGGCCGCTTGGCTTTTTCAGGTTTGAATGGAGGTTTGATATTATTTTCTGGCTTTTTCTACTTAGTCGTGCACTCAAATGAACTACTAAATCCTATTCAACCAACAACTCTACTAGGAAAGTGGACGGTGGAGCAGGACTTTTACATGCTCTGTACGCAGGTTCTTACCTTTCGTTTTTAAAATCCAACTCTTCCCTAGCAGGTTCATACACTACTCTGTAAAAGACAAATGGATACATTCTTTCCCCTGCAACAGCGCCAAAATGTGGAGCTATAACAAGGGTCTCTTTCACCTCTAATTATCCCACATTAACAAGTCAATCCGGGAATGTTTTGTTATTGCAAAGAGTATCTCAATTCGAGGCTATTTGTCAGAGTAATGCTAGTAGTACAACGTTCAGAAAATACAAGAGTAAACGGATGCTAGATTATGACTAAATTACTTTAAAAGGATAAAACACACAAAACAACTTATCAGTCAAGGGTGCCGAAGCAATAACCCATCCCTCTAGAAACTGATGGAAAAGAAATTAGAGCATGGACTATAGGTCTGGGAGCTAGGCAGCGAATGCTAAGGCTCACTACAGCCTTAGACCTTCTCTCACACCAAAGCAACAAATACAAGTAAATGGAACGGTAGAAAGTAAAATGGAACAAAAAATGGAATAGTAGGTCTAAAACGGAATAGCAGTAAATGTAGCAATAAGGTAATAGAATCAATTTTAACAAAAACCATTGTGTCACATAGGCGTGATTGGGCCGCCCGATTACCCGAAACACTGTGGGCTTACAAAACCACATGGATAAGTACCACCAGTTATTCACCCTATCAATTAGTGTTTGGAAAACAACCCATTTTCCCCATAGAGTTCGAAATCCAAACATTACAAACCGCATAGGAAGTTGGCTTAGATCTAAGCGAGGCACAACTTAATTGATTACAATAGATCAATGAATTAGATGAAATCAGGCTCTCTGCATTACAGAATACAACACTTATTCAACAGCAGCGAACTAAATGACATGATTCACTCATCAAGAATAAAGTCTTTCATGAGGGAGACTGGGCTCTGTTATATGATTCTCGGTTTCAGGACTTCACGGTGAAACTTCAGACTCGTTGGTTGGGACCATATGAAATCCAGAAAGTACATGACAATGGGACCCTCACTCTAATCACAATTGACGGTTCTGGATACGTATTCAAGATAAATGGCCACCGAGTTCGTCTCTATCGTAAACCACTCACTCGGGAATCCTTCTGTCAACAGCTACGTCGAGACACTGATATGAAAATTTTAGGAGAGTGTTGAGGGGCCCAAAATCAGGTCAACAACAAGGGGGATACCCACCCTGTCCGGAACCTGGTTGGCGGCTCCTTGCCCGTTTGGTGTAGCGGGTCCGACTGGGGATGATGGGACCAGTTTCCCAATTTAAGGGTTATGTGTGTGTGTGTTGAGTTTGATGAGGCTAATCAAGAAATAATTTTAAGCTAATTTAATTCTAACTTCCTAACTGACTCTATTCTATTGTAATCTAACTAAAACAACACATCTAATGTATGCTAATCCGGGGATGGAATTTCTTGTATCGTTCGATCTAGAAAGATTTCATACAATAAATGGTAATAAAGATCATTCATCTATTATAAGAATATAAATCAAATAAGATAAACCATTCTGCATAAGAAGTTAGGCAAAACAGTTGTGAACAGCATATCGCACAATAAATTATTCATAAGTTAAGTATAAATAAATGATTCCATCGTACAAAAGTGCCAAATGGTAACCCATACATTCATACGTTAACATAAAAACAACTCATCTGCATATCACTCTCAGAATATGAGTAGAAATTAATCAAGAGATAAAAGTACCATTTATGACTGATTTCACTCACAATATTCAAGAAATAACGATTTATTTCTACTTACTTCTAACATCTACTAAGAGTACAGAAGTGCAACATCAGTAGCAGACATTAAAATGTAAACACAAATAAATCTCGGTCCCTTCATTCATCAAAAACCACCACAGAGGGTACAGAAGTGCATGTTCTGAGGACAAGTTTTTTGAAAAATTTCCGGACCCCTCTCTAAATGCCATGAGAAGGGTTAAATATTGCAAGCTAATCAATCTTAGTTACATAAATTTAGGAAACGGTTTCAAATAACTGCCCTAAAACTAAAGCAGATTTATTTCTAAAAATGAATTTAATTTCTAACCATTTCTGTAATTACTCCTTAGTGCCGTAAGTAGTGCAATGCTTTCCTGGAAAGAGTCGGTTGATCGTCTTTTCCTTTTTCTTGAGCGATGAAAGTAGAAATAACAAGCGCTAGCACCTCTTTCTGACAAACTAGAAGATATTTTTAAATATCTTCCTCTGGCTGAGTGTCTTTGTCGTATGTATTCTTAGTATAACCCAGATTTCTTTCAAATTGATGGTGTTGTTGCTATTTCGTTTCTCGTCCGTGCGAATGACTCAGCAAGTTAGGGACTTCGTTGCCTGGACAATCTTTTGTATTGAAACTTACTTCTGTTCTTTGTTGCAGGATTTTCTGGAGCCTCCTCCCTCTATAGCGTTTTTCTTCTTGCTTTATCCAGACTTAGCTTCAAGATCTTTTGTAAACACGCTGCTTTTGTGCGCCTTTGACTCTGAGTCTTGGATAGTCTATTTTTATCAGCATTTGTTGAGTGATACGCGGGAATCCGCGGCCCTGCTGCATGCGGTATCCACTTATGAAGGCATCTCATCTCTGTGTACTCCGAGTATTGGCGCTCTCCTCTTTTCCTTAGATGTTTCCTGCATATAGATTTATATTAGTTGCTGCCTTACAGTTTACGTAAAGGAAAAGAGAAATGATGAAGAGATTGACATGAAAGCTTTAATTTGGATTTGGATTGGGTTGGGCGGGGAGTTTCGGCCTCATATTAGACTGGGGATTTTCTTGTAAGGTTGGAAGAGTCGGTTGAGGGAGAGAAATAGTTCCTGCTAGCTGATATGTCGATTTTGGC
>Ga0181463_1000072_pt2 | contig 13136 bp, 6 predicted proteins | sample InSIn1gowninarea_FD_119071 | JGI IMG/M metagenome (GOLD analysis project Ga0181463, IMG submission 119071) | Clean room microbial communities from NASA Spacecraft Assembly Facility at Jet Propulsion Laboratory, Pasadena, California, USA -... ... | reverse complement strand
TCTATAAAGAGCTTGGCATCAAGCCCGGCCCGGTTACGCCGGATGGCGTTTGCGCCCGCGTTGTTGACGGCCGCACCCTCTATGTTAACACTAACCGTAAACCGGTTGAGGTTGACATCGAAGCCCAAAAGAAGGGTATTCTCTCCGGCAAACCGTGGAGTGGCAAACTTCAGCTCCCATCCAATGGAGTCGATATCCTTGAATGAAACCAAACATGAAGCCTGATGGCGACAGCATGAACAAAAGTTGTAGCCGTTATTGTAAGCGGTGTGGATAGAAATATTGTGATCGCAAACAATAAACTCATTAGTCTGCTACTCGTTCTTTGCCAACGCGCAGTTGTTAATCCAATCATTTTCATATCTAACTTATTTTGTTTTAGGTCTTTTTGATTTGCAGGCTGATTGATGTTTTACAACTCTTTGTTTAATCATCGCGAAGCTGATCATTAAATGACCTAATTATTTTTTTTGAGGCTACCCCTGGTTGAATTTGGGACGATGATTTTTTGAACTGGTGGTGTTTTCATGCCGTCACCCAAATAGAAGCTTGTATGAGGTGGTTGGTTGTAAGCGGTTTGTTGCCAGGCGACGGCAAGCCTGTACACCGGATCCTGCATCAGTGTGACGAACTTGTGCGTAGTGACATAAGGCGTTGTATAGATGCGTAGTGATTGATTGTCCGTTGACGGAAGAATTACCTCTTCTCGCCAGTCGCCCAATATGTCCGCGCTTAGCGACGGGGCACCTGAAATGGCAGTACCCTCTGCCTTCAGCAACAGGTCGGAGCGCTGTTCCTTCCAGTTCCATTTATAAAGGTTGATGCCCTCGAGCTGCTCGCGTAGAAGATCGCCGTCCCACAAGATTGCGAACTTGTTGGTCTTCGGTTTGACAATACCGATGGGATTTCCCTTCACGTCGCGGAGATTGGGATCTATCGAGCTCCAGGATTCGGCTCCGGGATAACGTGGGTCGATGTCCATGATGATTCCGCGTCCGTTGTCGGTGTTTCCAGGCACGGTCCACAGTAACTTACCGCCATCCAGATCGACCATCGAAGTGATTATGGCGCCATTCCTTGCCACCTCTTCGTGGACCCCGAACCGCTCAAGCCCCGGATTTGACGGGTCAAAGTCGCTGACATGGAGGGCGTCGCCGTGCCGCAGACCGGTTGACCAAAGTCCCGTACCGTTGTCGTCAATGGCCATTGATCCGTAAATAATTTCGTCGCGGCCATCGCCATCGATATCAGCGGCCGAAAGCTGGTGGTTGCCCTGACCGCGCCACTTTGCAGGCTCGGCCTGAACGTCCGAATCGAAGAACCACCGTTTGCTCAGCTTGCCGTCGTGATAATCCCAGGCGGCAAGTGTCGCTTTATTGTAATAGCCGCGCGTCATCACGATGCTGGGCCTTTTGCCATCGAGATAGGCGACTCCCGCCAGGAATCGATCCGAACGGTTAGCATAATCATCGCCCCACATCTCCATCATTTGCGGGATCGTGATCTTACCTCCCGGATAGCGGGGCGGATCATAAGGCACAATCGACAGCGCGCGACCTGTAAGGCCGTCAAACACCGTCAAATATTCCGGACCATCCATGATTTTTCCAAATGCCTTCGCTTTGATGTCAGTGATACGCCAATCCGCCTTGTCATCGCCGATCACCTTTCCCTCACCATCAACAGTTCCATCTGCGGTCTTGACAGCCATCTCGGCTTTTCCATCGCCATCGAAGTCATAGACTAAGAACTGGGTATAGTGTGCGCCGGCACGGATGTTACGTCCAAGGTCGATGCGCCAAAGGCGTTTGCCGGCAAGCGTATAGGCATCCAGAATAACATTGCCTGTGACTCCGGCGCGGGAATTATCCCGCGAGTTGGTGGGGTCCCACTTGAGAATGATTTCGTATTGTCCATCGCCGTCGAGGTCGGCTGCCGAAGCATCTGACGCCCTGTAAGTATAGGAGCCGCTAATGTTCGTACCACCTTCCGGCTGTTGGATTGGCAGGTTGAGATATCCCGCTTGCCAAACGACTGCAGGACGGGTTCGTTCCTTTTCAGTGCCGCCAACCACTATCCCGACCACATAGGTCGAGGCCACAGTCCCGCTTGTGTCATGATAATTCGTGGACGTCGACAGAGTTGAGGTATTCAGCTTTTTGCCATCACGATAAAGGTTGAAGGCTGTCGTGGCTGGATCAGTAACAAGTAGCCGCCACGAGACCAGATTGCCGCTGCCGATTGCAGGAACGGCAACGATGCCGCGGTCGAGCCGTTCAAACTGTCGCGCGGGAGACTGAGCTGCCGCGTGTCCGGCAAGGTTTAGGGCGACCATCACTACAAGGATGACAGTAGTTATCATAAAGACTCGGCAGGTCGTCGGATATTCTTTATGATTTGTGATTTCAAAGTGGTTATTTTCTAAATAATTTATTTCGCAGACCATAACTCTTTGTTATTATTTCAGCTTCCATACTAAAACACCCGCAGTATTCAGCGTAGTTTTTCCAATCAGAATTTCAGTATCCTTAGGGAGTTTCATTTCATAGGGCTTGTCCGAATAATTCATCGCGATCCCAAAACCATCACGATATTCTACAATGACGCCCTGCGGGTAATTTTCTACAGGAATGTTCAACTCTTTATACAATTTTGTTAGTACAAACGGTTCTAAATCGCCATTTTTACTATCAGCACCTACATACGTTACCGTTCCTTTTCCTGACCGGGTAAAGGTTACCGCTGCCTTGCCTGCATAAAAATCACCGCTGTAGGTGGCCCATGTTTTAGTAGTACCTACCGGCTTAAGCACGTCGCCCCAACTGTTCCAGGCAAACTGCCGGTTGTCCATTTTTATGGTATCGGGTGCCGCAGGTTTAAGCAAATCGTAAAATTCAATCTCAGCACCAATCAGCGGATATATTGGTTCGGCATGTCGGGCTTCCCATAAATGTCCTTGTTCATCCTGGTGGCCTGTCCGGCACGAAAGGACAAGGTTGCCGCCTTCGCGGACATATTTATCCAACCTGGCAATCAAACCGCGGCTCATTTGCTGGTAAGCAGGTAAAACAATAACCGGATATTTGGAAAAATCCATGGTATCGCGGATAATATCCACCGGCGCTCCCAAACTTTTAAGCGCTTTATAATATTTAAGTACGTGTTCTTCGGTGTTCCAAATAACGGTTTGCTTATTCTGGTTAATAGCCACCGTATTATCAGGATCATACAAAACAGCTGTTTTTCGCTTTAAATAATCGGCAGGTACTTTACCCACCGCTTGATTTTTCCGAAGTAACTGTATATCCTTAATGTATTGCTCAAATTCAAGCCCGCCCGCAGTTGGCGTAACACCATCGGTACCTAAAATGCCTGCATGGTACTGTTCAAAACCATAAATAGGCGCACGCAAACGGTACACACAATTAAACCTGCTGCCCCCTGCAAAAACATGCCATAACCACAGTCGCACCGCACCCGGTAGCGGCTGTGGGTTAGTGGTGCCCCAGTTTACCTGTCCCGGTTGAAGTTCCATAACGCCGTAAAGCGGCGAAAGCGGCCTGAAATAATCGTTGGCCATGGCAATACTGGAGTATTCCCCCACACGATAACCTTTTGGCCCAATACCATCATGCTCGCCATAAACCATATAGCGGGTATAAGAAATAAAATCAAGTTTTTTGCTGCTGCCTACGCACCGTCTGTCGTAATAAGGAATATAATTAGTTGTGAGCCATTGTTTTGGGGTATACCGGCGGATAACCTTAGCCTGCTCATCCAGGAAATCAGCAGTTTCGTCATCGCAAAAGCGGCTGTGGTCAAGTTGTTGGTAGAGGTTCATACCCCATTGTTTAGCCTGCGGGAAATTTATCTGATTGAAGTCGGTATATGTACCGCTCCAGAAGCTCGTACCCCAGGCTTTGTTAAGCGCATCTATGGTTTTGTATTTGTCTTTTACCCAAACACGAAAACGCTTTTGTGCAACGTTGCCAAAATCTACGTTAGATGAGGGCTCGTTATCTACCTGCCAGCCCATAATGCGGCTGTCTTTGCCATAACGCTTTGCCAGCTCTGCAATTATTTTCATAGAATACTTGCGGTACACTTCACTCGAAAAAGAAGCATGATGCCTTGAGCCATGATCATAGAAAGTTCCGTCCTCACGTTTCTTAAGTATTTCAGGGTACTTACGTGATAGCCACACCGGTGCGGCAGCGGTAGGGGTGCACATAATTACCTTAAGTTTATATTTGTCTGCCAGTGCTACAGCGCGGTCGAGCCAGGCAAAATCATAACGGCCTTCTTCGGGTTCCATTTGAGCCCAGGCAAATTCTCCAAAGTGGGTAAACTCAAAACCCATGGCTGCCATTTTCTTAATATCGCGTTCCCATTGCGACTCGTTCCAATGTTCAGGATAATAGTAAGCCCCAACCGTCGTTAACTGATTATCGGGAAAAAACGGTTCTGATGTTTGGGCGACACCGCCAACGGATATCCCAATTAGAAATGCTGAATAGAGTATTTCTTTTATCATAGCTATACTTTATTATTCAATGTGGTTAGTCAGGCTTCCTCTGTGATTATTGCCGAATAGAATTGATTCAGTAAAAGTGAGTGACACAACCGCAGCCGAATAGTAATTCAGCAGTTGGTGCCATAAAAAACCTTAAACAACATTGATTTACTATTGACCCTTTTGTTCCGGTTATTTCTTGCCTCCGAATGTGTAGAATTTCAACAACCCGGACATGGATAAACATAAACATCACGTCGGGTCATTATATGGCGACGACCCATTAATTCTTTTTTATAATTTTCGATTCGCCGGTTTTTACATTCAATGTCCAGGGTGCAGGCTCTGGCAACCACAATTTTCCATCACCTATTTGCACGGGCATCCACAGGTAACGTGAATCCCATTGTGTTTTGGGTTTCCAGACATCACCAATAAAAATAACGGTGGTCGCTTTTGTACCTTGTACTTTAATCAACATGGAGGACTGAGATCCGTATGTGTTTGTCTGTGGTGGTGCGATGTCTTTAAATTCAAACCAGGGACCGCTTAATGAAGTGGAAGTAGCATATTTATTCGGATTTGCCGCCCAACCTGTTAATCCGGAACCTAAAACATAGTACAGCCCTTTATAATGGACTATCGCTCCACCTTCTATACGTTCAGTAATCAGGCACATCTCTTTTTCAACAGTTAAATAATCATCGGACAGCTTTGCGATCCTGAAACCACGAGCGGGTCGGTCTTCAAATATCAGGTACGCGGAGCCGTCGTCGTCTATAAATTGCCCAATATCCCGGCTTTCGTGACCCAATGGCCTGAAAGTTTTTAAAAATTTGAACGGTCCCTGAGGTTTGTCACTAACAGCTACACCTACCCGTGCATAGTGGTAAGCGATCACGTTAGTATCGGGAGATACTCCTTTTACTGATCCATCCACATGCACGTACATTACAAATTTTTTCGTTTTAGCGTTGTAATATACTTTAGGACGCTCCACAACCCATTTGGCAAGTGCAGTATCCGGCTTTGTGATTTTCAAAGCATTGCCAAGATATGTCCAGTTTACCAGGTCCTTCGAACGATAACAACTCGAGTATCGATAATTTGTATCCGGCCCCTGTCGCCTGTCCTCGCCATACCAGTAATAATTACCATTCCATTTGGTAATTCCACCGCCATGGGCCTGTATGTGGTTTCCTTGATTATCAGGCCAGATCTCCATTGGATGTATTGTATCGGTTTTTCCCTGTCCGATCGCAGCCCCGAAGCAAAACGTTATGGCAAGTACCAGGCAAAATGCGGCTTTGAGACGATACAAAAGTGGGTTTGACCATGGCATCAACCAGTCAATTTCTGTTTTCTGCATGTTATTAGGAATTTAGATAAGGTTAATGTTATAGACTTTATTAATTCGTGGTGTTGAACTTTCACATTAATTATGGCGGCTCATTAAGCAAAAAGCATCTGGCTTAAACCGGTCTGAATCGCTGTCGGGAAATAATGAAAGTGCTTTTTAGTTATTTCACAATTTGCTCAGTTCGCTACCGGCAAGTAAAAAACAACCAAGGCCATAATCTTCAAAATCCGGCGTGCTGGTATAGGTGACCGGCTGCGCGTCTTTGGGTTCTTTACCGCTTCCCTGCACATAACCCAAAAAGCCATTGGAGTGCAGAGATTCTTTTACCATAGCATTCCAGGCTTTGGTAATGATGGGCAGGTAAGTTTCCTTATCAACTATGCGATTGATCATACCCCAGGCCATGCCATAAACAAAAAGAGCTGTCCCGGTTAATTCCCTGGCGCCAAAATGTGTGGAGTCGTGCAGACTGACGTTCCAGTAGCCGTCAGTCCTTTGAATCGGGATAAGGGCATTGAGCATGTCTTTATAATCCTGCATGTATTCGCTGTAATGCGGATCGGTTTTGGGCAGCATTTCCAACGTTCTTACCAGGGCGGCAACCACCCATCCGTTGCCACGGCTCCAGTAACAGTCTTCGCCATTAGGTTCTTTATAAGGTGGTACAAAATCCTTATCCCTCCACCACAGGTGATCCCTGGGATTATACAAGCCATTACCCCCATGATTATATTTGGTAAAGCTGTAGAGATCGTACATCTTCCTGAAATAGCTGGTATCACTATACACTACGCCTAATCGAACAAAAACCGGCATAGCCATTTGCAGAGCATCAATCCAGCTCCAGTCATTCTTTTTCTCGCTTTTCACCATATTGTCAATACAAGCCTTAATGTCCCTGATCCTTTCCGGCTGTTTGTCTGTCAGGTACAAATCAATATATGTTTGACCACAACACTGGTCGTCGGCATCGCGGGTGGTAAGGCCGTTGCGCAGTCCCCATTTGTGTTTTTCGGCCCATTCTACGGCATAATTGTAATATTTCTTTTGTGGGTCGATAGTGTACAGGGCCATCAGTCCCTCGTAGTAAACACCCCTTGTCCAGATATTGGCTGGGCGCTCCTTGTTGGTGACAATTGACTTCCCGGGATCGGGCCATTTCTTCATAAAATACCCGTTAGCCAATCGAAGCTGCGTCAGGATATTCTTTTTGCCGGGTAAGCTTTGTGCAGAGACGATTGTGGGGAGAAGAGAAACAAACAGGAAGAGGAACGATAGAGTTTTTCTAATCATACGGCAGCCTTAATGAAGGTTTTTTTACGAAGATGTATAATGGAAAAAGATGTAAGATCAGAGCCAGGTATCCTTTTTAATACATCGGAATATTCACCGAAAATAAGGGAGGGAGTTTTTCAAAAAGTACACAGGCTTAACCAAACTTTATCCAAAATATGGACAACGTGAACTGTTGAGAGTCAACAACATATCTACAGATAAAAAGCAACATTTAAGCATCTTTCATGAGTAAGATTTGGCTAATGGTACAGAATTTAGCCGTCGTAAGACTTGAGGTTGCCGTTCGTGACAACCCCGTTTTCTCAATTCAGGAAACAAACCTGAGTCAAATTCATGGTTTTCATACGTTCCGTTCATCAGCAACTTATTATTTGCGCACAAAACACCATGCCTGTTTCGGTTGATCAATTTTAAGCTTTTCATATTACAAAACTTCATTATTTCTGTACAATCACTTTACTGGTGAATATGCCCTCTTCCGCTACAACCTTCACAATGTACATTCCTGCACTCTGGTTTGCCAGGTTGAATGAAACAGCTTGACCACTTCCGGTTGATTGTACCTGTCTTCTTTCTATTAATGTTCCGTTGCCGTTCAGTATTGATACCTCAGCCTTTGAGCTAAAATTATTTAGCTGAACAATGAACCGGCCCTTGCCCGGATTAGGGAAAACGCCCACTTTAACATTCACTTCGGGTTGAAGTGTTTGTGGTGCAACGGTGTTTTCCGGAGTTTGAATAACCTTTGCACTTGAAGACGTACTGCTGATACAAGAGCCCAATTTGTCTCCGTGGCCCAGATGATCCTGTACTGCACCTGAACTGATGCAGATTTCCCTTCCGTTATGGCAAACCATCACCTTATCGTTTGAGTTACCGCATTGTACGTCTACATTCCTGATACTAATTGATGTTGATGATTGGCATTCTTTTGCATCGGTCACTATTATGGTATAGGTTCCTGGTGAAGATACTGCTATGGCCTGGGTGGTTTGGTTAGTGTTCCAGTTGTACGTGTATGGGGCCGATCCTCCGGCAGGTGTAGCCACAATAGTAAGAAATGCAGGGCCGTAACCTTTATAAATGGTGTTCTTTGCATCTGTAGCTGAGTTGAGTGCATATACGTCGGGAATACTTACAGTAAATGGGGCATTTACGGTGATGGTGGTGCTGCCAGTTGATTGGTTGTTATGGACATCAGTAGCAGTCCATTTGACCGTGGACACACCCACATTAAGGTTTCCGCTTGCATTATTATCTGAACCACTTCGTACAGTGGCGCCTGAGATGCTATAGGCAAGGGAAGTTACAGCACAATTATCGCTGATAGATACTGGCGGAATAGTATAGTTGTTTTCATTGTAGCAAAAAAAGATTGTTGATGGAAGATTCAGAACAGGTTTTTGATTATCTGAAACGATTACTGTTTGAGTAGCTGATGATGTATTACCGTGAACATCTGTCACCATCCATTTTACTATTGTTGTGCCAACACTGTAAGATGCAGGGGCATTATTGGTAACTAAAGCAACACCGCAATTATCAGATGTCACAGGGGTACCTAAGGCTACACCAGTTGCTGAACAGCTTCCGTAATCAGCACTCACGCATACATTAGACGGCGGTGTGATGATGGGATTTTGTTTATCTGTTACAGTTACGGTTTGGGTAGCGGTTGATGTATTACTATGAACGTCTATCACTGTCCATGTTACTGTTGTTGTGCCTACGGGGAAGGAAGAGGGGGCATCGTTTCTTACAGTAGCAACACCGCAATTATCAGATGTCACAGGGGTACCTAAGGCAACACCAGTTGCAGAACAGCTTCCGTTATCAGCATTCACACTAACATTAGACGGCGCTGTAATGGTTGGGTTTTGACTATCTGTTACTGTTACTGTTTGGGCAGCTGTTTGGCTATTGCCTGCCGCATCGGTTACCGTCCACGTAACCACCGTTGTACCCTGAGGGAAGGCCGCCGGCGCATCATTCGTGATCGTTAACTCATCTCCGCTGCTACAATTGTCTGCCACAGTTGGCACACCTAAGGCAATGCCTGTGGCGGTGCAACCGTCATTCGTACTTGCCTGTATGCCCGCCGGCGACGTTATAGCGGGATTAATGGAGTCGTTCACCGTTACATCAAAACTGTACCTGGTAGTGCCGCAGGAATTTGCAGCCGCTATGGTAATGGTAGTTGTTCCCTTATTAAACACGCTGCCGGAACCTGTACCATTCCCCGAACCGGTGGTTGCACCTGTGAAGGCGTACGTCAAAGAAGGCGTTGGATAACCCGAAGCCTCAGCGGTATAATTGACAACTGCGTCGCAGCCATCCACACGTGTGCTCTTGATGATATTTTCGGGAGAAGCTGTAACTGCCGGCAGGATGCACCCGGGGATATCGGCTTCTAACCGTATGTAATCATATTGAACATCACCACCCGATCTTCTTACGGTAAAGCTAATTTCGTTTTCTCCAACCTTCAATAAGCTGGCAGGAAATGTGAACCGCAAATCGGCGAAGGCGCCGTGAATACCTTTGCGGATGGTGGCATTGGATAAATTGGGAAAGTCGATGCCCGTTGTTGGCGTTGTTATATTTGTCCCATTCACTTTTACATAGATCGGCGAGGCAAATGCAGATGCAGCGGCCACATAAACCGAAGCATTAGAGCCAGCAGTGGGTGGATCAGACAGGCTGAATTTTACCTTCCATTCGGGAGCTACGGTTTGGTTCATAGCTGCTGCCACATTGTAGGGCTGTACAAAGTTCCAGTCAGTGGCGGGGTTGCTCTGCCCGATAGTGTAGGTAACACCGTTTGGAAATTCAGAAGTATAGTCCATAAATTTTCCCCAATTCGGATTTGGATAAGTGTTGCTGGTCCACCAATCCGTGCCGTGCTTAAATTCCATTGCATTTCTATCGGGTGTACCAATTTCCCAAACAGTGGGTGCTACCCGTGTGGGCACCCAGATTACATTTCCTAAAGTAGTGGTATTGCCGGCGGTCACTGTTGCATAATTTGATAAGGAAAGTTGCCCGATTGCACCTGGGCCAAAAGCAAACAAGCTATATGTGCCCGGCAATACAAGCGGGATGGTGAAGTTTCCAGCCGCATCGGTCTTTACCCAGAACTGGTAATTCTTGCTCCAATCCTGGAAATCGGTAGTGCTGCTGGCACCTGTTGGTGGTATCGCCAGCCCAACCCAGGTATTGGCCGCTGAAGCAGTTGGGTTACCGGCATCATTGATCACCAGCTTACCGGTTACCGTACCACGGCCGCTTTCCTGCACATAAGCGGGATTGTTGAACCAGCTATAAGGCCATTTGGCCTGTTCGGCAAGGGCTTGCCTTTTTGCATCTTCCCACAAAGCGATGGGGGCATTGGCTGTACCGGCATCCGCTTTATTGCAATAGATTAAGAACGGGCCATAGGTTTTTTGCCAGTTTTCGCCTGCGGCCACCGCCGTCTCACCGCCGGTACCGTAATGCGTCCCGCCAAGCATGTTCAGCATAACATTTGTCCAATGGCTCATCAGCTCACGCTTCATAGGCCCGCCGGGATAATATTCTGTACTGGGCGCTGTTACCCATATGCCAACTTTATCAGTGGTACTGCTCCAGCCCCACGTATTTACATCGCCAAAATCGGCACTGTAATCGTATTTGCATTCATATTGACCTTTATAAATACCGGTTGTTAACCGGTAAACTTCCTTCGGCGCACCGGGCACTTCCACGGCATTATCTTCGTCAAATTGATTGGGCATAAGCTGGTTGCGGAGCGAATCGACGCTCAGCCAATCAAACCTCGAACTGACGCGGCTTGACATCCTCCATTCACCACCAGAGAGATAGGGATAAGAGGCAGGGTGCGAAAGCGTGGCCGTAGCATATATACCGGAAGCATCCTTCGGAAGCGAATAGAATACATCAACATCCATCGCGGCGGTCGATGCAGAGCCATTCCAGCTCATGTGTAGTTTGATCTCTGCATAATTAAAATTATTTGTACGGGGATCAACGGTCAATGTATAGGTGCAGTTGGCTGGCTCCTGATAGATAGGCATGTTCCAGCTCCAATAGATATTTCCACCCCCGTTACCGTCATTGTAAAGTTCAAGCCCGTTGTAGATAAGGCTTGTAACACGTGCAGATGATTTTGCTATGGTAGCCTTAACGATTCCATTGTTCATAACAACCGTGCTGCCATTATCGATAAGCGTAACACTGTTTGGGTCGGGGGCAGGGGTAGCAAACGTTACCGTGTTGCCATAAATCGTTCCGGAGCCGTTGATGGCGTAAGCCCGTACGTAATACTGGGTGGCAGGCGAAAGACCGGTAAGATTGGCGGAAAACGTGGTACCACCCGATGCGTCAACAATTTTCGTGTCGGAAGTCGTAGGGTTAGCAGTGGTACTATAAACGATACCCTTTTCAATAATGGTTCCAGTCATGCCTGCAACGTCGCCTCCGGTTGTGCCAGAATTGGCCGTAATATTCGTGACGGCTTTGGTAATAACCGGCTGGGTAAAAACCTGCACGATCGGTGTTCTTACCGAACCTCCTGTAATTGTTTTGGTGTAAACAATAAACGGTTTTGAAGTGTCGCTCCCTACAGCAATAGCAAGGTCTGCAATGGAAACAGATCTTGGTGTTGTTGAATTATCCCCGGTAGAATCGATACCCCGGTTAGATGTTGGACTTTTCAACTCGGTAAAAGCCGAAGTACCCCTGTATAATTTAAACACGCGGACCATATTGGATAAACCGTTACCTATCAATGCATCACTAAACATATTATATACATTTTCACCATTATCATTGATCAGGCTGTTGTTGTTCGCATCTCTTCCGCCTGGAGCTCCTATCCAGTTCCAGGTAGCGGTAGCCTTGTTATAGCGAATGATAGTTGATTTGTTAACACTGAGGGTATTAAAGTAAGATACAACCGGATTACCGGTACTCTCCATTGCTATATTGGTATGACGGACCAGGGTGGTAGCTCCTGATGAAGCAGTACCCGGCAGCACCTGGGCCGGGGGCGATACGTCCTGCCACGCATTGGTACCTGAATTAAAACGAAACGTTTTTATCGGGCCTGATGTAGCAGTAAGAGTTGATTGCTGAATATAAACAATATAAGGAACGTTGTTATTGTCCAGTGCGATGTTACTGCCTGCAGCTATATCTGTTGACACAGTAGCTCCGCCAACTGTTTCCCAGGCACCACTTATAAATCGTTTTACATATGGATATCCGGTTGTAGTGGTACGTTCTGAATAAGTAATATAGGGAACGTTATTATTGTCAAATGCTAACCCGCTTCTTGTTGTGGAAATGCCGGCCGTATAGGTCGCCGAACCGGTTGAAACATAGGCGTTGCCAGTTACTAATGGCTCCCATGCCTGTGTCGCGGTATTAAAAGTTAAAACAGCTAACCGGCTGCTGGTGGCATTATCTATAAAGGTAACATACAGCTTGTTAGTCCTGTCACTGTAAATTTTTGTATACGTTGCATTGGAAGCAATGTTTGCACCTACCTGTTCCCACGCACCCGTGGTGGCATTTCTCCTTTTCACTTTACCAATGCCACCTGCTGAGGTACCTTCAACGTAAACGACATATGGCACATTATCCAAAACGGTAATTGACGTATAGAAAGACGCTACAGAAGATATCTGGCTTTCATTGCCCAGGATGCTCCATTGCTGGGCGAAGGATAAATTTAGCGTGGAAAGGCTTAAAACCACAAAAACCGTAAAAGGCAGCCTTCCGGATAAAAACTTTGTAAAAGGAGTAGGTAGTTGTTTTCTCATATAATAATTGATCGTTAGAAATGAATACTGACCAAAAATATATAGGAGAAATGCTTTTAAGGCTAAACGGGCCTGACCAAACTTTATCCAAATTATGGATAAGGTATACTATTGATAATCAATAATATACTTTAAAACAAAAAGC